>Ga0213866_10003832_pt1 | contig 10080 bp, 20 predicted proteins | sample PICome_11_FD_160079 | JGI IMG/M metagenome (GOLD analysis project Ga0213866, IMG submission 160079) | Coastal seawater microbial communities near Pivers Island, North Carolina, United States - PICO284 | ecosystem: Environmental > Aquatic > Marine > Coastal | place: USA: North Carolina... | reverse complement strand
ATTCGCACCGAGCGTGGCCCTCGTTTCATGAGCCGTAAGGTGTTTGATTCCTGGGAAGCCAAGCAGCGTGCCCACAAGGCACGCGGGTGCCATGCTCGATATATCGCCAACAATGTGTGGATGGTGCTCGATCCCACCACAAACACTGATGCCCACACAGTCATCCGCACTGGCGCCTACGCCAAAGGGATTGAAGGTAAGTGGAGCTGCACCTGCACTGATGCCCATTTCATGATGGAACGTGGCCAGGAACCCTGCTGCAAGCACATCCTTGCAGCTCACATGCAACTCACAATGGGCTCATGAACGACGACCTCTGTTTCCCTGCATTGGACTCCCTGGAAAACAGGCTCGGTGATGCACTGGGCCTGGCCATCGGCATCATCCGCAACCCAGATAAGCTGAACAATCAAACCATGGCTACCATTGAGAAAGCCTTTGGTGAATGGTGGGACAAGCAGATTGATGAGATGCAAAATGAAGACTAGGGCCGCCATTCAGGAGCAGCCCCGCTTGAGACAGACCAGGCTTCACGAGGCCTGGTCGTAACGACGCTCTATCGCCGGTAACGCCCCATGAAGAAATCAATGGGCTCCATCACCATAGTCAATGGCTAAGTTCCAAGTGGGTGCCATCGTCGATCTTTACGACGTAGGCCTGAAGCAATGGAGGGGCGAATATATCGTCATCAAAATCCCAGAAGATGGCCGCGGCCTTTACAAGATCCGCAATACCAAGACCAATAGCCAGCAATTTGCTCGCGAGAAAACGCTGCGTGTGGGTCGCTTAGGGCCATATCGCATTGAAAGCTTGAAGCCTTGAGCGCCATGGTGTAGGATTCTGGGCATCGGAGCCGGAGACGGTTCCTCAAGCCTGAATCACCATGATCACCACCTTCAAAACTACCTGCGTTTGCCCCAACTGCGACGGCAAAGGCAAGCTATCCCACTTCTCTCACATCGCCAACGGTGACTGCTTCGCCTGCGGCGGCACCGGCACCCTAAAGATCACTGAATTCATCGGCGACAACTCCGACGTGATCCTGGAAGTGAGCACCCGCAATGGCCAGTTTGACAATGCCTGCCTGCGCTGCCGCACCTGGAAGAACGACCGTGCCGGTGACGGCAAGGTGTATCACAACTGGGGCAAGGACAAGTGGTGCCGTGAAATCCTCGATGCCGATGAGGCCCGTGAGCTGTGGCGCAATGCCAAAGCCAACGGCATCAAAACCACCATCTGGGAATATTGAGAAGTGTGAAGCAAGAAGCGGAGCCACCAAGGCTCCGCCCTTCTTCTGGTATACTGGTTCCAAGGCCGGCGACGGTCTCAAATTGCCTGATCACCATGACAGTTCATGTGCCCTTTGGGCCTGCTCGGCTCAAGCCAGACTACGAAGCTGGCCACATCCGTCGTAAGGATGCTTGGCTGCAAGGGAAGTACCGACTCTTCAATCGACGCTACTTTGAAGGCCGTCTTCCTGATTGGCCCTGTTATTTCCGAGGCATCAAGAATTCAAATACTAATGGCATGTATTGGTTTCGCCGAGGCATCACAATCAATCCTTACAACGAAGAAACACGTATTCTTGCCGTTTTGCTTCACGAAATGGTGCATGCAGAACAAGCCATGGATAGGCGTCCTGTTGACCACGGGCGCTGGTTCAAATCGCGCATGCGAGAGCTGACAGTCCTTACCAAAGGGCGCTACGGAAAGCTTTCGTAACAATTGGGGGGCTTCGGCCCCTGCTGGTGTATAGTTCTCTCACGGCCGGCGACGGTCCCAATTGCCTAGTCACCATGACCTCGATCGTTTCTCCCTTGCAGGGCACCCAGCTCCAGCCCGGCACCATCCTTTCTGGCTCCTGGGGCTACAGCATGACCATCGTGGACTTCTACGTCGTGGTCAAATGCACCGAGAAGACTGCTTGGGTGCAGCAAATCCAAGCCCATGAAGTGGATAGAGGCCCTGCTGGTGGCCACGCCGTTCCTGAGCTAACTCGCAAGCCTGCTCTGGTGTTTCAGAACCGTGAAGACGGTCAGGGCGGTGAAATGGTGCAAGCCCCCATCAAGATGTTCCGCATCCGCAAGGACAAGGATGGTACGGAGTGGCTCTGGAACAGCAAGTTCAATTGCAGCCTCCGCATCTGGAACGGCAAGCGCGTTTACAGCAACCACTGGGACTGATTATTTCACTCTGTTAAGCAGCAGCGGGGCCTCAAAGCCCCGCTGCTGCGCTGGTGTATAGTTCTTTCAACGGCGGCGACGCCTCTCCTGTTGACAACCATGACTTACCCCGCATTGAACCATGGCGATGAAGTGATGATCCAACATCGCTTCCGCTCTGAGCTTGCCGAACAGTACGCGGCAACTGCCAACCCCGACCCTGACTACCTGGCCAAGCTGCAACGAGACGCCGCCTACTGGCGCGAGCAATACAACGCATATATCCGCTACATCCGCGTCACCAACACCAGCTACCACCTCGCTGAGCGATGAATCTCCGCACCGTCCACGGCTTCACCGTCCCCTCCATCCACCTCAACGGCACTGGCGGCACCACGCTCCGCGAGGAATACGCCAATGCCTACGAAGCCCTCAATAAGGCCGTGGAGGCATTCGTCAACACCACCTGCAACGCCCGTGATTTCTACGTGCAGGACGAGGGGGCCTTTGATAAGGCCCGCCACGAGCGGGCCGAGGCCCTGGAGCAGCTCAGGAAAAGCCAGCACTACGTTGGATCAGTGCTGATGGGCATTTGTGACCAAATGTGAACACTGAAAGCGGGGCCTTGGGAGCCCCGCTTTTTCATGGTGTATAGTTCTGTCATGGCCGGCGACGGTCCCACTTCGTTTTCCATCGAAATGACTCAGTTCCAGAAAGGCTCTACTGTTCGCCCTGCTAACGACGGCGAAGACTCTCGCGGCAACCTTCTCAAGTGGACAAATCTTGTGGGGGTGGTTGTCGACTCATGGGAAGACTGTGGAGAAACACGAGTGCAGGTTCGATGGAGCAGAAAAGCACCGTTTCCAACCGTGCTTCCCAGCGATTGGCTTTCCCTCGTTTGATTGCGAATCACAACAGGTCCTCTTCATAGGGCCTTTGTCGCGTATAGTTCTCGCATCGGGCCGGAGACGGTCCACCACCCCTGGAGCATCATGCCTCTCTTCTTCAATGACCGCGAAGCCTGCGTCGCCTTCTGCGAGCAGCGTGGTTGGACTCTCGGCCCCTGGCGCCTAGAGCCCGTTCTGGCCTCTACTGACCTGGCCTGGAATGGCACTTGCACCCGCTGGATCATTCGTCTCATCTTTAACGATGGGTGTGGCAACAGCGAGCTGCAGGGCTGGTTCACCCGCCTCTGATTCAAAAGGGCCGCCCCAAGCGGCCCCTTATATATATCCCCCTTCCATCGATATATCCGAGAACCATGCAAGACGCCATCGCCGTCATCGCCATCTCTAAAAAGGGCAAATCCCGCATTGGCACCAAGCTCACCACTGCCATTGTTGAGCAGAATCACCACGATAAAATCTTCGTTGTGTTTCCCGAGCTAAATCAATGCAGGTGGATACGCAAAGACAACGATCCTGACTTTTCCATTGTTGATTTCTGAAACCATGCGTTACGTCTGTAATTACAACGACAACGGTCCCTATTTCAGCGCTACGCAAGGGCAATATCAAGCAGCTCGCCTCAAAGAGCTGCTGATGCACGTGCGCGTGTGCATGGAAGACGCAGATCAGGCCATTGGCGTGTTCAGTGATGATTCAGAGTGCATTGGCATGTGGCTTGATGAAGCAGAGCCTGTAGATGACGGGGAAGGTGGCATGGTGTTGGGCAAACCGTGCTACACGCTGTATCGCCCAGGCGACATGAGCGCCGGATTGTGGAACATGCACCTTCGCCATTTCAACAGGCCATGATTCTCATTGATTTCTTCTCTGAAGACGCCTGTAAGGGCACTGAGCTGATTGAAGGGTGGTATTTCTACGCTGATGACGATGATTCCGTCATTGGTGGGCCTTTTCCCAATGAGGAAGCCGCCCTCAAGGCGGCTTTCGATGGACATTCTTGGTGAGAACCGGCTAGAGGCGTATTGGACCCGGCTAGGTGTGTATTGGACCCGGCTAGGGTCGTATCAGACCCGGCTAGGCGCGTATCTAAGGGGGAGGTCCATGCGGCTATGCGCCTTCCCGCATAGTAGTACAAATGTACTACTGATAGGTTTTTCTGATATAAAGAACTGTACGCCATAAAATCTTCTTATCATTCGCGGATTTGCGGCCTTAAGTATAAAGAACTGCGCGCCGGGATTTGTGATGCCTACTCGTGCCGGCCTTGTGTGATGCCTACTCGTGCGCCGGGGTTTGTGATGCCTACCCTGCCGCGCCAATTCTTCACCCTTACCAGCTTGCGCCAGTTCTTCACTCTTGCCAGCTTGCGCCAGTTCTTCACTCTTACCAGCTTGCGCCAGTTCTTCATTTTTACTCGTGCTGGGTTTGTGATGCTCACTTGTGCGCGCTAGTTGATGCTCACTTGTACGCGCTAGGTGAGTGCAACTGCGCGGCGCTAAATGTTGCCTACTGTTCGGCCTTAAGTATAAATATTTCAGAGTGTGACGGCGACCGCTCAAACGGGCGCCGGCATGGTATGGGGCAGCATTGTTGCGGAATGTTGCAGCGGCGCTTGACTGATTGGCGGGTGCCATGGTATTTCGCGCGCTCGCGCGCTTTCCTTTATTGCTGACAGCATCCCGCGCAAGTAGCCTCCCGCGCAGCGTGCCAACCACAGAAAGCGCCATAGGGTCCCGGATGTTGTGCCGCTTGCCGTTGTGGCCTAATCTCCGGGATTGTGTGCCGGTTTGGGCCCATACTCCTACCAACGGCGCAACGGAGCGATCCTGGCCGTTAGTTCTCCGCTCTTCAAACCATGGCCGCCGACCTTTCCCGGTATCTAATGATCGACGCCAGCACCGGTACGGTGCTCACCGCTGCTACTTGCTACCTGCTGGATGATGACGCCCTGAATCCCGCAGAATGGGAGGCTATGGAGAGTTTCTCAGATGCTGAGATGGGAGAGTTTGCAAAGTCTCGCGGCAAGAAAGTTTCGGACGTGGTGACACTGCGCGCCAAACTCCCCGGCGAATATTGATCTTTTCTTTCCTTTCGTTCCTTTCTTTCTTTCAAACCGTGCAACTTTCTAAGCTTTCTTTTCACCTAACTGCAAAGTCTGGTAACGCCAAGACAGGCCCAATGGCCGTTAGCACGTCCGCTAAGTCTACCTGTTCGCCTACTTGCCCTTTCCTTGATAATGGCTGCTACGCTACATCGGGCCCGCTCAATCTACATTGGTTGAAAGTTTCAAGCGGTGAGCGTGGCACGAACTTCGCAACTTTCCTTGAAAAGTTGCAAGAACTGCCAGGAGGTTCGGCCTTTCGTCATAATCAGGCCGGCGATCTTCCGCATAACAATGGAAAGATCAGCGAAACTTTCATTCGAAAGATGATAAAGGCCGTCTCACACTTGCGCGCCTATACTTACACTCACCACAGTTTAAAAGTAGGAGAGAATCTTTCCCTAATTAGGAAGGCAAACCGCGCAGGCTTTACTATCAACGTTTCGTGTGAAAGTGAAGCCCAAGTTGATGACGCAATCGCGCACAATCTCCCGGCCGTTGTTGTTGCAAAGTCCACAGAATCGCGCACAACGTGGCACACTGAAGGCGGCAACGTTGTCATTGTTTGCCCTGCACAACGTAGCGATACTGTAACGTGCAGCGATTGTATGCTCTGCCATAAGAGAGGAAAGAAAGTAGCTATAGCCTTTCTCGCCCATGGCACAAGTAAGCGTAAAGCTGAGGCTCAACTTTCCTGAAATGTTCTACCTAACCTCCACAGAATACGGTCACACTTTCAACGCTGAAACTTTCCACACTTTAGATGATGCTCGCGCCTATCTTAACGAGCTTCAGTATCATCAGGATTTCGCTTTTAGTTATGATCGCGAGATTGCAATCGCAGAACTAACTGATCAGATTGCAGACTATCTTCTAGAAGAAAGTGAAGAGTGATCAGCACCGTCTAGAAGGCCGCACAAGCGGCCTTTATCGTCGCCCGGTATGTTCCACCATGCCGGGCTTTTAACGTGTCAGGCTGACCGTCCTAGCGGGGTCTGAGAATGTTGCAGCATCTGGCGTTTGGTTGGTGCAGGGGATCAACCACATCACGAACGGGGTTTTTCCACAGGCCTGTGGAAAACTCGCTAAGTCTTATGTTTTCCCGTGTTACGTTTTGTTGCAACGCTTGACGCGCTGGCCGGTGCCATGCAAGAATAGCGAAGCAATGGTTGACATAGCGAGGTAACGTGGGGTTTTTGTGCCAAGCTCGATGGGCTACCCCTGCGAAAAACGGGGCCAATTTTCACCAACTATTTCCCTATATGCATATGTGCATGCCTCTTGTTGATGTGAATAGCGCGTGATTAGCGCCATGGCAAGTTGAAAGAGGCGATGCGCAATGGTGAGCTATGGCTTCATGAAGAATTGAATAACAAGCGTGTTGTTATGACTGACTGAATGAAGCGTTAGCAAAAGGAAGGCTTCCTGATGAGGTGAATGATGAGCGAGGCATCATGACAAATTGAAGGAAGCGTGCCCATACCATAGCTACCTATTTCAGGACAAGCTCTCCGTTGTCAAGCTTTTCCTGCACCATGTCACGAATGGTTTGCATGGTTGCCGTAACAGCTCCCATGAATTCCTTCCGGCATTGACGGAATTGCTCTTGCTGATCATCGTTGAAATCGTAATGCGAGAGCACTTTGCCTTTTGACGATGCTTTGCGAGTGCCGAGGGCGTTAATGGCTTCATTACGGAAGGCATGCCATTTCAAATTGGAGCGTGCAATGCCACCCTTGAAATGGAAAGGGCTGAAATGGAGGACATAGCGCTTTAGCCAATTAATGCCTGGCAATGTGCCAGTGTCAGGGCGTTGACGGGCGTAGCCATCAGGATGCAGGAACAATGCGGCAAGCGTGTAGATGCGTGATTTGCGCGTGCTGTCTTGATTCCAGCTTTTGCCTTTCTTTCTGGAACGATAGTCGTCGGACAAATGGACAAATTCTTTTGCATTGTCCGACAAGCGCGAGGCTAGTTCGTCGAAATTACGTTCGACGAACGATGCCACATAGTCATCGTCACGACCATATTTGAAACGACGGGCCACATTGAGGATGCCATCGTTTTCTTTTTTGAAAGTCCAGCCAGCTTCTACGCGACGTTCAGTAGTGAAAGATGTAGGAGGGCGCTTGAGGGGCGTGTCAGGAAATTTCTGAACGTAGTAGGCAATGGCAAGGAGATCACCTTCATCACTTTTCCCATCGATTCCCGCCATTGCTCTGGCTTTAGGAGTGGTGCCTTGTGGGAATAAGCGCAGCTCACAGCCCTTAGCTGTGAGCGCAGCGTATAGAGAGAGGAGTTCTTGCTCGGTGTACACCTGTGCAAGGCTGAAGTCAGTGCGTGGTGTGCCGAGGTGAGCAGCTTCGCAGATGAGCTTGGCTCCATTGGGGAGCCAAGCAAGTGTGCGGAACTGTTCAGGAGAGAGTTGCGTAATGGTGCCTGTTTGCACGTTGAGAGTGTGCCAACAGAGTTTGCCAAAGTCTGCAACGTAGAGCTGCATGGTGCTGGGAATGAAGGACTAAGGCGATGAGAGGATGAACGATGCGCGAGGCGTCGTGATCTGGTGAATCGCCTGTGAAGAAATGTTACAGACGTTTTTCAGGAAAGCATTCCCAGTCAAGAACTCGCCGAAGGCATTGAGAAACAACCATTCCCCTCCATTGTTTCTTTGGCTGCTGCTCCAGAACTAAGGCGCCCCCTCAAAGGGCGCCTCTTAGTGCCAAAAGCCATTGTTTACGTGTGTTTTTGCGCCACCCGCGCAGTTGCACGCATTTTCCCCTTGCATTTACCAGATGGCCTGGAGCGACGCCGCTTTTGGGGCGGCGTCTCAGGGCTGGAAGGACATTTGCCAGTCCTAGAAGGCTTGCGAGGGGCTTGGCGTCGAGAGTTTTTGGCTCTTCTGGAGCGCTCGTTGGCCGCTTTTGGGCGGCCCCTCGCTTAGTGCTGGATGCGATGGTCAGGCGTCGCTTCGTCAGCGAGTCGTGTCCTGAACAGCAGTTGCACAATGCTTAGCATAACGTGAGCTGTGACCCATTTTTGGTATAGCGTTGATACCAAACAGGCCTTTTGATGCCATTTCTCATGAAAATCTTCAGCTTTTCTCCATTGTTTATGCTGAGATGCTGAAATAATCGTGAAAAGTGATAAGAAGCACATGTCTTTCCATTGTTCTCTCTTTAGCGTGAAGAGATACAGCGGAGGCCACCATGTGGGACGATCTGCCAGAGCCCTTCATGGTCGGCTCAATCAAGCTATGGCCCGCCCATAGCCGCCCTGGCTATACGTGGTTCATTGCTCACGAAGGTAAGCCTCATTACTTTCGCAGCAAGAATGAGGCAATGCTCTTCGCAAAGGACCGGCAGTCCATCGAAGATCCTGAAATGCTGTGTGACTAGCGAAAGATTTGATTAAGGAGCCAGTAGACGTAGCTAAGCTGGTTCCGTTCAAGAGCCGCCTTTGAGGGCGGCTCTTTCGTCTCAATCAAGGATGACAATGGCGGAGAAGATTGCCCGCACTGGACGGGTGCAGAGCTGGATGGATGATGCTGACGGGCGCCTCCCCGTGAGCTGCACAGTGTTCAACGTGCTTGATTCAATGGAAGGCGAGGATGGCATTGAGGCCTCCTGGCGCTTTGTGAGTCATGGTCTGCGCAATGGCGCTGGTGTGGCCGTGCATTTGTCTGATTTGCGGCCCAAGGGCGCTGAAAATGGCAAGGGCCTGGTGGCTAGTGGTCCGGTGAGCTTCGGCAAAATCTATTCCACATTGAATGAAATTCTGCGACGGGGCGGGCGATATAAGAACGGTGCAATTGTTCTGCATCTTGATTATTCGCACCCTGATGCGCTTGATTTCATCAAAGCATCGCGAAGTGAGCTGCCTTGGGTGAAGCGTTGCGTGAATGTAGATAAAGACTTTATGGAGAAGAGTTCCCCTGAATTGATTGATGCATTGCTGAAGGGAATTGCTTCAGGCGACATCTGGCTGAACAAAATTCGTTATGACCAGCGTGGTGAGCGCATTCGTGCAAACGTCTGCCAGGAGGTTTATCTTTCACATCGTGGCACTTGCCTGCTGCAGCACGTCAACATGGGCGCTTGCGCCATTGAAGACCTTGTGGGGGCTTTCAAGGAGGGCATGCTGCAGCTTTGTGAGCTGCATGCCGTGACGGGCGTTGGCGACACTGGAGAGTATTTGCCTGCCGTTGTAGATCGTCAAGTGGGGCTTGGCATGCTGGGCCTAGCCAACTTCCTGGCGCAGGAGGGCATTTCCTACAAGGACTTCGGCCTGGCGCTGAAAGATGTGAACGATGGCAAGCCTGGGCCTATTACCAATGCTCGCACTGCAGCCATTGTTTTGAAGCAGGCAATTATGGAGGCCGCGGCCATTGCCCGTGAATACAACATGGACAGGGCCTTCTGCATTGCTCCCACTGCATCATGCTCCTATCGCTACCAGGATTTGCGTGGATTTACTACAACGCCTGAGATTGCTCCTCCTATTGCTCGCCATGTGGACCGGGATAGCGGCACATTTGGCGTGGAAAGCTTTGACTACGGCGATGTTGAGACGGCAGCAGATGTGGGCTGGGAAGATTACAAACGTGTGGCTGATGAGCTGGTACGTATGTATCAAAACAGCGGCAATCTTTTCCATGGATATAGCTTTAATTCTTGGAGCGATGTTGTCGTTTATGACGAAGCCTTCCTCAAGGATTGGCTAGCATCACCTCAGACGAGCCTCTACTATTCGCTGCAAGTTCTTCCAGACACGCAGCGTAAAGATGATGCCTACGCGGCATTAGATGACGACTTTAAGAGCATGTTTGGTCTCGACGATGAGTCGGCGGCCAATCAGAGTTCTGCGTCTTGTGATTTAGAGGCCGGATTCTGTGCAGCTTGCGCAGAGTGAC
>Ga0213866_10003828_pt1 | contig 10087 bp, 10 predicted proteins | sample PICome_11_FD_160079 | JGI IMG/M metagenome (GOLD analysis project Ga0213866, IMG submission 160079) | Coastal seawater microbial communities near Pivers Island, North Carolina, United States - PICO284 | ecosystem: Environmental > Aquatic > Marine > Coastal | place: USA: North Carolina... | reverse complement strand
CCGCGGCTGCACCACGATGACCCGCCCTTCGCATTCGCCGCGGACCATGCCCGGCACCGTGGTTGATTTTCCTGAACCTGTCGGGGCCTTGAGCAAAAGCCTGCCCTGCTCACCCGCCACCGCAGCGCGGATCGCCCCCTCGACTTCATGCACCGGCAAACTCACCCCCCAAGAAAAACACCGCAATCCCGCCTTCGCACGCCAGATTTTCTGAAATGTATCCGCAACATGCCGCGTTTCATCACTTGCCTAACCGGCCAAACCCCCATAACCTCTCAACATGAACTCGACACTCGGTTTCCTCGGAACTCTCGGCACACAGGAGATGGTCCTGATTTTCCTCATTCTCCTCTTGCTTTTCGGGGCAAAGAAACTTCCACAACTCGCCCGGGGAATCGGCAAGAGTGTGGGTGAATTCCGAAAGGCCCGTGAAGAATTTGAAGACGAAATCCGAAAAGGAGGCGAGGAGTTCGAAAACGAAGCCAAGAAATCGGATGATGAAGACAAAGTCACCAAAGCTCCCGACGCCCAGCCACGGACCGAATCATGAGACGACTCCCTAAAAATATTTTCAAGAACGCTCCAAGAATTATTCTCGGGGCGTTTTTTCTGTGTGCTTCCTGTGAAGAGGAAGATAATATCGGCAAGTCTGCGACGAGAGATCCCGAACCGGTTGAAAAGACGATACCAGCGAAAACCGCTGACGAGCAGGAAGCGGAAACGTCTCCTCAAGTGACACCTGACACGCCGGAAGTCCCCGGGCAAGCAGCCACCGGGACTTCCGAAGGCATTCGTTTCATGGCCTACAATATCGAGAACTATCTCACCATGACGCGCTACGTGAAGGGCGGAGGAAAAGTCAGCTCGCCCAAGGATCCGGCAGAGGTGGCGGCTCTGGTTAAAATCATTGTGGGTGAAAAGCCCCATATTTTGGGCGTGTGTGAGATTGGAACCGAGGCGGATCTCAAGGATCTCCAAAGCAAGCTCAAAGCCGCCGGCCTTGATCTCCCGCATTTCGTTCACACCGGTGGGATCGATTCGACCCGCAGGCTCGCGATCCTTTCCGCCTTCCCCATCGCCGGGAATCACTCCAAGCAGCAGTTGGTTTACGAGATCAATGGCCACGAAAGAATGATGGGACGAGGAATTCTTGACGTCACCATCGACCTGCCCGGTGGCACGACCCACTTTATCGGCCTGCACCTAAAGTCGAAGCGCGAGCTTGAAGACTTCGACCAGGCAGAGATCCGCCTCAATGAAGCACGCCTCGCCCGCGAACATTGTGATGCCATCATGGCTGAAGATCCGAATGCCCGGATTGTGCTTTATGGGGACATGAACGACACCCGCAAGACCCCGCCTCTCGCCATGCTGATGGGGAAATACAAGAGCGACACCTATTTGGGAGACGTTTTCGTCAAGGACTCCCGGGGGCATCTCTGGACCCACTTTTGGTCATACCAGCAGCAATATGCCCGCTTCGACTGGGTCATGGTGTCGCCTGCGGTTTATCCGGATGTCGATAAGGACAATTCCTACATTGCCGACCCCGATATTTGGAATGAGGCCTCCGACCACCGTGCGGTTGTCGTCACTTTGAAGAAGTAGAGCAGGTGCTACTTGCCTGCAATCCAGGCGATAGCACCCGGCACAATTCTCCGCCAGCCGAGCGCCCGCACGAGATTTGCCAGCCTTTCCCCTTCGGAGCGACGGGCCACCAGGGCGGTCTCGTCCAACATCTCGGCCACGGTTCCGGCCGCGGCCCTTTCAACCGGAAGCGTAAACCACAAAAAAGCAGTCGCCAGCCCCAGCGAGGCCGCGACGACACCAAAGCAAAGTGAGGCTGACAATCGCCCCATCACCATCGCAAAAAACATCACAATCGTGGTGAATGCCGGCATCGCCGAGCCGAACTTTACCGCCCACCGTCGCCAGCCCACCACTTTCTCCTGCCGACGGGCCATCAGGACCAAGCCCGCCAAAATACCCGCTTCCGCGACATCGCGGGCCCGCCGGGATTCAGCCAGCGAGGGGGAGATCACAAGATGATCCGGCCCCAAAACCATAAAAGGCCGCTTTTTCAGCTGAATATCGACCTCTCCGGCCTTCCCTTTTTTGAGCACTCGCTCAACCATTTCGAGGCCGGAAAGCGACACTTCTTTCCCACCCTCTTTGCGAACGATCTTGTCGCTCAGAAATTTCCGGGCGACGAATGAGAAGAAAACGGGGAGTAACCCCAAAAGAAGAAGAAATTTGGACATTGCTAATTTTCAATATCCTCTCCTTTAATCCGTGAATTTTGAATTTCATTTTTCACCTTTTCATCCAGACTTCGCGCCCACACCTAGAAACACCTTTTCATGGCAGAAGATATAGAACAACCGAAGACGGAGGTCGGTGCAGAAAAACCGAAGATCGGGGTCGGGGCCACCCCGTCCTCTAACCAAAACCTTATCTTGGGGATCATTATGGGCGCAGTCGTCCTGCTCCTTCTTCTGCTGGTGATTACCCAGCAATTTGATAAAAGCGGAGGCAACCAGGAGGATTCCGAAGTTGCCGAACTCCGAAAAAAACTTGAAGAACAGAAGGAAAAAAGCGAGCAGCTCCGCATTGCTGGAATTCCCGGGGTCACCACAGATCCCCAGGCTTTGGTCGTTCAAATCAAGAATGACACCGAGGCTCTCGCCCGACTTGCGAACTCCAGCGCCAGTGATGCCTCAGCTCTCCGCGCAGCCCGCGCCGATGCCTCAGCCCTCGCGGCTGCCAACGCAGACCTTCGTAACGAGAGAGATCAATACCGCATCGATGCCGCTCGGGCAGCGGATCTCCAGCGCCAACTCGAGCAAGCCCGCTCCACATCTGCTGGGATGGTAAGCCAGAGCGAGTACGACAGGCTCCGTGCCGAACTCGATACCGCCAAAGCCGAGAGCGGCCGTCTGGGCACCCAAATGGCCGGAATGCAGAATAAAAGCAAGGGCATGATTGATGCCAACACCTACGCGCTCCTTAAAGCCCAACTCGACGACAGTATTACTGAAAATACGAGACTGAGGTCCGAGAACCAGCGGCTCATGACCGAGCTTGCCGGTCCCAAACTCTTTGTGACCCAGGACGACCTTTCGCCACGGGCAGTTGCTCTTTATCGAGCTCTCAAAAAGATCGAAACGGAAGATCACCGCGCCCGCCGTGATACCTACGCTACCTTCAGTGAGCAAATCAAAGCGAATGTTCGCGAGTCCATCAATTTCAAGGACGGTAGTGCTCAGATTGCTCTTGAGCATGAAGCCCACATCGAAGATATGCTGAAGTCGGCCAATCCAAATTCGTTTTTTCTCGTCGTCGGTTATGCCTCCACTTCAGGCGACTCTAAAAACAACAAGGAATTTTCCTCTCGCCGGGCCACCCGCGTTGCTTCAATGGTGAATTATCACAAAGGAAAGGACCACGGAGTCCAAGCGGTTTACCTGGGAGAAGGCAAACGCTTTGGCCCCGAAGATTCTCCCAACCAGGTCTGTGAAGTTTGGGAAATCCGGCCTTAGGCGGCATCACTTTTAAAAAAGGGCGGCCTTGGACGTGTTCGCTCTTTTTTGTGGCCAAAGAAAAAGCCGCCCGCATGCGATCAATCGCACACGGACGGCCCTGCTATTTCGGGGGATTTCCCCGAGCCCTATTTTTCGATCACGACAGGTCCAACCGGAGTGGTCGGACTAGAAGCCTGTGCAGGTGCCGAATTACAGCAACTGGCTAATCCGGCGACAATGAATCCAAGGGCGAGGATTGTTATCAGTTTTTTCATAAGAGTGTTTAATTATTAGTCGCGGGCCCGGATCGCGGGAGCCTCAGCAAACGGCCGTGCTCCCTGCCTTGCCCGGATTTCAGCTCCCGGCTCCCTACCTTTTTCCGTAAAAAGAGCCAAGCCAACCACCCCGACGTTACGGGTATTTCCGTGCCGGAGATTGGCATACGATGAACTTACTGATGAAAAGTGGAAAGCTGCCACCTTTTCATGACTAGTTCGAAATCCCTTCACTTCGAGAGTCTTGCCAGGACCAATGATGTAGCCTCTCTTCTTTGTCGAGCCAGGCTGTCCGTCGATCACGTCGAGACCATCGACAGTCAGGACGACTTCCAATCGGACACCGCTTAGATTTTTAAGTCTGAGCTGATAGTCGCGGCCTTTCTTGCCGATGACAAAGCGGGCCCCGCGCCACCAGTAATTATCGAGCATCGACCACCCACTGGACATTCCCCACTCCAGAAGCCCGCCAGCGGTCTTCTGCATTCCCTTGCCACTCGTCTTTCGGTCCACGCCCATCTCATGGGCACCTTTACTATCGTTGTAACGAATCATGGAAACGTATTTCGGCTTTGTCGTCGCCCTTTGAAAATCCGTGTAGCTCATCTGGGACTCCACTTCCTTCCCCCAACCTGTGGCGATCCCGGTGCGCTCTTTCTTTTTGAATTTTTCCTCTGCGGAAGCTCCGGCCAATCGCGGCGAATCGACCACCGGAACAGCCTCACCCATCGGCGAAGGCGGCCCCATCGCTGGCATTCCGGATGGCGCGGAACAACTGGAAAGAAGCGACGCAAAAGCACTCCCGTAGACCAAAACGCGAATCGTCATTTTCAACTTCATTGTGGTGCTAGAAAAACAGCAAAACTTCCAGTCGTCAAATGAAATGCTGTTTTTTTAACATGAATTTTACTCAGGAAGGTTTGCCATCTGTTCACCTGCCCTCTAATAACCCGTTGCCTATCGAAAAGTGCTCCTGATGAAAACGAATAATTTGCCCCCTCTCCTCTTGGCCATTGCAACGGGCGCTTTTTTGACAAGCTGCGGTAACAAGCCACCCAAACCCAACCCTGCCCAGACCGAAATTAAATCGGCACTAAGAGCCAATCCATACCCCCGCGGAACCTACGAGCACTTCAAGCTCGACTCATATCCCGGCACCACACGCACCTGGAAAAACACCGCACTTTTGGCAGAGGCCAATCCATCAAATACCAAGGTTCGTATTAATCTCTCCTCACAGCGGGGATTCCTTTTGGTCAATGACGAGGTGGCAATGGACTACCGTGTTTCTACCGGAAGCTCCAGGCACAAGACCCCTACCGGCGACTATAAAATTATCGAAAAGATCAGACAAAAGCGCTCCAATCTCTATGGCAAAATCCTCGATGCCAGCGGAGAAGTCGTTCATAGCGATGCCGATACCCGCAAGGACATGGTTCCCGCCGGTGGAAGCTTCCGTGGAGCGAGCATGCCCTACTGGATGCGGCTGACCCGCACCGGGATTGGAATGCACCAAGGGAAAGTGAATCGCCGCTACGCCTCGCACGGCTGTATCCGGACCCACTACTCCGCAATTCCCATCCTCTACTCCAAGACCAAAATTGGCACTCCGGTGACTGTCACAAACTAGGCACCCTTCGTACCTCGCAGCTTTCTTTTGATGAAAGAAATACTTGCCTTAATGGGTCTGGCATTTGCCGCGATCTCCCTAATAAGCTGCTCCAGATCCACCGGAGAAGGCAATGGATTTGGATCCTACAAGGCCTTGAAGGAAAAGAGTGACTACCGCACAACCGTGAAGGCCTAACAGAACGAGAGGATCTTCGCTGCCGCCACTCCGAAAAACACCAAGATCGGAATCAAGATAACTGATCAGCGCGCACAGGTCCTCGTGGGACGAGGAGAGCACGTCGCCATTGATACTCCGGTCTGCACCGGACGTCCAGCCAGGCCAACCCACCGCGGACCCATGCCATCATGGAAAAAGATCGTAAAGAAAGCTTCCACAATTTTTGAGACCACCTGGCACCAAGGGCGTTGTGTTCACTGTGGCGACCGCCACCAATACCACGGTCGTCGGGACAGGCATGTCGGAGCTCCCCTGCTTTTCTCGATGCGCATGACCGGCGGTGGGGTGGGAATCCATAGCTCCAGCAACGTCAAACGTCCACCCTGCAGTAGTGGATGCATGCGCATCCCACAAAGCGTTATCCAAAAAATATTCGCAAAGGTGACGACAGGGACTCCGGTGGAAGTCGTTGGATAATCCCCTGCTGCCACACAGTTTCAAAAACGCGACCCGCAAACGGGATCGGTTTTTTTTGATGGCCTTATCGGAGCAGATTCCAGGCACAAACCAGCGCCTTCACGCCCGCCATCTCGATGGAGGGATCGCAGCCCACTCCCCAGAGGATGGTCCCATCGTCCTTTCGGAGCTGCACGTAAGCCGCGGCATCAGAACAAGAGCCACCCCGCACGGCATGGGAGCGATAGTCGGTGACGGTGAAATCCTTGAGTCCTGTTTTTTCGAGAGCATGCACGAAGGCGTTGATGGGACCGTTTCCGATTCCTTCCACCGTCTTGGTACGGCCGCCAATTTCAATAATCGCTTTACAGGACACTTCACCCCGTCCCGCACTATGATGATCCAGCTCGTAATCCTCCAGAGTGAGATGTGAATTCACATTCACGAACTCCTCGTGAAAGACACTCCCCACTTCTTCCGGGGAAAGCTCTTCCCCTCTCTGATCAGCCAGATCATAAATCCGCTTTCCAACCTGGGGGTGCATCGTCTTGGGAAGATCGTAACCGTGTTCCTGATCAAGAATGTAGGCCACCCCGCCTTTGCCGGACTGGGAATTAATGCGAACGATTGCTTCGTAACTCCGCCCGATGTCATGCGGGTCGATGGTCAGATAAGGAACGCCCCACTTTTCGCCTTCTTCTTTCGCCCGGCGATCGAGGCCTTTCTTAATTGCATCCTGATGGCTGCCCGAAAACGCGGTAAAAACCAACTCCCCGGCATAAGGTTGACGATCAGGAACGCTCATTCGAGTGGTCCGCTCATAGACTTCGCGAACACTCGAAAGATTGGAAAAGTCCAGTCCCGTTTCGATTCCATGACTGTTCATATTCAAGGCTACGATGACAACATCGAGGTTCCCGGTTCGTTCGCCATTCCCGAAAAGTGTCCCTTCCACCCGGTCGGCTCCAGCCATCAGGCCCAACTCGGTGGCGGCCACCCCCGTCCCGCGATCGTTGTGGGTGTGGAGGGAAATGATCACTGAATCGCGTTTTGAGATCTTGCAACACATCCACTCGATCTGATCGGCATGGACATTCGGGGTCGCCCACTCGACGGTCGCCGGAAGATTCAAAATCAGCTTTTTTTCAGGAGTGGGCTCCCAGATATCGATCACCGCCTCACAGCAATCGAGCGCAAAATCGAGTTCGGTATCCGAGAAGCTTTCGGGCGAATACTGTAAAACAATCTCGGTCCCGGTAAGGGTCGGGGCCAGTTCCTTGACCGCCTCGGCGCCGGTGACCGCGATTGCTTTGATATCCTCGCGCGACGCATCACCAAAAGTGACCCGGCGCTGGAGAGTGCTCGTGGAATTGTAAATGTGCACGATGACACGACGAGCGCCCTTGATCGCCTCGAAGGTTCGTTCGATCAAGTGGCGGCGGGTTTGCACCAAAACTTGCACGGTGACATCCTCCGGAATACGATCCTCCTCGATCAACCGGCGCATGAAGGCAAATTCGGTATCACTTGCCGACGGAAATCCAATCTCAATCTCCTTGAATCCCACCTTCACAAGTAGGTCAAACATCTCCATTTTCTCCTCCACACTCATAGGAATGGGAAGAGCCTGATTGCCGTCGCGTAGATCGACGGAGCACCAGGTGGGAGCTTCGGTAATGACACGGTCGGGCCAAGTCCGGTCGGGCAGAGCCACGGCCGGGAATGGGCGATATTTGCTAATGGATTCGGATTTCATTGTCTTGTTTTTTGATCGACAAGGAAACGCACCGACTTAGCTGAAAGGAAATTGCATGCCCTTGGAAAACAGTCCGACCGTTGAACGGATGGTGGAAAATGGCCCAAAGGAAACACAGCGACTCCGGACTCAATTTAGAGTCCGGGTCGCAATCCTAGAAGAAGAGCCGGAGTGAGCTTCACTGGCCTAGACAAACTCAGTGAATCGGATTTGTCACCCCTAAAAGTCGGCACTGCAGACCTTTCTTCGCCCTGATTCTCAAGTCGGGCTTCCAATTCCTCAAGATTGATCCTCGACGCCGAGCCATCACTCCAGATCACCAAAGCAGAGTCCAGGTCCCGAAGGCAATCGGCCACATCCATGATGGCTTTTTGGTTCGGGCCAAAATCGGAATCCACAAACGAATCAAATCCACTCTCCGCCAAAATCGACACGACCTCTTCTCCGGCCTCATTGCCAAACGATTTGGAGATCTTGCGCGCCATCCGTTCCATCTCCCGCAAGTTCAGTGAGGTTTCGAGAACCAAATCCGCTCCGGCTGGAGGAAATTTTCGGGCAGCCGTCTCTTCAGGTTCATCGCCCAGCAGAGAAAGCCCCCCCTCATGCTTTCTTTTTGTGAGGATAAAAAAACTGTTGTGCCAAAGGCCGGCGATTTGATGGGCGCTGGAACCTCGTCACTGAAGCGCATACAGCCCTAAATCATCGAGGAGCGTGTCAAATCGGGGCCTTAGCGGGAGTTCACCTTTCGGAACAAGAGATAAAATCTTATCGAGCAAGCTCGCGAGATCCTTGAGATCATCTTAGGAATCAGTGACCGACAAATGGACCTCGCCTCCACCGACGTGGCCCGCAATGCGGGTCAATCTTTCAGAAAGCTTCACATCAGCTGAAGCTGAAATAGCTGGCAGGATTGCTGCCGCGCAGAGGGAGATGAACTTTTCATGATACAACAAACTAGGCCAAGCTCACCAGACATTGATTACCATTTAATATCTCGTTCCGGCTGGCGACGGAATCCCGCTGGTTGGCAACGTTCGAAATAATCTCATCGCCACACAATAGCCTTCCCATTCCCATCGCCCCCTTCCATCTTCCCATGCATGGCAAGCTCCAGACAACTTCACTCCGTCATCGATGCCTTTGGCAGACAAGGTTGGCACTGCGAACCGGTCGAAAATCGCGAAGTCGTCACATCGGCCTTTGAAGCCCACCACACCCACATTCACCTGCACGCCCAGGCCTTTCCCAATCTGAACGCTCTTGCCGTCGTCGCCGAATCCCCAATGACCTTTGATGAAGAGCGGATGCCTTTCGCGCTGGAACTCATCATGCGAGCCAACAAGCAACTGACCTTAGGCAACTTCGAATACGATTTCGATCGAAATTTGATTGTCTTTCGAATCACCAATCTCTTCGAAAAAGAGGTCTATGATACCGATATTATTTCATCAATGGTTCACTGCACCATCGCGGAACTCGACCGGATTATCCCCCTCGCAGGAGTCATCAATCGAACCTCGGAAGACATCCTTGACGACCTCTCCATCCCGCTCCTCCTTGAGCGTGAAGATCTTCTCCCTCCTGTTCCCGAGGGAGATGATGAAGAAGAAGAGGAACTTTAGCCAAGTCTTTCTACCAAAACCCGGAGGCCAGAAAACATCCGGACAGCAAAATTCATCAAGTCCGCGACTTGACGGACTCCTTTTCCCAACCTAAGTCCCTCCCACTACCATGTCTGTCTTAGTTGGAAAACAAGCCCCGACCTTCACCGCGAAAGCAGTGCAAGGTGAAAACATCATCGACGCCTTCTCACTGGAGCAATATCTCGACAACAAATACGTCGTGTTGTTCTTCTACCCGAAGGATTTCACCTTTGTGTGCCCTACCGAACTCCACCGCTTCCAGGATGAGCTTGCAGAGTTTGAGGCTCGCAACGTTGCCGTTGTTGGCTGTTCGACTGATTCCGAATTCTCCCACTGGGCCTGGCTCAACACTCCTAAGAATCAGGGCGGCATCCAGGGTGTCACCTACCCCATCGTTGCCGACATCAATAAGACCATCTCCGAAGCTTACGACGTCCTTGCCGGCGAGGAAATGATCGATGACGAGGGCAACATTGCCGTTGAAGGAGAACTCGTCGCTTACCGCGGACTCTTCCTCATCGACCTTGAAGGCAAAGTTCGCCACCAGGTTGTCAACGACATGCCTCTGGGCCGCTCGATTCAGGAATGTCTCCGTATCATCGATGCGCTGCAACACTTTGAGGAGCATGGTGAGGTCTGTCCCATGG
>Ga0213866_10003827_pt1 | contig 10088 bp, 13 predicted proteins | sample PICome_11_FD_160079 | JGI IMG/M metagenome (GOLD analysis project Ga0213866, IMG submission 160079) | Coastal seawater microbial communities near Pivers Island, North Carolina, United States - PICO284 | ecosystem: Environmental > Aquatic > Marine > Coastal | place: USA: North Carolina... | reverse complement strand
GAGCACCCGATGGCGCAGATCCGAGGGGAATAGCAGAAGACGGTGGGGCAGCGGCGCGAACACACCACCGGAGACCGCCGCGTCGCGGTAGGGGATCGCCATCACATGGCTGAAGTAATCGTCGGGCGCCTCAAATTCCAGCTCCCCGCTCTCGTTCGCCGGATCCGTCAACACATAAAAGACCGCGCTCAACTGGGCGTTGCGGTGGCTGTGCAGATCCACCGTTCCGCCATTCCTCGCGCAAACAACGGGCCAAGCCTTCTGGATGTGCGCCATCAAGCCGTGCTCCGGGCCCAAAAGCGAACGCAGATAGCCCGACACCTGCTCGGCCAACTGGCCGTTCAGCCACTGGAAGGCATCCATGCGATGCAACTGATCCAGGCCGGCATGGCCCAACAGATCCCCAGTGAGGTTGTTGCGATCGCTGAATTCAGGGTGCTGATACACCTGGGCATCGAACTGCTCCAGCTGCTGCTGCATGGCTGCGGCCGTGGCGGCATCCGGCTCGAGATCCACCTGCAAAACGGGGGTGGGAAACAGCCAGTGCAGCGCCATGGAACCGATCAGGGCACGAGATCGTCCAAATCATGGTCAAGGTTGTGGCGTCTGCACCAAGCCACAACGGCGTTCACCAGAAGCATCGTCACCGTCATCGGCCCTACACCTCCAGGAACAGGCGAAAGCGCAGCAGCGATCGACTCGATTTCAGCCGCTCGAACATCACCGCACAATCCGCCCTCCGGCTTGCGGTGGATGCCGACATCCACCACCGCCGCCCCCGGCCGTACATGCTCGGCCCCGATGAACTCGGGACGGCCGGCTGCCACCACAAGGATGTCGGCGTCCCGGGTGTGGGCCGCCAGATCGGCCGTGCGGGAATGGGCAATGGTGACGGTGGCATTGGCGGCCTGCAGCATCAAGGCCATCGGCTGCCCCACAAGAATGCTGCGGCCGATCACCACAGCGCGCTTGCCCGCTGGATCGATGCCATTGCTGCGCAACAGCGCCATCACCCCTGCGGGGGTGCAGCTGCGCGGACCCGGTTCCCCCTTCAGAAGCCGGCCGAGATTGAGGGTGTGCAGACCATCGGCATCCTTCTCGGGATCGATGGCCATCAGCAGCGGCCCCTCATCCAGGCCGGCCGGAAGGGGAAGCTGCAGGAGGATGCCATCCACCTCGGGATTGGCATTCAGCCGTTCAATGGTCGGAAGCACCTCCGAAGGAGGAGTGTCGCCGGGAAGGTGATCGCCAAAGCTGGCCACCCCGATCCGGGCACAGGCCTTTTCTTTGTTGGCGACGTAAACGGCGCTGGCTGGATCATCACCAACCCGCAGCACCGCCAAGCCTGGCGGTCGCCCCGCCTCGGCCTGACGCCGTTCAATCAGGGTTTGAAGACGACGCTCCACATCCCTGGCCAGCACCTTGCCGTCCAAACGCAGGGCCATGGCATCTCGGTCCACTGCATCCAGCATGCCCTTTGGGGAGAGCTAGCGTGAAGCCGCTACCGGGTCCTTTTGATTCGCGTTCCACAGCTGAGCACCCTTTGGCGGAACTGGCTGCGGCTCGAGGGCCCAGGGGGTCGACTGCTGCGCTGGACACGGCTGCAGGGCCTTGTTGTTCTGCTGTTATGCCTCTCTGTGGCCGCAGCTTCAAGCCTGCCCTGGCTGATCAAACCGGAACTCCAGCCGGGATCGCTGGCACCGTTTGATGCGATCGCTCCGAAAGATGTGCTGGTGCAGGACAGCACCGCCCTCGAGCAGCAGCGCGCCTCTCTGGTGGCGCGATCGGTCGTGCAGGTGATCGATCCGCAGCAGACCCAACAACTCAAACAACGCCTCGAGCAGCAGCTGCTTCAACTGCAGGAGATCACCGACACCGGATCAGGGGCCCGGATTGGGCCGGTGAACCTGTCTGAGCCGGAGAAGAGGTGGCTGGAACAACGCAGCGAACGGGAGCATCTCGCCTGGGATGACGCCGTGAGAAACACGGCGGATCGCATGCTCAGCCAAGGGCTGGTGAGCAATCTGGCCGTTAAGCAATTGCGCCGGGCCGCCGACCTGCAACTGCAGTTGGTGGAGTTGCAAGAACCAGCGTCACGATCCCTGGCCGCCAAGGTGCTCACCAGCGCCCTGCGTGGCAGCAGCAACCTGCGCACCGACCCGAACCTGAGCACACAGCTGATCGAAGAACAGCTGACCAAGCAGGCCATCCCCACCATCCAGGTGCGCAAGGGGGATGTGATCACCCGCAAGGGGGAACCGATCAGTCCCCAGGCCTACGACGTGCTGGATTATTTCGGCCGCGTGCGCCGCGAACCGCAGCCGTTGATCTGGTTTCAACGGTTCGTCGAAGCCGCTGCAGCCTGCGCAGTGATGCTGTTGGTGATGCGGCGTGAACGGCCTGGCCTGGAAGTGCGCCATGCCCTGTTGGCAGTGGGGCTGCTGCTGCTGGTGCAGGTGGCCAAACTCTGGTTCAAAGGAACCGTGAGCCCGCTGGCCATCCTTGTGCCGCCCAGCCTGCTCCTGGCGGAAGGACTGGGCACTGGCTGCGGCTTGGTCTGGATGGGGGTTGCCGCCCTGCTCTGGCCTGAACCCGTGCTGGGGCTTGGGGATGGCCGCCTCCTTGTGGCCGCCTCGGTGGCCGCTGCTGGGGCTTTGATTGCTGGCCGTCAGCGCAGCCGCGGCCAGCTGCTGCAACTGACGGTGCTGCTGCCGATCGGCGCCCTTGTGGGCCAGTGGCTGCTGCTGCAACTGCAGCCCTTCACCGGTCTGCGTCTCTGGGGAAGCCTGAATCCCAGCCTGGATGAACTGGCCACCAACGCCTTGCTGCTCGGGGTTCTGCTGATGCTCACCCTGTTGCTGATCCCCATCCTTGAAGGCTCCTTCGGACTACTCACCAGGGCGCGGCTGTTGGAGCTGGCGGATCAAGAACGGCCCCTGCTGCGCCGCCTCTCCCGCGAAGCTCCAGGGACCTTTGAGCACACCCTGATGATCTGCGGCCTGGCGGAGGAAGGAGCTCGGGCCATCGGTGCAGACGTGGATCTGATCCGCACCGGCTCGCTTTATCACGACGTGGGCAAATTGCACGCGCCGGACTGGTTCATCGAAAACCAGAAAGATGGCCCCAATCCCCACGATGCCCTGGATGACCCCCAGGCGAGCGCAGCGGTGCTGCAAGCCCACGTGGATGAGGGTCTGAAGCTGGCGCGGCGTCACCGCCTACCTCGGCCCATCGCCGATTTCATTCCTGAGCATCAGGGCACCTTGAAGATGGGCTACTTCTTTCACAAGGCCAAGGAGCGTGGCGGTGCGGTTGAGGAACGCCGCTTCCGCTACAGGGGCCCTGAACCCCGCTCCAAAGAGACAGCGATTCTGATGCTGGCGGATGGATGTGAGGCGGCCTTGCGATCCCTGCCTCCCGACACCTCGGATGCTCAGGCGGTGGACACGGTGCGGCGGATCGTGGAGGCACGGCAGCGGGATGGACAACTGCGCAAAAGCAGCCTCAACCGCAGCGAAGTGGAACTGGTGATCTGTGCCTTTGTGCAGGTGTGGCGACGGATGCGCCACCGCCGCATTCCCTATCCGATCCCGGCGAGACCGTAATCCGCTCAGCCTTCATCGGCGCTCAACCAGCTTGCGCTGGAGCACCACGGCCGCAGGAATGAGGGTGATCAGATTGGCCGCCAGCACAGGGCCGTCGTTGACCAACAAGCCGTACAACGACCACAACGCCACACCACTGGTGAACAGGGCATACATGCCCAAGGAAATCGCCTTGGTATCGCCACTGCGCAAGGTCTTCACGGCCTGCGGGAAAAAGCTGGCGGTTGTGAGGCCAGCGGCCAGGTAGCCAACAAATTCAGCACTCAGTTGCAAAGGGAAGCTCCTGCGAAATCAAACGCACGCGTTGCTGGGTGAAGGGATGACGAAAGCTCAAGGCCTGGGCATGCAGATGCAAGCGGCAGGACCGACCGGCGTCCCCGTAGATGGGATCCCCCACGATCGGGTGTCCCAGTTCAGCCAGATGAGCCCGCAGCTGGTGGGAGCGCCCCGTGAGCGGGCGCAGCCAGAGCCGCGTGCCATGGGCGCAAGCCGCTCGGACTCTCCAGATGGTGAGCGCAAGACGCCCCTCGGGATGGCTGCCGTAACGCGGCGGTTGACGCGACAGGCGCGCCAGAGGGCTGGCGATACAGCCGCGGCCATGGAGCTCCCCCTCCACATCCGCCTGATAGAGCTTGTTGATCCGGCGTTTGGCAAACAGGGCACTGAGCCTTTGCAGGGCGTCAGCACTGCGGGCCAGCAGCAGCACCCCCGAGGTGTCGCGATCCAGGCGGTGGACCAATCGCAGGCCTTGCTCCTGGCGTTGCAAGCGGGTGATCACGGAATCGCATTGTTCCGGCCCCAGGCCCGGTTGGGTGAGCAGGCCGGCGGGCTTGTCGACCACCATCAGCCAGGGGTCCAGCAGCAACAACTTCAAGGGGACAGCCGCTTCAAGGGGACAGGCGCTTGGCGCAATGTTTTTCAAACAGGGCGACCACCTGATCAGCGGGCAGGGCCTGGACCAACCGTGCTTCGGTCTCAACGTGATGCTGACTGGTGTGATACAGCTGCAACTCGTGAAAGGGATTGGGGTCCTGCTGGCGGGCCGCCTCCAGCTCCTGGCTGAGCAAGGCCGCCGGCATCAGGTTTCCGCCGTTGCACGACTGCATCACGTGGGCTGATTCATGGGCCAGCACAACCCAAACCACCGCTGGGTCGTCGGGCAGGTTGTTGCTGCACATCAACAGGGCCTGCTTGCCCTCATGGAAAGCCCCCAGCAAGCCCACAGGGCAGTCGGGCGCCACCAGTGCATTCACACCCGCCCGCTGCAGCAGCCGCAGATAACTGGCGATGCGATCCCAGGTTGAGGCTTGAACGGCAGCACCCGACATCTGCATGAGCAGCAGAGCCAACAGCACACCCCTGAAACGACGACCCATCAAGCCAGGGACCACACAACAATCTCATTGGTCTCAAGATCGGCTCAAGCCGGATCGAAACCCACCGAAGTTCTACAGATTTTCAGTCGCCGAGAAGCTCTTCCACCGAGGCGACCTTCTCAGCGAACGACTGCTGCCGATCGGTGCGGGTGTTGAGTTTGAGCGTTGTGTAAAGGCGCGGGGCACCCATGCCGTGCAACTCCACGTGACAGGCCCGCACACAGGCCATCACCTCCTCCCAAGGCCCTTCGATCGCTGTGCCATTGGGACCCAGCTGATGGGTCAGGCCCGTGGCCGCAATCACCCGTTCACAGGCGGCGATATAGGGCGAAAGGCTGACGCCAACACCGATCGGCACGACGCAGAGGTCAACACTGACCCACATCAGCCCGCCATCGCGCTGGATCGGCTCAAGCAGCTCGGCGGATAACCAACGGTGCGCCAACTGCCGCTGTCGGTTCGCACCTCAACCGCAATGCCCTGCCGCCCCATCGGACATCGGGACCCTTGCCCCGTGCACCAATTGCTGGCCTCCGCGAGGGCCAATTCCAACGTGTCGTAAGGAGCGTCGAGCACCGGATGCGGCTGACCGTCGAGGCCAACCAACCGGTAGCGGGAGCGATGCTTGGCCATCGCGGTCCAATCCCGGAAGTGTCACCATCTTCCCATGGCTGTGGCCCGGCGGCATTCACACACTGGAGCCAGCAACGGGACGAAAAGGGCATGAGTGAACAGCTGCAGCAGGCCTACAACGCCTTGATGGTGAAGGCTCCGGGCGCAGCATTCCAAAAAGCTCGGGCCCTGTATCTCAACAAATATCCACTTCCCCAGGCCGACAGCAGCCTGCCGCTGCGGCTTTACGTCTGCGATGAGCAGCTGGAGGAATCGATTCAGCCCGCCAACGATGGCGATCCGAATCACCGCCTGGCGATCCTCCGCTCACGACCGGGGCAGTTGGCTGTAGTGCACTGGCAACAGGCCCATCCAGCCGAGCCGGAGCAACTGCGCCGCTACCTGCAAGACACCTGGTCTCTCAACCTGGACGCGCTGCAGATCGAGGCCCTCAGCACCCCCTGGTTCCGGGAGGGCGGTTACCAGAGCCGCTTTGCGGCACCCACGGGGTTGAGCTGGCAACAACAAAGCCTATTAACCCTCAAGGAAGGAAAAGAAAAGTAATTCCGCAGAACGCGCTGAGCCGCCGGAACGCACCGCTAGCGATCAGATAGCCCCCTCTCAGACAATGCTCACCAAGTACGCCGAACGCTATGTGCTTCGGTCCTGCTCAGCCGGCGGTTATCTCAGCGTGAATGCTGTGGACCAACAGATCGAGCGTCAACAATCCCCCGACAACGCCTGGATCTTTCACACCCACGACGGAGCCGTGACCCACGCCCGCTGGATCGGCGAAGTGCACGGGGAAACGCCGGACGTGGTGAAGCTGGATCAGTGACTGGATCTGTGAACTGAGCGGCTGTGGTGATCAGCCGTGGATGAAATTGCGCAGGCGACGCGATTCCACGGCCTGGTCCTGCTGCAGCTCAGCTGCCGTTCGCACCTGGTGTTCACGCTGCTGGGCCGCAAAGACATCCGCTTCGCTCAAGGCAAAGCCGTGCTCGGCAGCAAGCCCAAGAAACCGCTCAAGGTCCATGGGCTGCCCAAAGGCCTTGGCCAGATCAGGATCGCTGTCCCGAAGCGTCAGAAATCGATCCAGATCCTCGAGCGACATCCCGCCAGCACTTGTTGAGTGCTCCCATTCAAGTCAGCATCGGCCCAAGTGGGGAGGTTTCATGCTGTTGAAACTGATCAGCTGCGGCAGCCTCGCCCTGGTGAGTGTTCTCGTCGTCACCCTGACGAGGGGGTTGCAACAGCAGAACCAACGCATCCAGGCGCTGCAGGAGCGGATCGATCAGCTGGAGGAACGCCCGCCGAACAGTGCCCACAGCGAGCTGCTCAGCCAACAGATGGGCCTGATGCAGGAACGCATGGATGCCTTCGCGGCCCTGCGCACCTCGGCCCCCTCATCCCTTTACAGCATCCCCGCTGGCATTGGGCAAGATGAAGCGCTGCAACAGCACGAACAAGACCAGAACCGGCAGGATTGACACCACCGAGCCGGCGGCAACGATCCGCCAATCGAGCGAGAAACTGCTGGAGAGCTGCTGCAGGCCCAGAGGCAGTGTGTAGAGCGATGGGTCGTCGAGGATCACCAGCGGCCAGAGGAAATCGCTCCAGGTGCCGATGAAAACGAACATCGCCAGGGTGATCAGATCGGCTTTGGCGGCGGGGATCATCACGTTCCACCATTCCCCCAGGCGGCTGCAGCCATCGATGCGTGCCGCCTCCTCTAGCTCCTTGGGAACGCCGAGGAAGCTCTGGCGCAGCAGATAGAGACCAAAAGCAGTAGCCGCCTGGGGAATCACCAGGGCCAGCAGGGTGTTGCGCAGGCCCAGCTGCACCATCAGCAGGTACAGCGGAATCATCACCACCTGAAACGGGATCAGGATCGTGGCCACCACCAGGCCCAGCACCAGGCCACGGCCGGCGAAGCGCAAGCGGGCCAAGGGATAGGCGGCCAGGGAGCAGAACAGCAGGTTGGCCAGCACCGCCAAGCCACTCACCACGGTGCTGTTGAGCAGATAGGTGGTGAGCGGATTGTCTTGAAACAGTCGGATGTAGGCATCGAAGCTCGGCTGGGCGGGCAGCAACGCCGGTGGACTGCTGAAGATGTCTTCCGCCGGACCCTTGAGCGAGGTGCTCACCAACCAGAGCAGCGGGGTGAGCACCAGCAGCGCCAGAAGAATCAGCAGCACCAGCTGGACAGCCCGGGCGGTGGAGGTGCGCATGGCGTCGGCTCTAGAGCGTCGGTCGGGTCTCCAGAACAACAGGATCTTTCTGCGGATGCAACGACTGACGCTCCTCGCCGGCCACCAGGCGGTTGAGGGCATTGACAAAGGCCATCGCCGCAGCCACCACCACATCGGTGTCGGCAGCGTGGCCGGAGTAGAGCGCACCGTTGCGGCGCAGGCGAATGGTCACATCGCCCATGGCGTCGATGCCCTCGGTGACCGACTTGACCGAGAACTCGATCAACTCATTGGGCACACCCGCCAAATCATTCAAGGCACGGCAGACGGCATCCACCGGACCAGTGCCCACCGCCGAGCCTGTGGTTTCACTGCCCTCTTCATCGAGGAGGGTGACGGTGGCGGTGGGGCGCAGGCTGCTGCCGCAGCTGACCTGCACCAATTTGAGCTGGAAGCGGGCTTCCGGCTGCTGCACCTGTTCACTAACGATCGCCTCCAGATCACGGTCGGTGATCTCCCGCTTGCGATCAGCGAGTTCCTTGAAGCGGGCAAAGGCCTCGTCGAGGTCCTCACGGGTGAGGTCGTAGCCCAGCTCCTCCAGGCGCGCACGAACGGCACTGCGGCCGCTCAGCTTGCCGAGGGAAATGCGGTTGTCGGACAAGCCCACCGTCTTGGCATCGATGATTTCGTAGGTGAGCCGGTTCTTGAGGACGCCGTCCTGGTGGATGCCGGATTCATGGGCGAAGGCATTGGCACCAACGATGGCCTTGTTGGGCTGCACCACCATGCCGGTGAGATTGGACACCAAGCGTGAGGTCTTGGTGATCTCTTCGGTGCGCACGGCCGTCAGCGGCGTGGGGCTGTCTTCATCCCGGCCCAAGAAGGGGTTGTAGTAACGCCGCCGCACATGCAACGCCATCACCAACTCCTCGAGGGAGGCATTGCCGGCCCGTTCGCCGATGCCATTGATGGTGCATTCGAGCTGACGGGCACCGTTCTTGACCGCCTCGAGGAAATTCGCCACGGCCAGGCCGAGGTCGTTGTGGCCATGAACCGAGATCACGGCTTCGCCGATGTTGGGCACGTGCTGGTTGATGCCCGCGATCAAGGCACCAAATTCCGAAGGAGTGGTGTAACCGACGGTGTCGGGGATGTTGATCGTGGTGGCGCCCGCGGCAATCGCCGCCTCAATCACCTCATAGAGGAACTCCGGATCGCTGCGGCCCGCGTCTTCACAGGAGAACTCAACGTCCTCCACCAACGAGCGGGCATAGCTCACCATCTCGGGAACGATGCCGAGCACATCGGCACGGCTCTTGCGCAGCTTGTGCTCGAGGTGGATGTCGCTGGTGGCGATGAAGGTGTGAATACGGCGGCGCGGTGCGGGAGCGACAGCATCGGCACAGGCTTTGATGTCTGCCCTGGAGGCACGAGCCAGGCCGCAGATGATCGGGCCGTTGTCGCCACCCACCTGCTGGGCAATCCGCTGCACGGCGGCGAAATCACCGGGGCTGGCGAAGGGGAATCCCGCCTCGATCACATCCACGCCAAGCCGCGCCAACTGCTGGGCGATGGCCAGCTTCTCCTCCAGGTTGAGGCTCGCTCCGGGCGACTGCTCACCATCCCGCAGGGTGGTGTCAAAAATCAGGACGCGACCGGGGTCCTTGGCCATGGAAGGGGCTCCAGCGGAGGTCTTAGTCGGAATGACTATGAGTTAATCCATCCTAGTTCAGCCCCCGAGGGGGAATCGGACTAAATTCAGCCACCTTTTGGGCTTGTTCGTGACCAAAGGCGCTGTCGCCCTGGTGTTGCATGCCCATCTGCCTTACGTGCGATCGGCACAACCGGGCTCCCTTGAGGAGGACTGGTTTTTCCAGGCCCTCATTGAGTGCTACCTGCCCCTGCTGGAAACGCTGGAGCTGGCCAGCAATGACCCCAACCAGCAGCCCAAACTCACCATCGGCTTGTCGCCGACGCTGCTGTCGCTGCTGAGTGATCAAGACCTCAAGCAGCGTTTCCCCGACTGGTTAAACGAACGGCTCCTGCTCCTGCCGAAAGCGGATCCTGCGCTGCGCGAGGGCGCCGAACACCTGGCGGCCGCGATCGAGCGGCATCGGCAGGCCTGGCAGAGCTGCGACGGTGACCTAATCCAACGCTTCGCCGCCCTGCAGCGCCAGGGGGTGGTGGACCTGCTCACCTGCGGCGCCACCCACGGCTATCTGCCCCTGCTGCGCCATCACCCGGAAGCGGTGCGCGGGCAACTGCGCACGGCGGTGCGGGAACACCAACGCCTCGTGGGCGAA
>Ga0213866_10003825_pt1 | contig 10091 bp, 14 predicted proteins | sample PICome_11_FD_160079 | JGI IMG/M metagenome (GOLD analysis project Ga0213866, IMG submission 160079) | Coastal seawater microbial communities near Pivers Island, North Carolina, United States - PICO284 | ecosystem: Environmental > Aquatic > Marine > Coastal | place: USA: North Carolina... | reverse complement strand
CCAGGTCTTCCAGGCACCAGGGCTCGCAGAGATCGGACGACTGGACAGCAACATGACGTGGCTCTAAGTGATGCTGAACGCCACGTTCTAGCGGGAGCTAGATCAGCCTTACGCGGAAGAGTCCGGCCCGTTCTGTCCCAGAGCCTCGCCCTCTTGCTCATCACGTTCCAGAGTCCGCTTCCGGAGCCACAGACCCGCTCCGCCGACCATGCCGAGCGGCAGGAGGCTCATGAACGCGGTCGTGGCAATGAAGGCCTGCCGGTTTTCGTCACGGGCGTCGAAGCAGACCGGGCAGGCCGCAACGGCCTCCGGCAGCAATGCGACCAATGCAACCGCACCAACGAAGACAGCCAGGGGTCGTAGTACTGAGTTCTGCATCACAGATAGACCTTCCAATAGAGAACCGGCCAGACCAGAACCACGAAGTACCAGAATGCCGAAACGGTCGCCAGTTGATGCTTTGTGAGTGCACCCTGATCAAGCTGCCAGAACGCCCACACGAGGGCGAGCAGTGCACCGGCGGCATGAATCGCGTGCGTTCCCACGATCAGATAGAAGAAGCCCCCGTAGGCACTCGACTGCATCGTCAGCCCTTCTGCCAGGAGAGCCGTCCACTCCATCCCCTGGAAGCCGACGAAGACGGACCCGAGAATGATGGAGAGCAGCAGCGGAATTCGTGCCGCTTCCCGACCACGCTGGAAGGCGAACCAGGTAAGGACCAGCACCACACCGCTTACGAGCAGTGCAAGTGAATTCAGCGCCGTCTGCTCGACTGGGAGTCGCGGCTGTCCGTAAGGCGGCCACAGCTGGCCAGCTGACTGCGACTTCACGATCGCATGAGCCGAGATCAGCCCCGAGAAGAACATGACCTCCGTGAAGATGAAGATCAGCATCCCGAGCACACCATTCGGCACCAGGGGCTCGCGGCGAACCGCTGGGGGTCGCTGCTCGATCGGGTACGTCGCTGATTCCGTGCTCATCTCAAACCATCCTGGGTACTGCCAAGCCGGGTGGGGATACCCCCAAGCGGATACGTCAGTTCGGCCGGAAAGACATTACGTAATCGGCCACCTGCTCGAGCTGTTCCTCGGTATAGAGAGCACCCCACGGCGCCATCAGCGCGGAGCCCCCCACGGCCGCAGCGCCATCCCGAATAACTGTGACTACACGATCGCGGTCCCGACCTTCCCAGAACGCAGGATCGGTGAAGTTGGCCGGAGGCGGTGTGAGCGCCGCACCTGCGGGCCCGTCGCCCTGGCCGCCCGCCCCATGGCATGTGGCGCACACAGTTCCAAAAGAAGACGCAGCGCTGAAGCCGGCAGGTGCCGCTTCTGCGGCCCCCTCGGCAACCGTCGCCCCCTCGCCCTCACCGTGGTCATCCCCACCGAGACCTCGCTCGACTGCCGCCTGCGCAGCGAGGTTCTGCCAGTTACGACCTTCGTGATTCAGAACGTCCGGGGAAATACCTGCGACCATCAGCAACATCAGGATCACTGACGTCGCCAGCACCCACTTCATCAGCTTCTTTTCCCACCGAAGGTGCATGAAGTTGTTGATCACGAGGTTCGCCTTCACGAGCGCGATACCAAAGGCAGTCACCAGCGTCAGCCAGTGCAGCCCGAACCTGTCACCGACCTCCGGACCTGCGACACTGATCAGGAAGAGGATGATCAGCGTGATATAGATGCCGAAGTAATTGACGTGATGGCCGCCGTCGTGCCCGTCGCCCTGATGCTCGTTGTTCTCGGACATGTCGCTACTTCGCGATGTAGAGAAGCGGGAAAAGGAAGATCCAGACCACATCGACGAAGTGCCAATAGATCCCGATCAGCTCCACGCGATGGAGCTCTCGGCCTCGGTACGCGTCGAACGCAACAACACCCATGATGATCGCACCCGCGATCACGTGGAGCGCGTGAAGTCCCGCAGCCGTGTAGTAGAAGGACCAGAAGGTGTTCGCAGTGATCGTGTAACCGTGCGAAATCTCGTTGGTCCACTCCAGCGACTTGATGACCAGGAAGGTCAGCGCGCCAAGGATGGTCATGCCGAGAAGCTTCGCGGCCTTCTTGCCATCCCCCTTCTCGGCGGCCTGGTGAGCAAGCACCGCGGTGAAGCTGGAGGTAAGGAGCACGAAGGTGTTGATCGCACCGACCCACGTCTGCGTGTGAGACGCAGCCTCGGCCCACTCCGGGTGTCCGAGGCGATGCATGATGTAGACGCCGAGGAGGCCACCGAAGATCACGACCTCGGAGGCCAGGATCCACCATACGGCCAGTCGGCCGGTAGGAATCCCGGTGGCGCTACGGCTCGTCGCTAACGGTCTCGCGTGTCCCATCAGGCTGGTTCGTCTTGAGGCCAGTAATCTTCTTCACGGTCCGGATGGCCGTACTCGTATGGTCCCCGGTATACCACAGGCATTTGATCCGGAGGCCAGTTCCCGTGCGGCGGCGGAGACTCCGTCGTCCACTCGAGAGAGTTGGCCTTCCACGGATTCTTTCCAGCCTTCTCACCCTTGATCATGCTCATGATCACGTTGGCGAAGAATACCAACTGGAACGCGATCATCACCAGCAGGGCGATCGTGGCCGTCTGGCGGAGATTGTACATCTCCGGCCCAGCCAGCTCGGGGAAGTGCTGGAAGTTATAGATCCGACGATGCTGTCCGCCCATGCCCAGGACGAAGAGCGGAATGAAGATGAAGTTGAACGGAATCACCGTGCCCCAGAAGTGAATCTTGCCCAGGGTCTCGTTCATCATCTTCCCGAACATCTTCGGGAACCAGTATGTAAATCCACAGAACGTCCCGATAATCGCAATCGGGAAGAACGTGTAGTGGAAGTGCGCGAGCACGAAGTACGTGTCGTGGAAGTAGATGTCCGCGCCACTCGCGCCGAGGAAGATCCCGGTTACACCACCGATGAGGAACTCCGCCATAAAGGCGAGCGCCCAAAGCATCGGCGTAGTGAATCTGATCGAGCCCCCGTAGAGCGTCGCAATCATCACGAACAGCATTTCAGCGATCGGCACCGAGATCAGTAGCGTCGTGATCGTGAACACGTTCGCCATGCGAGGATCGATACCGGCGATGAACTGGTGGTGCGCCCAGACGAAGAAGCTCAGCACGCCAGTCGCGACCGCCGTGTAGAGGACCATCTTGTAGCCGAAGATCTTCTTCCGGGAGAACGTCGCGATCACCTCGATCGTGATCCCGATCGCCGGCAGCAACACCACGTAGACTTCGGGATGTCCGAAGAACCAGAAGAGGTGCTGCCAGAGGATCGGGTCGCCGCCTCGCGCCGGATCATAGAAGCCCGTGTTCAGCGTCTGGTCGAAGAGCAGCATCACCGCGCCCGCGATGAGCGGACCGACGGACAGCATGAAGAGGATGCTGGCGATCACGATCATCCAGCAGACCAGCGGGATGTCGTACGCCTTCATACCCGGCGCACGCGCATTCATCAACGTCGTGATGAAGTTGATTCCGCCAAGCAGGAACGCGACGAACTCGAGCGCAACCGCAGTCAGCCAGAGTGTCGAACCCAGATTCGTGAGGTTGAACTCCGCTTCCGATGAGAGCGGTGGATAGGAAGTCCACGCTCCTCCGAAGCCGCCACCCTCGACAAAGAGGGAGGCCAGCAGAATCAGCACACTGACAAAGAAGACCTGAAACGACAGTCGATTGATGCGCGGGAACACCATATCGTCCGCGCCGATCATCAACGGAATCAGGTAGTTCCCGAAGGCTGCGATCAGTACAGGCATCGCAAGCCAGAAGATCATGATCGAACCGTGGTTCGTGATCAGCGCATTGTACTGGCCCGGTGAGACCTGCCCGAAGCCCGGGACAGAGATCCCCGGGAACGCGAGCTGCATGCGGAAGACGTACGCCATGTAGCCCCCCAGGATGCCCATGGCCATCCCGGTGAACATGTACTGCATGGCGATGATCTTGTGATCAGTCGACCAGAGGTACTTGATGATGCCCGAAGGACCGTGATGATGGTCGTCGTGGGCATGCGCGTCGTGGTGGACGTCGACTACTGTGTCAGCCATCTCTCTCGCCTCTTACGGACTGGTCGCTGCCGAGGCAGACGAAATCCACGCCGCGTGCGTGTTTGCGTCCTCGATGTGGATCCGGCCGGCCATCATGCCGTGCCCGATTCCACAAATCTCCGCGCACTGAATGTCGAACTCACCAGTCTGGTTCGCCTCGAACCAGCCAGTAATGGAACGGCCCGGCACCGCGTCCTGCTTGATACGGAAGACCGGGACCGAGAAGTCGTGCAGCACGTCGCGCGACTCGAGCTTGAAGTGGTAGACCTTGTCCACTTCAACGTGCAGATCCTCGACCGTGAAGATGTCGTCAGCGGTATCGAGCTCGTTGTCGGCCCCGGGGTGCTGGAAGGTCCAGGCCCACTGCTGGCCAGTGATTCGAATCGTCGAATCCGGCTCGGGGAGGTGCTGCTTCACGTTATACCACACCTGAACTGCGCCGATGATGATGAAGACATCGCACACCAGCACGAGCGCATGGGGGATCGTGATCCACCGCTTCACATGCTTCTCGTTCCCGACCAGGTATTCCGACTTCCGACCCGGCTTCTCACGGAACTTCCAGATGAGCCAGAAAAACAGGCCCTCTGCCAAGAAAAACCAGAAGCCCGTCAGAACCGCTAGTAGCGTGATGAGGTTGTCGATGTCCGCCGCGTAGGTGGACGCCTGTATCAGATCGATCATGTCTCGTTACATCCCCAAGCCCAAGATGATCGCGAGAGCGGCGGCGCAGAACAGCGCGGAGCCGATCACCGTGATCACGTATGTCTTGCGGGCATCGATGAGTGCCTCGTTCTCTTCGTCGGGCGGCAGCGCGGGCACACCCGCGGCAGACGACTCAGTAACTGCATTCTCAGCCATTTCGAATTCCTTTACCGCAGCGTCTGCACGTAGGCGATCACGTCCTGCATGCCTTCATCCGTCAGCACGAGCGAGTTGACTCGCATCGTCATGCCCCACGTGTCGCCTGTGCCGGCACCGCGAGCTCCGGATTTGAAGTTCCGCAGCTGGTTCAGCAGGTACCAGTCGTCCAGCTGGACGATAGGCGGAGCATGGAGATCCTGATTTCCGAGACCGTCTTCCCCGTGGCAGGCGACGCACACAGCGTACGCCGCTGCGCCGGCACCGGCATTCCCATGGAGCGTGCTCGCCGGATAGACGGCATCGAGCGATGCCACATACTCGGCGACCGACTCCACGTCTCCGTCACGCGTGAGCGACATTGCCATGGGTCGCATGCGCAGGCCCGGCAAATCACTCGCGTGGTCCCCGCGATACCCGGCCTGAAAGCCGGTGAGCTGGTCCTGGATGTACCACTGGGGTAGCCCAGCGATCGCAGGTGCAGCGAGGTCCGGATTCCCGACAGCGTTCTCAGCGTGGCAGGGAAGGCAGGTCTCGTAGAGTTCCTCACCGCGGGTCATACCAACCGGCGGAGGGGTCGCGTCACAGGCCGCCGCGCCGACCACCAGGAGCGGAAGTCCGACCCGTCGTAGAGCAGGAAGTCGTGCCATCATGCGTGTTGGGGTAATGGAATCGACTCGTCGATCAGCATGATCGGAATGTCGTCCCGGACCGGATAGAGGAGCGCTCCGTCGTCGCGAACGAGCGCCTCAAGCAGTCCTTCGGTGACCTTGTCGCCGCCGCGGTTCGTCACGTTGCCCCCCTGGATCGCCACATTCACCTCACCAAGCAGGTCCGCGCTCGCAACACGAAGCGATTGCTTCGTTTCGGGGCAGACCAGGATTTCGAGAAGTGTCGAGTCGATCATCAGCGAGGTTCAGCTTGGAGCCGGAACAAGTCGAGGGCCGTAGCCCTACCAGTCAAACACGGTTCAAGTACTTTCTCAACTCATGGCCAGAACCGTGACAGGGCTGAGTAAGGTACACCGCCTCAGGGGCGAAGGGGAGCCTTCATATGGTACTTCGTGAACTTTTTCACAAGGCTCGCATGCCCAACAAGCGCGCCGTTTTTGGACTGATGGCCCTCGCCGCGACGCTGGCCGCGTGCAGCTCGGCCGACGCCGTCCCCGCCGGAGCCGACGAAGCGGCGGCTTCGACGCCGCTGTCGACACCTTCTCCCGAAGCGGCCTCGACGAGCGGCGCATACCCTCCGGCAGGGTACGCGTGGGTGATCTTCGGCGCCGACACGGTCGTGGCAGAGGTCGCCGCGACCGCCGAGGAACGAGCCGAAGGTCTGATGTACCGGGACGAAGTCGCCGACGGAACGGGTATGCTGTTCGTCTTCCAGGACAACCAGCCCCGCTCGTTCTGGATGGCCAACACGTACGTGCCGCTGGACATCGCGTACATGAACCCTTCTTACCGGATCGTCGACATCATCGCCATGGAGCCGCTCGTTACGGACTCGTATCCGAGCAGAGCGCCTTCGATGTTCGCGCTGGAGGTCCGTCAGGGATGGTTCGCCGAAACGGGTATCGCCGTCGGCGCCCAGGCCAACATCGTCTTCGGCGTCCAGGGCCGCTGAGGCGCGGCTAGCTGATCGCGCTCTTCAGTACGTCAGCGAGTACGTCTACGTCGTTCTCGTCATTGTAGACGTTCGCCGACAGGCGAAGTGCGCTGCCTCGCAGCGATGCCGACACGTTGCGTTCGGCCAGACGGTCGCGTAGCTGAGCGAGATCGACGGAATCCGGCATACGAAGGCCGAAGAGGTGCTTACCCCGCCACGCTTCTTCTTCGACCGAGTAGCCTACCGCGCGCACCTCATCCAGGAAGCCGGCCGTGAGATCACCGCAGTAGCTCTGAATTCGCTCGGGAGCCCAGTCGAGCAGGAGCTCGAGCGATGACGCCGCGATCGGCGCGTTGAAGAAGTTGGAGCGTTCGGCCATATCGTACCGAACGGCCCCGGGCAGGTACGCATCCTGATAGTCGACCAGGTGCTGGAAGTCGTCGCTGTTCTCTCGCGCGATCCAGGTCTCCTCCAGCGGCACCCCATCGTCGAAGCGTGGCCCGAAGTAGGCCAGCGATAACGCATAGGGGCCAAGTAGCCACTTGTAGGTGGCGCAAATCAGAACATCTGGCTGGACTGCCGTTACGTCGAAGGGTAGTGCGCCAACGGACTGCGTCGCGTCGACAACCAGGGCCGCCCCCACATCCCGGCAGCGCTTTCCGATCGCCGCGAGGTCGAACCAGGTACCATCCGTCCAATGCACATTGGGGACAGCTACGACCGCCGTGCGTGTATCGATCGCCTCCAGAAGTCGCTCGTTCCAGCGCTGGCCGCGCCCCGCACCCTCTCCCGGGTCCACGAATCGCAGCTCGGCGCCCGTCTCCTCGGCGATCCTGCGCCAGGAGTAGACGTTGCCCGGAAACTGCTCATGGGTGAGGACGAGGTTTTGACCGGCTTCTACCGGCAGGTTACGGGCCGCCGTAGCCACGCCATACGAGACACCCGGCTGGATCGCGACTCTGGCAGGATCGGGCGCGTTCACGAGCCGTGCGAACAGCTCACGAAGTCGATCGGATTCCCAGAACGCTTCCGGCGCTGCGATCGCCGTCGGCATGCGCTTCTTCCGGATCGCCGCGAATCCGGCTTCCTCCGAAGCCGTCGGAAGCGGGCCCATGTAAGCGCAGTTGAAGTAGTGGTAGTCGCGCGGCATCTGGAATGCGCCGCGCTGGCACGAGAGCTGGCTCATCGTGTTTCCTCGTCCTTCGACCGGGCGTACTTGGCGGCGTACATGATCAGCCAGAAGAAGCCCACGGTGATCACGGCCAGCGTCACGATTTCCCACGTATCCATCGGTCTACTCCCGGGTCACGTCGACCCGTCGCATGCAGGGTACAGGCCGAGGGTTTCCACCTCTCGAAGGAGATCCTCGTACGCATTCGCGGTCGGCGTCGAGTCGGCGTTCTCGACCCATGGTCCGCATCGCTCTCCTGCCGCGAAGCTGCCCATATACCGCACCCGACCGTTCTGATGGTACACGATCATCTCACCGTCCCACACCCCATCGAGCAGGAAGCCCTCGATCTGCACGCTGGTGGTGTCGTCCTCGAAACGACGCTCGACCGGGCCCGTGTACGGCAGGCCCGTACCCGAGTCGACGTAGACGCTGTCCACGAGACTCAGATCATCGAGAGCTCTCGGAACCTCGGTGCGGCAAGCGACGACAAGCAGAACGACCAGCAGGGTAGCGGCAAGCCGAACCGTCATCGGCGACTTCAAGTCACCTCGACCAGGGGAACACCCGCTGCACCGGATGGAGGCTTCAGGCTGAGGAGGCGCGCCAGCGTAGGCGCCACATCGACCGTGCGGATCCGCCTTTCGACCCCGCCACCAGGAATGTCCCAACCCGCGAAGACGACGGGCACGAAGGTGTCGTACCTCCATGGCGAGCCGTGGGTCGTCGCGACGGTCAGCCCATCGAAGTCGTTGATGAAGTGGCCGGGCTCGAATACCACGAACACATCACCCGACCGACTCGGATTGAAGTTGTAGAGGATCGACTGCATCAAGGGCAGATCAGGCGTCCGTCCCTCGCGAAGGGCCGAGCTCGACACGGCGAGCGCCACACCCTCGAGTCGGGTCAACTCCTCCGCCACTGCATCCTCGACCTCCGCCTGGTCGAGAGCTCGCGCGGCGATCACGTCGTGATCGAGGTAGACGTACGGATGGTCATACCCCTCGATCAGACCTTCGCCCACCCCGAAGTGAGCCTCGAGAGCGCGGAAGCCGTCGCCCTGGTCCCACGAGTCCGGATCGACATAGGCGGCCGGCACACCGAGTTCGTTCAGATAGCTCGGCATCTCCGCGCCCCCATGATCGGCTGAGAGCACGATGAGCGTCTGGTCGAGTCCGACCTTCGCATCGACGTGGGCCAACAATTCCGCGAGGACACGATCGAGTTGAAGGATGTTCTCTTCGCTCTCCAGACTCGACGGTCCAAAGAGGTGTCCGACGTAGTCGGTCGACGAGAAGCTGACGGAGAGGTAGTCCGTCACATCATCTCCACCGAGATCCTCGGCATCGATGAGCGTCTTGGCGAAGTCGAGTGTGAGGGCGTCACCCGCCGGGCTGAGTGTCAGCAGCGTCGTGAAGTAGGGCCCGTCCGCCGACCCGTACGGGTGGGGGAACGTCGACCCGAAGCCGGCGAGGTCCACCTCCCCTTCCCGGTCATCCCAATCACCGAACATGTACGTGGAAGCATCCGCGGAGAGAGCCCACTCCGTGTCGCCGTACTCGAACGCCTTTCCCTGTCCGTTCCAGTCGACCACCCACTCCGGGTAGGCGTCATAGTAGTAGGTGCTTGTAACGAACGTGCCGCTCTGCTTGGAGAACCAGAACGCCTTTCCGGCGTGCCCCGCCATGGAGACGGCACCCCTGTCCTTCACGGAAACGCCGAAGATCCTGGCTCGACCTGCAGTGCCGATGGCCAACTCGTCGCTCAGCGTCGACACCATGATCGCGGACGGTGAGCGCCCGTCGGAGCGAGCCGCGCGCTGAGTCGGGTCGATTTCGGTCTGGGCATCGACGCCGGCCCCCTCGGTGAGGAGGCGATACTTCGGATCCTCGCTGTTGTAGATGGTGCGACCCAGCTCCCGATCAAACCAGAGATTGCCCACCATCCCATGGGCCGACGGATGAGCGCCAGTCGCCAACGTCGTGTGACCGACAATCGTCTCCGTGTTCGCATGCGCATGGTGCGCGTCGTAGAACCACGTTCCCTCGTCGAGGAGGTAGCGGAAGCCGCCCTCGCCGAAGCGCTCCGCATATCGAAGTGGGAGGTCTCCGCGAAGCTGGTCCACGGTGATCTGCAGGACGAGCCGGGGACGAGCCGGGCCCTGGGACTGGGCAGTCGTATCGACTGGGGCAGCTGCGACCATGATCGCAGCTAACGCCAGAGAGGCCTGAGTGAGGGTCGGCCGTATAGCTGAACAGATCATGACGAGGAGATTGGAGAGCCATCATTGGAGCGCGCCGCGCGCAGAACGAAGCCTACACTCCCTGCGCCCTGTTGGCTCCCCTCAGCCCGTCCTCGACAGCTGGAGCCACAATCGAAGTCCAACGCCCAGGACACCGAC
>Ga0213866_10003824_pt1 | contig 10092 bp, 9 predicted proteins | sample PICome_11_FD_160079 | JGI IMG/M metagenome (GOLD analysis project Ga0213866, IMG submission 160079) | Coastal seawater microbial communities near Pivers Island, North Carolina, United States - PICO284 | ecosystem: Environmental > Aquatic > Marine > Coastal | place: USA: North Carolina... | reverse complement strand
TATCCATTTGTGTAACCCTTTAAATTTAATATCGTTAGTTGATTGTTTTTTAAAGTATGTATCTTTCATCCACGACCTTGTGTCTGCATAATATCTAAGAACCATATTGTTTTGGTTAGTTTCTTGTTTGTCAGGAAAATGTATCCAATATTGGTCTTCAAATTGTATCGCTACTGCTTTTGTTGGGTCGTGTTTGTCGTCTTCTACTCGTGGCACAATGTTTCGTATATTCTCGTCCGCAGGTTTAACATTATATTGTTCATCGACTGCGTATAGACTCGTTAGTTGCATAATACCTTCTTTTGATAAAAACATTAAATAGTTTCTCACAGGTCTTACACTATCTGGTGCAATGGTTCCGTATAAAGGGCTAATTGTAAACTGTCTGTATGGGTTAGCTGCTTCAGGTAGGACATCCACACCTTTAAGTCCCCATATATAATCTTCACTCATAACAGCTAAAATGTTTTGGAATGGTGCCACTTTTACAATTGGGTCACGCTCTTCTGTTGTAAACTCTTGTGAGAAAAAGTCTGGAAAATAATTTCTTTTCTTAGGGTGACTAATATAAATGTTTTGTGGTGCAGCCTCACTTCCATATACAATAAGTTTTCCATAGTGTGGTAACACACGGTTGGCGCTCCATATATCTGGGTAGTTGTTATATTTAGGAAAATCATTGTAGTCTGTAACTTTTTCTTCGGTTACATTCAAGTTAATGTAGTCATCTTGGTAAACAACTGTACGCTCTTGTTGAAATCTATACCAATAACCTGCTCCGTCTAATGTAACAAAGTCTGTGTAGCCACTTTCTACATAAACAAGTTCTATTCTTAAATCTATTTCTCCTAAAGGAAGTCTTGAAATAGCAATTGTTAACGGTGTATTTTGTGCAATAGATACTCGGTTTGCAGAGACACTATAGTCTTTTTGATAAGTAACTTTTCCTTCATAAAATTCACCGGTGTTAAATAATGAGTTTGTATCTGCGTTACTTCTTACTTCTGGGTCGTAAAACTCTTTATCTAATTCTAGCCACTCAGACTCTCCTCCTCCTGCTGGTCTTGTGTAAACAACAGGGAATAGTTCAACAAACAATTGTCCACTTGTTGGGATATGTCCTGTACTTGCTCCCGGACCTGCTTGACTTAACACAACTTCTGCATCGTGTTCAGAAGCGTGTCCTGAGTCTGTATCAAGGTATTTGTCAAAATCTCCTGTTTCTAAATGTAAATTGTTTCTATAATTGTAACTAATTTGGAAGTTAAAACCAGGGAAAGGTCCGACATTATAAGGTAAGTCTGGGTAATAATCGTGCGCTTTGTGACTTATTAAGTCTCCAGTTGTTACAACTGCATTACTTCCTGCATTTAAGCCTCCGTCGTGTCCGTACGCATTTTCGTGATTATTTTCTAAATAGTTGTGTGAAAACTCAACAATCTCTTTAAATTGTGGTACATAAATATCAAGTAAATAGAAATTGCCATCTCCACGGTATATAATTGGATATGTGCCTGTAAATATATAAAGTGTGTCGTCTAATCGTGTTGCTTCAACAGGTCTTGTTTTTTGAAAGTCTGCATCGGCAATTGGTAGTGAGACACTTACTGAACTTAGTTGATAATAACTTTGCCCTGAGACTTGTTCGTATTCGTAATAAGTTGTGTTCTTTTTATAGTAATATTTGTGGTTATTTATGTCGTTGTGAACTCTTAATAAGTTAAGGTTGAAACTAACCGGACCAAGCACTTCCCACGCATTACTTAGGTTAACAATGTATTGATTATTGTCTGCAATAACCCAAGCAGTATTTCCTTGGTCTGCGCCACCAATATCTGGTGTTGGTAGTGTAGCTGTGGTTGGATGAATAAATGATGTAGGTAAAGCGTCTGTAATCGTGTAAAAGTCGTCATCAACATCCATACCTAAGTCAGCAAAAACAACTGCGTTCGGATAGCGTTTGTTGCTTTCCGCTTTGATATTAGTAATTTGTGTAAAACTTGCACCGTTTACGCTCAGAAACAACTTACCATCAATGATTAAAATTTTATCTATTGTTTTGTCATCTCGTGTATATTCGAAATAACCTTGTAAATTACTTGTCAAACTCAAACCTGTACTTAGTAATTGATTTTCTACGACTTGTCCGTAGCGCTTTTCTAAAAAGCCATACTCACTAAGTTCTAGGTTTTCCGCTTGTCTTAAAAATATTGTTTTTAATGAATCGTCTGTATCGACGGTTTTTAATCCACCTTGAAATTGTTTGTGTATATCTAATAACTTGGTTTGTGTATTAACATCATATCTAAATCTAGCCATAATAATACACCGCATTAGTTGTAATAAAAGTATCTCCAGACACTTCAACAGACAAAGTGTTGTCTGAATAAATTGTTGTAGTTACTCCTGCGGCTGTTGCAAAAACAGAAAGTTTTGAACCCATTGGTTTTCTTGCAGTCTTTCTACCTTCACCACTTGAGTTATAAAAAATAACATCAACAGCTTGTGCAACTTCTGAGTATAAGGAGTCAGAACTCCAATTATTTGTAAATGGCGAGCGTGTCATATCAGACACATACACATTATCACCAAGTTGATAAATTTCTAAGTCTGTATTTTTACTATCCTTTAAGTAACTTAACGGTACATTACTTTGTGGTTTGTATCTTTGTGCAGCATTGATAAACTCAGACATAAACAATTGTTTTTCTGACAATGAGCTATCTTGACTACGCACAGAAGAGTTAATATAAGGTAACATTACACCTAACATAAATGTTTCATCAAGTGGGTAAGCAGTGTCTAAATAAACTAAACCTGCAACCGGTTCTGATGGTGCTAGTGTTAATGTTATAAAAGGATAGGTTGTAACAGGAGGGATTAAATTATACTGAGCGATGCCTTTATTGAACCAGCGTGCGATTTCTACATCACTAAAGCTGTCATCGACATCAAGGTTTACATAAATTGCTAAATTGTTTAAGTTCATAATGTCCTCCTAACATAAAAGTAGGGGCACCCGTTTAACAGGGCGCCCCGTTACCCGTTTTAATCTTTATAGAGTTCTTCGGGTGTGAGTCTCTTTTGGTTTTTACTTGTCACAGCGCCCTTCATAAGAATTTGTAAATGCTTTGCGTGTGGCTCTGGAATTGAAACCCTCTCACCGATTGGAACCGAAATGGTTACGGCATTCACACTAAATTCAAAAGGATTTCCAAATGTAGCACGATATGCTTCCGGTATAAACGCGTCTACCATTTTTGCGTTCATTTTACGAGATGCTGCTTCAAATTCTCTTTCTAATTCAGATTGTGACTTCGTATTTTGTCTTAATACATCTTTTGTATTGAGTACTTTTTCAGACATATTGTCCTCCTTTATTTTTTAATTATCTATTATGAAGCTGATACAAAGATTGATACTTCGTAACGGTTGTTAACTTCACTCCAAGTAGGAACGATTGTTCCAGCTGCTGTAGTTCCGCTTAATGCAAATACTGCACTAGTTGGGTGTACAATTGTTTTAGCTGCGTCATTGTGATATGCTGGTGAACCTGAGATTGCACCAATACCTGCAATAGCTTGTGCTAATGTTTGTCCTGCAAACACAACTGCTACTGCGTCAGAACCAAGTGTTGCTGGTCCAGAAGTAGTTCCTGCAAATGTTACATAAATACCAGGAGTACCTTCGCCATAAGTAAATCCGTTAGCTTCTACTGGTGTGTCAGTTGCAGCTCCAGTGCTATCAAATTCAACTGGGAATGCCCAATAGTTTACAACTGCAGGAGCGTGTAATACTTTTGCAGAGAAACCGTTGATTTTCCAACCAATTGATTGTCTTTGGTCTAGTGGGTCTTCAACACCCGCAGAACCTAAACCTTTAGTGATAACTTGTAAGCCAGCGCCTTCTAATTTAGTGATTGCGTATGCTTCTTCACCAATTATAATAGAGTCGTGAGCAACTTTAGAACCGTTGTCAACTTCTACATAAGGTGCGTTAATAACTTCTTCAAAACGAACACCAAACATTTCGACTATCATACCGTCAGCAAACATTGAGTTTGAACGGCCAAAGTCCATAAAGTTTTGAACTTTTTTGTCATCGAATAGTGAGAACATAATTTCAGGTGAAACTAATGCTACATATTTTCCACCAGCTTTTCTGTTTCCACCGATAAATGCTCTTTTCATACCTAATACAATTTTACGGAAGTCGTCGATAGATACAGAGTGGTCTGAATAGTCATCTAATCCAGAGAAGCTAGTTGCTCCACCTGCATAGTATGCTGAACCTTCTCCTACTAATACATCACGAACGATTTCATCTAAAGATTCTTTAGCTTGGAAACCAAGTTCGATAGTGTATTCTTGACGAACTGCGTCTAATTGTTGTAAGTCAATTAAATCAGTAAAGTATAATACATTACCGTATTGTGCAATGGTTGCAGTAACTGCTGAACCACTGACTGATTGTCCAGAAGGAGTAGTACCTTCTGTTAATGGAGCTTTAGTAACAGATAATTTGTTAAATCTTCTCCAGTTTATTGTGTCCCCGAAATTACGAGGTAATGATTTTTCGACTGCATATTTTGCGTAATGAAACTCCATTTGACGGAGCATTTTTAACAATAACTTATCGTAATATGCGTCTGGTTTGAATGACCCGGAAAGCGACTGATTAGTTCCACCGAATTGGATTGCAGAAGCCGGGCTACCTTGAATTGCTGCCATAATTTTTTTCTCCTATTTTGATATATAATTTTGTTTGAGGACTTTATCTATTTCGGCGTCCCAGTCCTGTTCTGTTGTTTGAACTTGGGCACCTTGTGTTCCTATTTTGCCTGTAGAAGTTTTTGCACGCTTTTTAGAAATCTTTAGTTGCTGCTGTCTCCCCTGCTCAAGCGCGTCATCATATGCTAAATTTCTATACACGACTTCAAGCAATTTAGGGTCTTTTGTTACATCCAAACCTAATCGTCCTGCCTCTTCAAATACTAATCCTAAATCATCATCGTTTAGTTCATAATAGTTTGCGAACGCTTCGGCGCGAATGTTGAAGACTTCTCTCCTTTTGTCTTCCTCTATTTGTTGGACTTTAGTTTCCAACTCTACCATTTTACGGTACTGTTCTGGTTCGATTCCTTGTTCTTTAGCTGCTTTTTCTTGTTGTTGTTTAGTAAATCGTTCCATCAACTGCTCTTTAGTCAATCCATATTGTATTGCTAATTCTGATAAAAATTTATCAGATGCAGCTAGTTTGTCTCGCTCTTCACGCAATGACTTAAATGCTTCATTACGCTTATGAAGGTCTTCACTGACAACCGCTTCGACATTTTCTTCGTCAGCTACTTCTTCTTGCTCTTCGACTTCTTCTTGTTCTTCACTCTCTTCTTCCTCTGCTACAGCTTCCTCAACTTCCTCTTCAACAGGCGCTTCGTTAATTTCTTCTTTATCTTGTTCTTCAAGACTTGCCTGTGGGTCGTTTTCCGCTGGTGCAAACTCTTTGTCGAGTTCTGCAACAATTGAATCGATATTAAATTTTTCTTGCATTCTCTTTCTCCTCCGCTTTGAGATATTCTATAGTTCAGCGACTTCTATAGCATATAAGGTGCCGGCTCTGCTAAAAGGGCTTGGAATCCCCGCCTTACACACTATATAACGCTGTTTCTTTTGATTATACAACTAAATTTTCAAATTATTCCATTTCTTCCGGTAAACCTTGTTGTCTCTTCTGTACATCACCCATTCCTTGTTGTTGTGGGTTCAATGTTGTAAACACAACTTCTGCTATCATCTCTGGTGAGTAACCTGCTTCAACACCTTGTAGTACTTGTTGAACGATAGCTGCAGATGTTTCAAACTGTCTGTTTTTTTCTTCTTGTTCAATTCTTGATAGTATGGCATCGCGTCCTGGTGGGTTAAATGACTTCACAATGTCTGCTGCCGTAACAATTGGCACACCTGGGCTGTATTGTAGTTGCCACTCAGATAACATTTGCATTGTTTGTCTTCTGTTTTGGTCATTATTTTTAATTTTTTGTATGATGTCAATTGAGAAGTCCCACGCTAAATCTTGGAACTCTTCTGCTCTAAATGGAACAAACTCATACTCAAAATCATTGTTTGGTTGATTGCTACGCATACGCATTACACGGTCATCAGTATAATATTGTATTGCATTTTGTAAAACTGCGTATGATACTTTCTCTAAAAACAATTCAAATAATGCAAACTCATCTTGGTCGCCAACAAGTGAACGCTGAATCATTGACTCAATACCACCTGCTGTTTGTATCGAACCGGCGCCTGTACCTGAAGCAAATCCTGTCATACCTGTAAAGTCTTCAATGTCATTCTTCAAAAATTGTATGTATTCAAGTAACGCTCTTGGTATTTCTGGTACCGGTACATTACGCATTGCGTTTGCTAAGTCTGGATACTTAGATAAGAACACAAGTCCGAACGCATTACCATACTTACTTATAATTCTTGGGTCAATACCACTACCTTCATACACAATCTTTTGTGGATTTTGGTAAATCGTTGCCATTGTACCTATAATTGATTGTACTTTGTTAATCATTTTAACATTTGGCAGTATGAGTGTTGCATCGCTAATACCCCAAAAGTCTTGTCTTTGTTTATGTTGACGAAGTATAATAAATGGAAAATTATTTGGTGCAATTTCTTCAACTTCTTTAATCATTACACCATCTGCGATGTATTTAACACAAATTGTGTAACCAATACCGTCTTCATTTGGTTTTTTCTCATAATAGGTTACTAAATCAACGACATCTTCTTGATATGAACCATAATCACGGTTGTAATAGATTTCACCACGGTCATTTTGCCCACCCATTGAGGTTCCTGCTATTGAGCGGTTTTTTTCAAACTCTTTTTTCTTTGCATCTTCAATAGTTGGGTCCATCATTATGTGTTCTTTGGTTGTTCTGATGAATGTTCCACAGTATAACGCCTCTTCTAGGCTAAATGCCTTAGGGTCAACGAAGAATGTTGACGGTTCAATCGGTTTGACAAGTATTTCACCTTGGTATAAGTGTCCTCTTGTACCACCAATGTAGTTTTCATCCCATCCAACATACAAAATACCTGTACCAAGTAGTCTGGATGTACGAATAACATCAGTCATATGGTGTTTTATATTGAGTTTATCAAAGATTTGCTCATAAAAACGCTGCAACATCCATATTTGGGGTGCATTTTCCGGTGCCAACGGCTTCAATTCGCCCATATAGTCATCTAAAATCAAGTTACCTGTCTTAAATTTCTTAACTTTAGACACATAGTTGGTGCTTGGCTTCGGAATCCAGCTTGGCATCGCTCCAGATATTGACCACTGGTCTCCTCTGTCAAATGCGTCGAGCTCTTTCCAGGCTGTGTCGTAGTTTGTTTGTCTAAAACTAACAGCCTCTCTAACTTTCTCCCATATTTTCATTGTATCTTTGTTGTACATTTAGTACCTCCTAGTCCTTAGTAAGTTTTCTAGGTATCCCATAGTCTGGGTTCACACCTGGTGGGAATAACTCACTTGGTTTAAAATCTACTTCTGCTGGTTTTTCCATTTTTTCTATCATTTCTTCTAATTGTTTTACTTTTTCTTCGTAATCTTCTTTTTTACTAAATTTAATAAAAATTTGAAACTTAGCAGCAATAAACCCGCCAAGAAGAATACCGAATAAAAATATAATACAAAAAGAAAGCCAATAAAAAAGTTGTTCATTCATTCTATGCCTCCTCTAACAATCTATAGATGTTGTCCATCACATCCATATCATTCGTTATGACATCAATGTTATCTATGTCTACGAGTGACATCACTCCTAATATCGACTTTGCGTCGACCTGTATAAACCCTCGTTTGAGGTATACTGCTTGTTTCGTTTTTTGTGCTTCCATTATAATAGAAACTGCTAAACGACTGTCCATTGTTTTCATCCCTTATTTGCCTCCTTCGTCCACTGGTCATCAATCATTTGTAGACGCTCTTTTCTTAATTGTGCTCGAAACACTTTTCTCTTTTTCTCACTTTGTAATTCTACTTTCTTTGCCATCTCAAGTATCATATCGATTTCTTCAGATGTTAAGTAGACAGATAGTTGGTTTTGTAGTTGCAGTTTTCTAAATGCTTCTTTCACATCTAGGTATGCTTGTTTAAACCATCCACGCAACCATCTAATAAATAGAGCTAATAAGATTGTTACTAACCATCCAGGTGTGAGTGCTCCAAGTCCCCACCAGAATGCGGTCCAACCAAGTGCAAATGATTGGAACCCTGGGTCATCGATAAATGCGACTGCATACATCGGGAAGTTAAATATCAATAGTGCGAGTAGCGCATCAATACCGTACTTCTTAAGAAAATCTACAGCCCATTTAAACCCTGTCCATTTCGCAAGCATCGCGAAAAATTTTTTAAAAGTCTTCATACCAATCCTCCCTTAGTATGTCATCATCTGTTTCTAGAGCCTTTGGCCATTTAAATCTTTGTACTCCACTCCAATTGCTAACGCTGTTTCCTTCATAGATTTCGGCTGCCATAGCATTCGGGTCATCAGGTAGTTCCATAATGATGTACCTGAGGGCGTCCATTGTGTGGTTATTTGCATCCACTGGTTTCTCTCCTCGGTTCTTAGCGTTGTCAATATCGGATTCTTTGTATTTATAGTTCCGTCCCTCCTGGATTAGATTTACGCAGTTACTCATTATAAATAAGCGTTTCAAACTAAAGTAAGTAAACACTTTCATAATACCCGCTTCGAGTTGGTTATTACCTCGCTTGAACCACAGACCGTATTCGGCATAGTGATTAAAGTAACTTCGCATTGTGGTGCCACCGCGTTTATCGCCTGCGGGGTCGGCGACCACTTGCCCATACATCAATCCTGGGGGAACTTGAGCAAGAATGGCTTTCATCTTTTTCGCGTGATGGCTGACGGGTTTCTCGGATTCGTAATGCTCATCATAGATATACATTACATTTTCTTCCGGGTCAATCGCCGCAGCTAACATTACCGTTGGGTCACGAAGTCCAAAGTCGACACCGAACATACGCTTCCAGTTGGGAGGTATAATAAACGGTTCGACAATACTTTCTGAAAGCATCGGGTACACCAGTCCTTCACTGTAATCGAAGGAACCATAAATATAACGCTTCACCCACCATTCCGGCTTTCCTCTACCGAGCCTTGTTTGGAAATCTTTATCTAGATATTTATTCTGATAGGATGAGTGTAAGTGTGTGGACATAAAGGGGTTGTAATCTTTATGCTTCGGGTAAATCGTCGGTGCAAACACGGTGTCTGATTTTAATAAAATCTCTGAGCGTATCCAACCCACATCCGGGTTGCTACAGACAATTCCGAGCAAACGCGAGCGCGCGACTTTGTGTCTATACACCTTCGAGTCTTTATCGTATTCCATTGTAGGGGTCCCATCGTCGTTGTACGCATAGGTCAGCGCGGCCTTATTTCGAGTTCGCGCGGTGAGTTCGATGAACACATCAAACTTCGCATTGGATGCCTCTTCTAAGTAGAACGCAGATAAATTAAGGGAACGAATTTTGTCTGCATCGTTACTTGGTAGTAAGAGAATCTTGTGGCCGTTCTTTAGGAACAGTGCCTCGGACCCTCTGGTCTTGACCTCACGAGCGATATGCGTAGATGGTAAGTACTTCATCAACTCTGCGTGGGATGTTTCTTTTAACATCTGCAGTGTTGGCGCGAGCATTGCGCTTAAACCGTTCGGAACAGACATCGCGTGTCTTATCAGCTCCAAAACAGCCGTCGTTGTCTTCCCTGAACCGTAGGCTCCAAAAATCGCTTTGAAGGTATGCGGGTCGGAATGAAACTCGGCTTGGTGCGGTTGTGGGATGTAATGTATTTCGCTTGCCATACACACATCACAAATGCTGTAGTTTTTGCCTTCGGGTCTAATCATTTGACCAGACGCACAGACTTTGCATTTTCTCATTGCGCATTGCCTCCCTACACATACTATAACGAGATACGCGTAGGTTTTACTATAAAATTATTTTTTTTAGTGCGCTGTGTGAATGGTATTTGTTATTACA
>Ga0213866_10003823_pt1 | contig 10096 bp, 8 predicted proteins | sample PICome_11_FD_160079 | JGI IMG/M metagenome (GOLD analysis project Ga0213866, IMG submission 160079) | Coastal seawater microbial communities near Pivers Island, North Carolina, United States - PICO284 | ecosystem: Environmental > Aquatic > Marine > Coastal | place: USA: North Carolina... | reverse complement strand
TTATTATTGTTGGAAACTTTAATATTTTTAATAAATTAGAAATTTTAGAAAATTATACACATAATTCATGGATAGATTTTAATAAACAAAATATTAAAACAACTTTTTGTCCAAATATTTTTAGTATTTATGATAATCAACATAAAATAGTAATTGAAGAAGATACTAAATTAAATGATGAAATATATAATATAATATTAAAGAATTCTACTGAAGATTTTCAACCAGAAATTAAATTTAATAAAAATCTAATTACTCCAAAATCTAATTTTTATAAAGATATCTTAGAAAATAAAGATATTTATAATAATAATTGTGATATAATTAATAAATTTAATAATTTATATAACAAAAATAATTTATTAAAAGAATTTGAAGAATTAGAAAAAAAAATAAATGAAAATAATTATGGATTAACAAATGGATGTATTTCATATAATATAAAATTTACAACAAAAAAAATGGAAATGAGTAAAGATATAAATAGTAATTTGTATCATTCAAATCATTATCCAATTTTATACACATTTTAATTATTGATACATATATGATTTTTCTATTTTATCTATAATTTTCTTTTCTTTTTTAGAAAATATAGAATTAACACTATTATTTTTAAATTTTATAATATATGATTTAATATCTTCATTATTATTATTAATATTTTTTAGAAATTTCTTTAGATATTTATCTATTTTATATAATGATTCATCATTTAAAATACATAAATCAAACCATATCCCATTTTTTTTCTCTGTAATTTGTGATTTATCTATTCCACTTATAATTAATTTCCCTAAAAAAATTAATTCTTCCTTATCACATAATTTCTTAAATTTTTCTATATTATTATATATTTTTTTTTTATCTTCATAAGTGTAATTTAATGATTTGCTCATTAATATATATAAATATATAATAAAATAATTTTATATTTTAAACTTATTTTATTATATTAATATATAATATTATGGAAAAATTATTTAAAAAAAATATATCATATCCAAAAACAACAAATAAAAATTTTCAAAGTAAAATATATAAAAAAAGGGAATTCTATTCACATAAAATTCCTGAAAGAGAACAATTAAATACTTATGAAGAAATAAAGGAATATAGAGATAAAATTTGTGGTAAAAATATTGTCCCACATGAATATCAAACTTTTTTATCAAAATATATTAATCCAGATACTCCATATAGGGGTATATTAATATTTCATGGTGTTGGTTCTGGTAAAACTTGTGGTTCCATTAAAATTGCTGAAAATTTTAAACCTTTAGTTGAAAAATATGGAACTAAAATACATGTTTTAGTTCCAGGTTCTTTAGTAAAAGAAAATTGGAAAAATGAAATAATAAAATGTACTGGAAATACATATTTAAAAGTAAAAAATAAAAATGAATTCCAAAGTAAAAATGAAATAAAACAAAATATTAAAGAAGCACATAATATTATTACTAAATATTACAAATTTATTAGTTATAAAAGTTTTCATAAAAAAGTATTAGGGGAAAAAATTAGAGAAAAAGTTACTGTTGGTAATAAAGTTATTAAAAAATTTAGAAAAACAAAAGATGGTGATTATGAAAGAGATATTTCTGTTGATAGAATTGATAGTTTAAATAATAGTTTAATTATTATTGATGAAGCACATCATTTAACTGATAATGATATTGGTGATGCTTTATTAAAAGTAATACATAATTCTATTAACCTTAAAATTGTATTGTTAACTGCCACACCTATGAAAAATTTAGCTGATGATATTATATATTTAATTAATTTTATTCGTCCTAAAAATGATAAAATATCTCGTGATAAAGTATTTACATCAGATAAAGGTCACAAAATGAAATTTAAAGAAGGTGGTATTAAATATTTAAAAGATATGACTAGAGGTTATGTATCTTATGTTCGTGGTGCTGATCCATTAACTTTTGCTGAAAAAGTTGATAAAGGAGAAGTACCTCCTGGATTATTATTTACTAAACTTGTTCGTTGTCCTATGTTAGATTTTCAATTAAATGTATATAATGAAGTTTTAAAAAGTATAGATGATGCATTAGATAAAAGAACAACGTCTGTATCTAATTTTGTTTTTCCTGGTATTGAAAATGATAAATTGGTTGGATTATATGGAACAGATGGTATAAATACAATAAAAAATCAGTTAAAATCTTATAATATACAAATAAATGAAAATATAAAAAAAAATATTTTAAATACTAAAAATGATAATATGGACTATATATATTTAGATAATGAAAAAACTATAACCGGGAAATTTTTAGAATTAGATAATTTGAAACATTTTTCTATTAAATTTAATACTATTCTAAAAAATTTAAATAAATTAATTAATGACAGAAAAGGAACTGCTTTTATATACTCGAATTATGTTAAAGTTGGTATTGAAATATTTGAACAAATACTCTTACAAAATGGATGTTTAGAATTTAATGAAGATCAAAATAATTATAATATTCAACAAAATACTAAATGTTATTATTGCGGTAAAGAATTTACTAAACACCCTATTCCTGATCACGAATTTTACCCTATTACATTTATATCAATTACTGGTGCTAGTGAAGATAATATATATGCACAACATGAAGATAAAATGAGAATTATTAATATCTTTAATAATATTAATAATAAAGATGGTAAATATATTAAATATATTTTAGGTTCGCAAGTTATGAGTGAAAGTATTACATTAGAAAATATTAAAGAAGTACATATAGTAGATGCACATTATCATTTAGGGAGAGTTGATCAGGTTATTGGTAGAGCAATCAGATATTGTAAGCATTATGCTATAACAAATGAAAAAAATCCTTATCCTAAAGTAAATATTTATAGGTATGTTGTTTCTATTAAGGATGGATTATCAACAGAAGAAATTTTATATAAAAAAGCTGAACAAAAATACAAATTAATTAAAAAAGTTGAGCATATATTAAAAACAAATGCTATTGATTGTCCATTATTTAGAAATATTAATATATTTCCAGAAGAAATAGAACAATATAAAGATTGTGGAACTGCTGATAAACCTTGTCCTGAAAAATGTAATTTTACTTCTTGTAATTATCAATGTGAAGATAACACATTAAATGAATTGTATTACGATGAAAAAAAAAATATATATAAAGATATTAAACAAGAAAATCTTGATGTTTCAACTTTTAGTAATAAATTAGCAAGAGATGAAATTGATTATATTAAAACAATAATTAAAAAAATATATAAAATAAAAAATTATTATTTACTTAGTGATATAATTGATAATGTATATAATTTATATGATCCTAAAAAAAGAAAAATTTATGATAAAAATTTTACCTATTATGCACTAACTGAACTAATGCCTCAAAATGAAAATGACTTTAATAATTTTAATGATATTGTCTATAATAAATTTAATGAACCTGGATATATTATTCAGAGAAATAAATATTATATTTTCCAATCATTTAATGATTATGAAAATACATCTATGTATAATAGAGATAATTATAATATTAATCTTGTTAATAAATTATCTTTATATACTTACATCAAAAATACTAATATGTACAATAAAGTAGAAAATAAAACAGAAAAAAAAGTAAAATTTCAAAAATATGATTTTGATTCTGTTATGTCATATTATGATAAAAGAAAATCATTTAATTATATCGGTATTATCGATAAAGATAAAAAAAATAATGAAGTATTTAAAATTAAAAAAATATATACTGGACAAAGTACTAAAAAAAGAGGTATTGGTATAACTACTTTAACTGGTGCTACTTGTCATAATGCTTTTGATAAAAATGAATTATTAGATATTATTAAATTAATCAATACCGAAATTAAAAAATTAAAATTAAATACTAAAATTAATAATAATATCAAAAATAAAAATAAAATGTGCGATTATATTAAAGAAAAATTACTTTTTCTTGAAATTAATGCTAATAATAATACTACATATGTTATGATTCCTGCAAACCATCCTACATATAAATTCCCTCTTAATAAAAATAAATAATTATTCTCTAAATATAATATAATGTATAAATTTATTATTTTATTAATAATTATTTTTTTTTATTCTATTAATAATAAATCAACAAATAGAGATGTTGATAATATAAAAATTTTAACTAGACAAGCTGCTCGATGGAGTGTTGCCGCTGAACAAGATAAAAATCCTCTAATTTCTGTTTTACACGCAAATTATGGTGCTGGATATCTATGGGCATTAAGTGATTTATACTATCCTGAACAAATTAAACAAGCAACTAATATTGATTATAATAAATTTAAAAAACATATTACTGATATACAAGATAAATCAGTTAAAAAATTAGGATTAGTTTGTCCTAATTATATGCCATCTACTAGTTATTTAGCAAAAATTGCTGGTGAAAAATAATAATTTATAATTCACCTTCATGACACTTCAATATTGTTGCTGAAGGATCTGTTATATCACCTTGCCACATTGGCATCCAATAATGATCTATTAATTTATCTCTTCCCTCATAAAATTCATCAAATATTTTTCTATAATATAATGCTTCCTTTGTTCTCGGTGTATTATGTAAATATTTGTTTTTTACTTCTTTCATTTCTTCATCTGTTATAACATTATCTATATGCTTACATAATGTCTGATACCATGATACTTCTTTTGATGATACTGCATCACTAAATGCTTCTTTTCTTCTATATAATATCTCCTCTGGTAAATAATTATCTTGAAAACTATCTCTTAATAATTTCTTTTCTATAATATTTTTTGATGGTTTCCTTAATTCTGGATCAGTTATCAAAACAAATTTTGTTAAACTTTTATCCAAAAATGGTACTCTCACCTCCAATCCTTGTCCTGCTGTTGTTCGATCTGTTCTTAAATTATCATACATATATAATTCATTCAACAATCTAATTGTATCTTTATGTAATTCTTCTCCATCTGGAGCATCCTTACTATACTGATAACCAGCAAATAATTCATCTGCTCCTTCACCTGACAATAATACTTTTATATCTGTTTTTTCCTTAATATATTTTGCCAATAAATATTGTGGTGTTGATGCACGAACTGTTGTTATATCATAACTTTCTAAATGATATATAACATCCCTTATTGCTTGAATACCTTCTTCCACAGTAAAATTAACTATATGGTGATTCTGTATCTGTAAATATTCTGCTACCTTTTTAGCAGCAGTAATATCAACACTTCCTTCTAAACCAATACTAAAAACATTTAGATTTTTAATATGTCTTGATGCAATTGATGTTACTAATGAACTATCTAAACCACCTGATAATAAACATCCTAATGGTCTATTAGTCATTAATCTTTTCTTAACTGCTTCTGTTAATAATTCATTTATTGATTCTTTTATAACTTCTTCTTTTAATTCAATACTTTTTAATGTATCAATATTAAAATATTCTATATATTCATATTTTATATCATCTAAATTTATACTCATATATTTACCTGGTTTAAATGGTTCAATATGAATACCACTAAAATTAATTGCTTTTACCTCAGATGATACAAATAATTTCTTATTATCATATCCTATAAATAATGGTCTAACTCCATATGGATCTCTACCAATATGTAATATATTTTTTTCAATATCATATAAAACAAAAGCAAATTCTCCATCTAACATTTTAATAGTTTCATCAATACCATATTTTTTATATAAATTAGGAATCACAAAACAATCCGATTTTATATCATCTTCTGTTTTATATTTTTTTTGTAATTCTTTATAATTATATATTTCTCCATTACATATTAATACATATTTATTATCTAATATAAATGGTTGATTTGATAAATGCGATGTATCAATAATTGCTAATCTATGAAAACCAAATATTATATTATTTATTTGTTTAATTGTTGTATTGTCTGGTCCTCTATGTTGGATTTTATTAATACTTTCTTTGACTTCATCAAGCGAACAACCTAAACAGGCAAAAATACCACACATCTTTTATTATTATATAATCTGTTATTGTTTAAATTAATTTAAAAAAAATGATTTTTTAATTATTTTAAATGTTTATGTTAGTTTTATTAATTATTTTTCTTCAAAAAAAGAACTTACGTTGCCAATGTTTTATTTGTCATACAAGCAAAAATTTTATTGTGTGTGCTGTGGTTCTTTTAAGGATTATAAGGGGTATTTTACTTGTTCGCGAACCTGTGCGAGTAATTATCCAAACAAATATAACACACACTGGCGGACTTATGGTCTGTCATGTAAATATTGTGTAGAATGCCGTGCTAAGCATTCTAACCCAGCAGTGAATAGTTCTCCATACTGTTCTGGAAAGTGTAGGAGAACATTTAAAGATAACTGTCGCCAAATGGGCAACTCTGAACCACGTGATCGTGGAAATCGTAGAAACCAACAAGGTGCACAGTTTGTTGTTGTCCAACAACCACAACAAAACTTTAATAGGTTGCAACCATCAGCATTTGGTCAGTTATTTGGTACATACAATTTTTAGAAGTCATAAGAGATCACTGAAATTTATTTATATATATATATATATATATAATATATGTTAAATTTATCAGAATATAAAAATGGTTGTTCTCATTATAAGAGAAAATGTTCTATAGTATGTAAAGAATGTAATGAACCATTTATATGTAGAATATGTCATGATAATGAAAAATATGATGATGAAATGGATATTAAAAAGGCACATAAAATAGACAGATTTACAATAGAAGAAATAGTTTGTTTAAAATGTAATACACAACAGAATATATCAAATAAATGTATAAAATGTAATGTACAATTTGGGAATTATTACTGTTCAATATGTCATTTATTTGATGATGAAAATAAAGGACAATATCACTGTTCAAAATGTGGATTTTGTAGAGTAGGTGGTAAAGATAATTTTAATCATTGTGATACATGTAATATGTGTATTAATAAAAATATAGAACATAAATGTAAATCAGAACAATATAATATAGATTGTGCTTTTTGTTATGAAGATTTATATACATCAGTTGATACATCAATGCAAGTTAAATGTGGGCATATATTTCATAAAAAATGTTTTTTTGAAAATCTAAAACAAAATAATTATAAATGTCCTTTATGTTTCAAATCAATGATAGATATGACAAATATAAATAGATTTTATGACAGAGAAATTCAAAATACAATTATACCTGAAGAATATAAAAATAAAGAACTAGATATATTTTGTAATGAATGTGAAAAATATTCTAAATGTAAATTTCATATTGTTGCTTTAAAGTGTTCAAACTGTAATGGATACAATACTAGAAGGATATAATTATTTTTATTTAATTCCCATATAAAATTATTAAAATCATATTTTCTTTATAATTTTAATAATTTTCTAAGAACAAAATTTATCTATTGTATTAATACTAAATAATTTTTTATTTAATTTTTTATTTAATGTAATTATTGTTATTTTTTTTAATATTGAATCTGTTATATTATGATTACTTAAATATTTTTCAGTAATATAAATATTATTATTTAATGGAAAATTAACTAATTTTTTTAATTTTAAATTTTCAATTTGATAAAATATTATATCTATTTTAATTGGACCACCTATTAATTTTATTTTTGATTCTTCATTTTCTTTTAATAACTTTTTACTAACTTTTTTAATTTTTAATTTAACAACATACTGATCTTCAATTTTTTCACCAATATTTTTTTATTAGTTTATTTGCTTCTTCCTTTGCTTTTTTATTAATATCATTATGTCCTAATATTTTTGCTTTTTTTAATGTAGTTAATATATAATAATATTTATCCATTATATATAAATTTAAGAAATTTTTCTATAATAAAAATTGATAACATATATTATTTAAAAATAAACTATATATTATAATAAATATGTATAAAGAACACCTTTACGAATTTCCTAAAATAAATGATAATATTTTTGATAATGATAATGACATACAAACATCAAAAATAATAAATTTTTCTAAAATAAAATATGGTTTTAGTACTTTCATCCATAAAACAAAAAATGAAACAGAAATATTAAAAGATAAAAATAAAAAGATATATTATGTTGTTAATCCATTTGAACACACAATTGATAAAAGTGAAGAAGATTTATATCATAAAATACCAAAATATTTTAAAGATATTGAAATAATAAATAGAGCATTTTACAAGTTATGGGAGATATTAATGAAATTTGATTTGTTTCCTAAAAAAAGTAAAGAAGCATTCTCAAGTGCTCATTTAGCAGAAGGTCCTGGATCATTTATACAAGCAACAGTATTATTTAGAGAGAAATTTTGTTCTATAAATAAGAAGGATATGCATTATACAGTTACATTGAAAGGAAATATTCCTATAGATAAAAGGTTAGATAAAATATGTAATAAAAAATTATGTATTCATAAAGGTGATAAAGGTGATTTAACTGAAATGAAAACAATTAATAATTTTACAAAAGATAAATCAGTTAATTTTATTACAGCTGATGGTGGTTTTGAATGGAAAAATGAAAATTATCAAGAACAAGAGGCATATAAATTATTATTAGGAGAAATTATAACAGCATTAAAGATTCAAAAAGAAAAAGGTTCATTTGTATTAAAAATATTTGAAACATATACTGATGTAACAATTAAATTAATAATAATATTACAACAATTCTATAAACAAATATATATTTACAAACCATATATGAGTAGAATTAGTAATTCAGAAAAATATTTAGTTTGTATGAATTTTACAAAACCAAAAAACTATTCAAAATATATAAAACAATTAGAGGATATATTAGTAAATTATAAAGATTATTTACATGATATTTTTACAAATTATAATATTTCTGAAAAAATAGTAAAATTTTTTATAGAAATAAATAAAGAATTAACTACTAAACAAGTTGTTATGATAAGTAATATTGTTAATTATGTTAAGGAAAATAATTATTTTGGAGAGAAATATAATAAATATAAGGATGAACAATTAAAAGCAACTGAATTTTGGTTAAAAGAATTTATGAAAAAATAAATATTTTATTTATAATTAATAATATTTAATTTTTATATAATTTAAGGTGCAAATATATTTGGATAATAATTTGATAGACTTCTTTCTATATCACCTTCTTTTTGATAATATAATATTGATTGTTTGAATGAAAAATTATAATCAGATCCAGTATAAACACTATTAGTTTGAAATGAAACAGATGTAACATCTCTTATTTTAATATCTTCGTAAACTTCTATAGAATCTGATTTAGTTGTATTACCTGGAACAATTTCTTCATATAATTCTTCAGTATTAGGGTTTATATCAAATACAATTTCTCCTGCTTTTATTTCTTCTTCTGTAGCTCTTTTTTTTAATAACATACTAGATCCATACCAACTAGCGTTATTTGATGTATCTGTTAAAGTAGAACTTGCATATACATAAATTCTAACATATAATTCAAAACCTTTACTTGGATTAAAATTAATACCAGTTTGTTTTATATCTTTAATAACAAATCTTTTTAAATCTTTGAATAATATATTTTCAAATGTTACACCACTTATAGTATTTAGTCCGAACCAATCTTGTGCTTGTTGTTTATGTATAAAATTATAACTAGTTATTTTATTTAATTTTGCTGATGATGCATCTGGTGTACTTAGTCCACTTGAACTAATTTCAAAATTTATTCCATTATCATTAATATTTATTAAACTATTATCATATTTTACATCATAATCATTAAATAAAAATAATGAAGAAAATTCTTGTGGGAATAAAGGTTCAACTAATAATTCATCATTTGTTTGTTTATCAACTGTTGATACTGATACTGTTGGTAGATATGTAGTAGTATCTAAACTATTATTTTGTATATGTGTTTGATAATCTGTTTCATTTAATTGATTACTATTAACATATGCAGCACCAGATTCTGGACTACTTCCTACATAATAATTAACTTTAACAGATCCTTCAGTAAATATTATTTGAATTAAACTAGGATCAATATTAAATCTATTAGCATAATCATTAATTAAATTTGTTCT
>Ga0213866_10003822_pt1 | contig 10097 bp, 8 predicted proteins | sample PICome_11_FD_160079 | JGI IMG/M metagenome (GOLD analysis project Ga0213866, IMG submission 160079) | Coastal seawater microbial communities near Pivers Island, North Carolina, United States - PICO284 | ecosystem: Environmental > Aquatic > Marine > Coastal | place: USA: North Carolina... | reverse complement strand
GAAGTCGGCACAGATGCTGACTACGATGAGGTTGCTGATCAGGAGGATTAATGCCTCTCATTACTCTGGATATCCCACCGGGGATTGTACGGAACGGAACAGACCTAGAGTCAGCAGGCCGTTGGAGAGATGCAAGCCTAGTTAGATGGCGAAACAACTCTCTGCGACCTGTTGGCGGCTGGGATACCAGAAAGGCTGCGGCGGCGACACAACCGCCCCGTGGCGCTGTTACGTGGCTCGATAACTCAGGAAACATCCACTATGCCTTCGGCACGGCGGACGGCCTGTTTACGTCTATTGAGTCCAATACGATTATTGACATCACCCCAGCCGGGCTGACTAGCGGTAATGTAAACGCTGTGGAGAACCTCGGTTTTGGCGGTAACTTCTACGGTCAGGAATACTACGGTACAGCGCGTATTGCGGGCATTCCGCAGGAGTGTACAACGTGGTCACTAGACAACTGGGGCGAGTACCTTGTTGCGTGTTCTAGCGATGACGGCAAGCTTTACCAATGGCAGCTTAACAACGCGGCCAATGCGGCACTTGTTTCCAATGCGCCCACAAGCAACACGTCAATCATGGTGACTGAAGAGCGCTTTGTCTTCTGTCTTGGTGCCGGCGGTAATCCTCGTAAGGTTCAATGGTCAGATAGAGAAGATATCGATACATGGACGCCTGCGGCTACTAACGAGGCCGGTGATTTAGAGCTACAGACCTCTGGCAAGATCATGCAGGGCATCCGTATTCGAGGCCGGGCATTAATTATTACGACGACTGATGCTCACGTAGCATCCTACTCAGGGCCGCCCGTGGTCTACGGATTTGAGCGTGCTGGGACAGCTTGTGGCGGGATCTCACGCCAATCAGCGGTTGCAGTGGACGAGGGTGCATTCTGGATGGGTCAGAAGGCGTTCTTTGTTTATAACGGCTCATCAGTACAAGAAATCCCCTGTGATGTCGCTGACTACGTGTTTGACGATATCAACAACTCGCAGGCATCTAAAGTCTGTGCGGTGCATAACTCGCAGTATGGCGAGGTCTGGTGGTTCTATCCATCGCGCGACTCGCAGGAAAACAACCGCTACGTCTCCTACAACTATCAACAGCAATATTGGATGATCGGCACTCTGGCTCGTACAGCAGCCGTTGATCGTGGCGTATTCCGATATCCCATGTGGTTCGATCCTAGCGCCAACATCTTCGATCACGAGGTCTCACTGTCGCACGATGGCGATGAGATATTTGTAGAGAGCGGGCCTATCTTTGTCGGAGAGGGTGAGAACGTTGTCCGCGTCACTGAGCTGATTCCTGATGAAAAGACGCAGGGTCAGGTGACTGCTACGTTTAAGACGCGCTTCTATCCTAACGCCGCAGAAAGCTCGCACGGGCCGTTTACGATGGCTAACCCTACCAGTGTAAGGTTTACCGGACGTCAGCTCCGTATGAGGCTCACAGGAAGTGATCTTGTAGATTTTCGGGTAGGCAATATGAGACTTGACGTTAAGCCCGGAGGGCGTCGGTGAGTATTGGGGCTTTCCCACCTCCTCCCGGCGGCCCAGAGTGGAAGCCTTGGGGCGAACGGCTTAACGACTACCTGAGACGTGTGCGGTCGCAGCTCGCATACTTTGAGGCCGGAGACAGCGCAAAAGACGACGGGATTATCTTGTGGGACTCTACGGGCTACCCGGTTGTCAGTGCCGGCGGTGAGTTTAAGCAAATCGTTCTAGCTGATGGTCATGGCGATTTCACTATCACGTCTGATTATGCCTATGCGGCGGCTAATACAACGTATGAATTATCTTACACAGCAGACAGTAACAACGAAGGATTACCGATCAACGGGTCGCGTATTACGTTTAGCGAGACAGGGTATTACCTTGTTAGCTTTTCTGCGCAGATATTTAGCTCATCAGCCAGCACCGTAGAGTTTGCTTTTTGGCCTAAAAAAAACGGCACAAACATGGCCGGCAGCACGATGAGGGCGGCGTTACATGGCAATGCAGAAACGACAGTGGTAAGCAGGGCGGTCATTATCCACGCCACTGCAAACGATTACTTAGAGGTCGCTACGGCCTGTGATAGCACTAATGGCTCTTTAAAAGCCTTCGCGGCAAGCGGTATTTCTGATGAACCTGCATGTCCGGCGACGACATTAACGATCATACGAGTCCATAGGTGATATAATTGGCAACCATAGTAGAGGAATTAGTGCGGTGTCAGCCTTGGTTAGAGGCAGCTCTAGAGAGAGCAAACGGCACACACACGATTTCTAACGTGGTTGAAGCCATCGCTACAGGCAGTATGCAGTTTTGGCCGGCACCACGAGGGTGTGCAGTAACGGAGATTATTAAGTACCCCAACAAGAAGGTTCTACACGTTTTTCTTGCTGGGGGTGAATTAGATCAGATCGTAGAGATGGATGGTTCTGCGGCTGAGTTTGCACGAATGAACGGTTGCACTGCTATGACGATCGCGGGACGCAAAGGCTGGGCTAAAGTGCTGAAAGACAAGGGCTATGAAGAAGCCTTCACAGTATTAGCAAAGGAACTTTGATATGTCAGGTGGAAAAGGCGGCAGTCAGACTACGCAGGTAGAGATACCTCAGTTCATCGAGGCAGCAGCCCGCGAAAACCTTGCACGCGCACAACGCACAGCGCAGATGGGCTACCTGCCCTACTACGGCCCAGAAGTCGCGGCATTCTCTCCAATGCAAGAACAAGCCATGCGTGCTACCGGCGGTGCCGCAGAGGCGTTCGGGTTGGCTGGCCCCGGATTTGATCCACTTGCAGGTGTTCCGCGTGCGGAGGAGTTCAGGGGTGGCCTACGTGGTTACGGTTCTGGCAGTTTGTTTGAAGAAACATTAGGTGAGCTGCGTCGTCGTAGCCCACAGCAGTTTGCGCAATACGGCGCACTTCCTACTAGCGTGCCCCCCTATGGTCAGTTCGACACAACACCTGATGGCCCGCCCGGAATGCAATTGCCGCCCGGTCAAGGCGGAGGCACTGTTGGTGGCCCCGGTGGCTATACGCCAATATTTAGTGGCCCATCTATAGACTTCTTAGACCCCATGACTGGCATGGAGTACGGCAGAGCGCCGACAGTACCAATGCCGGAAATAGAAGCACTACAACAGCAAATTGCAGACTTACAAGCGCGTCCTACGTTTGACCCTTCTGGGTTGCAACAGCAGATCGCGGCACTACAAGAGCGACCGACATTCGATCCTAGTGGTCTACAGAAACAAATAGCTGGCTTAGAAGGTCAGTTCAGTCAATTCCAGCCCTTTGATCCAAGTGCTTTACAGCAGCAGATCGCGGAACTACGCGGACAGCCACAGTTCGATCCATCGGGTCTACAACAGCGGATTGCAGGATTAGAGGGTCAGTTTAGTCAGTTCCAACCGTTCGATCCTTCTAACATCCAACAACAGCTTGCAGAGCTACGCCAAGCGCCTCAGTTTGATCCTTCAGGTTTAACTGAGCGCATCGCTGGTTTAGAAGGCCGTTTAGGCGGTATTACTCAATTTGATCCAACCGACCTACAGACTCGACTTGGTGCGTTAGAAGGACGTCAAACGTTTGACCCAACTGCCATTTATGAGCAAATTGGCGACATTAGAGGGCGCGTAGAGAGCTTTTCTCCATTCGATCCTACTGCTTTGCAGCAACAAATCTCAGAATTGCGGAATGTAGAGCAGTTTGATCCCTCTGCATTGACTGAGCGCCTTGCAGGATTAGAAGGTCGTGTGGGTGGCATAACGCCGTTCGATCCTACTAACCTTCAGCAGCAGATTGCTGAGTTGAGAGGTCAGCCGCAATTCGATCCTAGCGAGCTTACAGCGCGTTTAGCTGGCCTTGAGGGGCAAGTAGGTGGAATAACGCAGTTTGACCCCACTGAGCTACAAACGCGATTGGGAGCGCTTGAGAACCGACAAGGCTTCGATCCTACAGCGATCTATGAGCAGATCGGTGATATTAGAGGCCGTGTTGAAAGCTTCTCACCGTTTGATCCTACTGCCTTACAACAGCAAATTGCAGAGTTGCGTAACGTAGAACGCTTTGATCCATCTAGCCTCCAACAACAAATCGCCGGTCTACAGGGGCGCGTTGAGGGCATAACGCCGTTTGATCCTACTGACATACAGTCACAGCTTGCAGAGTTGCGCGGCAGAGAAACCTTTGACCCCTCTGGCTTGCAAGCACAAATTGCAGCCAATCAAGCAAGACTCGAAGGCATGCAACAATTCGACCCCTCTGGCTTACAACAGCAAATAGCTGGATTGCAGGGCAGAGTTGAAGGAATTCAACAGTTCGATCCTAGCGGCTTACAAGCTCGATTAGGCGCACTCGAAAGCAGGCCCGGCTTTGATCCAACCGCTATTTACGAGCAGATTGGTGATATCCGTGGTCGCGTGGAAAGTTTCTCCCCGTTTGACCCATCAGCTTTGACACAACGATTAAGTGGGCTGGAGTCGCAAGTGGGCGGCATGCAGCAGTTTGATCCTAGCGGCTTGTTAGGTCAGATTAGTGGTCTGCAAGAACAGGTAGGACAGTTGCAAACACGGCCTACTTTTGACCCTTCAGGCTTGCAACAACAGATTACTGCGCTCCAACAGCAGCCCGGCTTCGATCCCTCAGCTCTCACGCAACGACTTAGTGCATTGGAAGGGCGTCCAAGCTTTGATCCTACGGGCCTACAAAGCCAGATACAGGGCTTACAGCAGCAAGTCGGTGGTATTACACCATTTGACCCAAGCGGCCTACAATCGCAAATTGAAGCTTTACAACAGCGCCCCGGCTTTGATGCTTCTGGCATCTTGGGACGCCTTGGAGCGCTAGAGACTGCGCCGGGCTTTGATGCTTCTGGTCTGCAGTCACGCCTCAGCGCCTTGGAGACTGCACCCGGATTTGATCCTAGCGGCCTACAACAGCAGATAGCGGCTAATCAGTTAGCTATCGGTCAGATCCCAATGTTTGACCCTAGCAGCTTGCAGGGCCAGATCACGGCTTTACAGCAAGCGCCGGGCTTTGATCCGAGTGGATTAGCAAGCCAGATATCTGCTTTGCAGAACCAATTGGTAAACCTACAAACATCATTTAACCCAGCAGTGACAGGCGGTTTTAATCCTGCTGGCGGCCCAATTAACGTCGGTACTACCGGCGGGCCGGTCAAGATAGCGAGTCGGAGTAAATAACATGGCAGGAGCAGGAGCAGGGGCAGCACAAGCGCCACAGATGGGCATGAAGCCACAGCCGGGCATGACGCCACCATTTGATCCAGCAGGCGGGCCATCGGCTGGCTTTCCGCCTAAGCGCGCACCAATACCACAAGCGCCAATCGATGCAGGCGCAAGAGGCGGAAGTATTTATGATCGCGCTTCTCGCGGACTCAGTGCGGCAATGGGCGCTACTGGCACAGAGTTAGGCTTCCAGCCTTCTAGAGTGCAAGGCTTTGGCTATCAGGCACCGAGTATCGCTAGTCAAATCGGGCAGTTTGTAAACCCGTATGAGCAGCAAGTCGTTTCGGGTGCATTAGGTGACATCGAACGTCAGCGTCAAATGCAGGCTAATCAGCTCGCAGCGCAGTTTCAAGGCGCACGCGCATTTGGTGGCTCACGCGAAGCTATCCAACAAGCAGAGCTAGGACGTCAGGCATTAGAGCAAGGCGCAAGCACAGCGGCATCACTAAGACAGCAAGGCTTCGGTCAGGCACTGCAAGCGGCGGCACAACAAGCAGGCATGGGTCAGCGCGCACAAGAGTTTGGGTTGGGTCAGGGCATGCAGGCACAGCTTGCTAACCAAGCGGCGAAACTAGCAGGATCTCAGCAACGCCTAGGTGCAGCTTCTCAACTTGGAAGTCTTGCTAACCTTGGCTTCGGCATGGGTCAGACAATACAGCAGCAGATGGGACAGCAGGGAGCGATGCAACAGCAGCTCCAGCAGCAGATCATGAATGCGGCACGTCAGCAGTTTGAAGGCTTCCGTAACTACCCAGCTCAGGCTCTTGGCTACTATGCTCAGGCATTGGGTGCTACACCGACACCGCAGTCTAGTACGACATCACGACAGCCCGGCCTGTTTGATTACTTAACGCTTGGATTGAGTTTGTAAGATGGTGGCTACTGATCAAGAAACACCACAAGCGCAGTCATACAAAGGATTGCTAGATTTCCTTATGAAAGACGAGGAAGAGCGGGCAAAAATGCGCGAGCTGGCAAACAGGGTAGGAGCGGCTGCTACGACGTTCCAACAGTTTGATGTTGCACAGCCAATGCCGATGATGGTGGGCGGTGGCTTGTTACAGCAACCTATGCATCCTGCGATGACACCAGTAGCGACAGGGATGATGGGTATGCAAGCGCAAGGTGACGCTGAAAAACTAGCTAAATTAAAAGCGTTGCTCGGTTTAGGATAACGGTTAAGGATATAAACATGGCGCAAAAAATGATTCCCCTAGATTTGGCTTTATCTCCGCAGCTTGCGGCGCAAAGACGTCGTCAGTTAGGCATGCCTTCAGTGACTGGTCAGCGTGACGAGGACGAGCGCGAAACGATGCGCATGTTAAGCAAACTGCAGCCAACAATGAGTCAGATGAATTTTATGAGAGGTCGCGAGCAAGCAATGAAGCCGGCCGTCAGTGTGGCTGGAGGGTCAACAACTCCAAGGCCGCAGCAAGCTGGATTTCTTAGTCGCTTAGGTCGTGGGGCTTTAGATTACTTACAAGATCCCGAATCACGCGCACGCGCCGCTATGGCATTCAATGCAATGCGATTACAGCCTGATCCCAACTTGTCTCGAGCCATGCAAACGCGAGCTGTAGGCATACAAGAGCGCCGGCAGCAAGCACAAACTGCCAACCGCACAGCGGAACACTTACGTCAAATTGGCAAGCCTAACCTCGCAGATATGGTTGAGGCCGATCCAACATTAGCCGCTGATGCGCTGTCTATGGCTTATGACGTAGGAGGTGTGTCAGATAAGTTTTTCGCTCCTAAAACAGACCCCGAGACTGGCGCAGAGTACGTTACGCGCGTTGATCCAAATACGGGTAAGGTTGAAATCGTATTAACTGGAGGAAAGCAGTTAACGCCTGAACAAAAATTCCGATTAGAGCAAGAAGTCAAAACAGAGGCTGCTGACTTCAACCAAGCGCAAAAAGTCGGCGTGGAGGCGATGAAGTCTTACGATCAAATTCAAGAAGACATCAACAACTTGGAGCAAGCGTTGGCTGCAGTCAAAGCGCGTCCCGGAATCACAGGGCCATTAGCGCAGTACTTGCCCAACATCACCGCTGAGGCTGCTGCATTTGAGCGAGCTGCTAACCAGCTCGGTTTGGGGGTGGTTTCCGGTACGACGTTTGGCGCTTTGAGTGCCTCAGAATTAAACTTAGCATTACGCACTAATATTAATAAAGGTCTTCCGGCAGATCAGCAAATCAAGCAACTAGAAAACATCATTAGCCTGCGGCGCAAAATGGCAAATGCTATGTATGACAAAGCTCGAGAGCTTGCGGCAGGAGATGTGAAATACAGCGATTACATAGAATCGCAAAGACCTAAAAATTTGCCAGCACCTAGCACACCGACAGTCGCTCCCGTGTTACCAAGCACTACGACACCACCGCCATTGTCATCAAGCGCGTCGTCATATTTCGATTGATAAAAGGCTAATTAGTCATGCAAAAAACGCAGCAAGAATATAAAGCCGCAATCGACAAAGCTATAGCTGCAGGTGATCGTCAATCTGCTGAAGAGCTTGCGCGTATGGCTTCATATTTATATGGAGATTACACGCCACCAGTAGAGTCGCAGTTTGGTAGAACTGTGGCGCAAGGTGTGACATTTGGATTTGGTGAAGAAATTGAGGCGGGCGCTAGGGCCGCCGCAGGCATGCTTGGTTTGTCAGAGGACGACCGAGGCTATCAAGAAATTCGTGATGAGCTACGGGGCAAGCTTGCGGAGTACAAACAACAAAACCCCGGTACAGCGTTAACTGCTGAGCTTATTGGCGGCATTGGCATTGGCCTGCTTACAGGTGGCGCTGGTCTGGCGGCAGGCGCAGGTCGCACTGGCGCAACGCTTGCTCGTACTGCTGGTTTAGGCGCACGCGAAGGCGCGCTTGCAGGCGTAGGTTATAGTGAGCGTGAGGGCTTGCGAAGCCTTGCGGATGCGCCGGGAGGAGCGGTCGGCGGCGCAGTGGCTAGTGCGGCTCTTGGTGGCTTAGGAGCTGGCTTCCAAAGATATCTTGCAAATAGACTGCCACAACGATCAGCAACAAAAGTACAAGCAGAATTGCAGCGCTTGGCGGAAGGCACTGGTAAAACTATAGATGAGGTAATTGCTGACGTTAGGGATGGCAAGATTATCGCAGAAAACGCTACATTGATGGCTACCTTACGCGCTTATCAATCATCACTTGACGAGGCGGGCGCTAAAATCAAAGAGCGTTTGCCAGAAAGAGCAAGAGAAACAAGAACGGCTGCTGCTGGTGCGTTACAGCGCACTCTTGCGCCGCAACTTGATGATCCTAATATACTGCGCGGAATGCAGCGATCTGATGATGAGCTAAGATTGCTTGAGCGTGAAGATTATCAAAGGGTATATGAGTCAGTGCCACAGGTAACGCCAGAAATAGCCTCTACTCTTCAAGATATATTGCAACGCTTACCTGCAGCGCGTGCCGAGGTTGATAATATCTATTCGACCTCAAGGACATTAGTGCCGCTTTTTGTGCCAGATGAAGCGGGCGCAGTAACGCTGCGTCGTGCGCCTACACTAGAAGATGCTGAGGTTATTCGTCGAGCATTAGATGAAGAAGCCACAAAGCTATACAGAGCAGGCTCGGGCAGTCTTGCGAGCAATTACTCTGACGCTGCCGCTGATCTCCGAAGCATGTTAGATAAAGTTTATCCAAATCTTGATGCAACTCGTGCGCGTGCAAAATTGCGGCGAGACGTGAGAGATGCGTTTGCGGAAGGCCGTAAAGCCATGAGCAGAAACGCGGATGAGGTTGAGATTGAAGTAGAGCGGTTACAAGCGAATCCACAAGCGTTAGAGGCATATAGGTCTGGCGTTATGGCATCACTTCGTAATCAGCTAAATCGCCAGCCCGGCGTAATTGAGAGATTAGCGAATCCAGATCGGCAAGAGGGGATCATTCTACGAACGCTGTTTCCCGGCGAATCGATTGACGACATCATTGCGAAACTCGATATAGCGGCCGGATCTCAACGTGCTGCTCAAGATATATTGCGCGGCAGCCAGACAGCTCCTACAAATATCGCGGCGGCGCAAATCGGTTCTCGTGGATCAACTGAAGAAACGCTCAGAATAATGAGTGGAGATCCTCTTGCTTTGGCTCAATTCGTAGGCAGAAAGCTTGCTGACGCAGCGCCTGACTTAAGCGAAAAAGACAGGGCAAAAGTGGTAGAAGTGCTACTATCAGAAGACCCAGAAGCTGTGCGTAGAGCGCTAACAAGCCAAGATGGATTACAGAAATTAATGGCTAGAGCTATGCAAATAAGGAACGCACTTAGAGGTTCCGTGTCGCAACAAGCAGGTCAATATGGCGGACTCCTAACGGGTGACTTGTTTGCGCTGCCACAAGGAGATAATTAATGGAATTAAAACCAATGACAGAGCAGGATATTGAGGGCATTGCACGCGAGGCTGTGCAGGATGCTGTCGATTTCTGCGAATCTGAGATTGCTGAAGACCGCATTAAGGCGCAGCGGTACTTCGATGGTGAGACTGATATCGGCGAAGAGGATGGCCGGTCTAAGGTCGTATCTACAAAAGTTCGAGATACTATCCGCGCGATCAAGCCTTCTCTCATGCGCGTGTTTCTATCGACTGACAAGCCGGTAGAGTTTGTACCACGCAACCAAGAAGACGTGGCTATGGCCGAGCAGGCCACTAAGTACATGCACTACCAGTTCAACGAGCTGAATGGCTACCGGGTGCTTAACGATGTCTTTCATGACGCACTTATTAAGAAAGTCGGCGTTGCGAAGGTCTACTGGGATACCTACCAAGAGCAGGAAATCTTCGACTTTCAAGACCTCAACGAGATGGAGCTTTCTGTCCTCGTTAACGA
>Ga0213866_10003821_pt1 | contig 10098 bp, 7 predicted proteins | sample PICome_11_FD_160079 | JGI IMG/M metagenome (GOLD analysis project Ga0213866, IMG submission 160079) | Coastal seawater microbial communities near Pivers Island, North Carolina, United States - PICO284 | ecosystem: Environmental > Aquatic > Marine > Coastal | place: USA: North Carolina... | reverse complement strand
ATTTACACCAGCACAACCATAACCTTTAATTGTAGGACCTAAGAGACCAAGAGAGCCAAGTTCCTTATATATAGATTTATCAAAAATTTCGTTTCTATTAGCTTCTATAACTCTTGGTTTTAAAGATTGATCTGCATAGTCTCTAGCAGTTTTTTGAATTAATAATTCTTCTTCAGAAAGTTGTTTATTTAGTAAGAAAGTGTCCAAAATATTCATTTATCCTAATTGTTCAATTCTTAAGATACCATACCTTGGGCTAGTACCTTTGATATTATTTTCTTTTAAAACACTTAGTGCTAAGTCGATCATTTTATTGCTATTTCCACAAATTATAATTAGAGGAATTTTATCTTGATATCTATATATAAAATCGATAACAATTTCGACAACAAATTCATGTTTTTCTCCATGTAAATCCAAATGAGTAATACCTTTTTCTTCAAATACATTCATACTTTGATATTATAAAATCAATATGGCAAAACTTCATTTTTTCTATTCAACCATGAACGCTGGAAAGTCGACAGCGCTTCTGCAAACACATCATAATTTTGAAGAAAATAATTTAAAATCATTGTTATTCTTGCCAAATACAGACTCAAATGATGATTCAAATATTAATAAAATTAAATCAAGAATTGGTATAGAAAAAGATGCAATATATGCGAATCAAAACTTCAATTTTATTACTTATATTGAAGAAAATAATTTAAAAGATACTCACTGCATACTTATAGATGAAGCGCAATTTTTAAAAAATTATCAAGTAAATCAATTATCTAAAATTGCTGATCAATATGATATTCCTGTCATGTGTTATGGCTTAAGAACTGACTTCACAGGCAATCTATTTGAGGGAAGTTCAAGACTTTTATCAATAGCAGACAACTTACATGAATTAAAAACCATATGCACCATGTGTACAAACAAAGCAACAATGGTTGTTAGGTTAGACTCTGAAGGAGAAGTAGAGACTGACGGAAAAATAATCAAGCTAGGTGGTGATGATATTTATAAATCAGTCTGCAGAAAACATTTTAGAGAACTTACAAACTTACTTTAAAAATATTAACTTCCGCAAGTTTTCATAAAATCTATTGACTCATCATATAGAGTCATAAAATGATCATAATTTAGTGAGCTAAAAAAATGGTCTGCACCTTCAAGAACAATAAATTCATGATCTTTGTTATATTTCTTTAATTCATCAACATATTTATAAGCATGTTTAATTGGTGTTCTTTGATCCTTATCTCCATGAATAATAAGAAGTGGAATTTTTACGTCTTCTACATTATCAATTGGAGCTATTGATCCAATTCTATAAGATTTTTGTCTAACTTCTTGTGAGCCTCTCATATAATTAGCATAGTATGAAAGTTGTTGCTTCATATCAGAAACAACAGCAAAACCCATTGAGCATTTATACATATCATTAGTCGCAGCTAATAATGCAGCATAACCCCCATATGAACCACCCCACATAAATAAATTATCTGGATCTGCGAGACCTGCATTAACTAGATATTTAGCAGCATAATCTTTATCGTCTTGCATTAATTTTCCACCTTGACCGCCATTAATAAATGAATCCATATGAAACTTCATTCCATAATTATATGAACCTCTATATTGTGGTTGCACAACCATATATCCATTATTTGCAAAAAACTGAGCTACTCTGTCGAAGGTGACATATTCTGATACAAACGGACCGCCATGAGGAATGACAACCAATGGATGAGGGCCTTTTCCTTTAGGAATATGAACATATGCTGCAACTTCAGCACCATCAGAGGAAGGATACCTTATGTATTTTAAGTCAGCTAAATTATCTGGTTCTAAAAAAGGCTTAACTGAAACTAAAAACTCAATACTGTTATCTTTTAATAAATAATATGACCCTGGATCTTTAGGTCCTGCATTATATATAATTTTTACTTTGTCATCATTTGTTCTATCTGCAATACTAACTTCATAAGCATTTGGTATTGCCTGTTCTAATTGATTATAGAAAGTTTCAAGTTCAGCAGCTCCCTCAACATTAAAATAATACCTTTTATATTTATTTGAAAATGTTGAAGCTCCTACAAAATTAGTTCTCATTTTTTCAGGATCATAGGAATATACTCCGCCATACAAATCAACTTTTGGATGTTCAAAGACTAATTCACCAAATTCTTGTTTTTTTAAATCATATGTCCACAAACCTGCTTTATCTCTTCCATTCTGAGCACGAACAAATACAACATTAAGCCATTCACCATCCTCATTGAGTTCTGCACCAAGAACGTTAAAAGATTCAAATGAATCCTCATTTATTCGATAATACTCAATCCACTTTTTACCTTTACTATCACCCTCATAATCACGGTAATAGTAGACAGTATCACCAGTAGCAGCATCATAAGATTGAGCTGTTATTGGTTTACCCTTATTATTAAAACTTATATTCCCATACTCACTGTTACCTTTGAGTACAAGTGTTCTTTTAAAATTATTTAAGTTTAATTTATAGTAGCTAAAACTATTACCACCAGATTTACCAGCATTATCAGCATAGCCTACCAGTATATTGTTTTTATCAAACGGTAAGGAGTTCTCTACATACATAACAGAGTTCTGGCCACTACCACTTTTAAGTTTTTCTAATTCAGTAAATTTACCTTTCTTAACGTCTAATAAGGCAGACTTATAATCATAAATACCATCATTAAAGCCTTTTATGTTTTCTCTAGTTTGTTGTCGGAATTCAACTAACATTCTTGTATCATCAACCCATGAATAGCCTATAACTTCCATTTTATCAGCACCGATAACTTGTGGATCCTTAGAAAAATTATTAGCTTCTTTAATATGAACTACGGGTTTTGAATATTTTGATCCTATAAATAAATAAGATATATATGTACCTTCAGAGGATATCTGAACAGACGATACACCATTTCTGACAGCCCAATAATCAGTTGGATAAGGGTCAGAATATGATATTGAAGGTATTAAAAATAGGCTTAATAAAAGTTTTTTCATTTTTTCATTGTCCAAAAAAAATAGTGAGCATAAATATAATTATGCTCACTATTAAAGATTAATTCAAATTAGAATCTGTACAATACATTCATAAAGTATGAACGTCCATTGATGTTGTAACCATAACCTAATGGTACGTTACTTTTTGATTGAATCTCAGTACCGTCAACCATTGGAGGTTCTTTATCAAATACGTTTCTGACACCTACACCAACATTCCAATTATCTTGTCGATAGTATAGTGACATATTATGCACAACATAGTTCTTAATGAAACCAACATCTCTACAATCTGTATCACCGTAGTCTTCACCTAAACATGTGTGAGATTTAATGTTTTGTCCATCTTCATTTTCAAGACCCCAAGCATTACCCCAGTCATCAAGCTCATCTTCTTCATCTTGAGCTACGTCATCCATGAATGTTGTTTGCCATGAAAGTCTCCAATCACCCATATCAGCAAAGAATCTAGAATAAATGTAGTACTCTGGATAACCAGGCTCACCTACGTAATCTTCTCTATCGTCCTCACCATCATCGTTAACATATAGCAATGATCTCTCTTTGACTTTATTAGCAGTAATATCTAAACCTGCATCAATAAATCTATCACCAAGGGTGAAGCTAAATGTATGAAGAATATTTAAATCCAATCCAGCTGCAATTTCAGAGTCTCTGTTTAAGAAACCAGCTTTAATTTCTGATATGAATCCAAACTCATCTCTTACGATGTTATCACACCAAACACTTGAATAACCTGACTTACCAACATAACAATCATAATTAATGTAACCTACTGTTGGTTCAACAATTGTTCCTCTAATATCAATATCATAATGAGTTAAACCAATTGTTGTATTTGTTGATCCATCAGCATCTGCAAAGAACATTGAGTAATCAACATCCCATACAATACCCCATGTCTCAGAGATTGATGTCTCACTATCAAGGTTAGTTGCGCCACCAGTTAAAGCAATAATACTTGTGGTAGGTGATCTATAAGTGTTACCACCAATAGCAAATGTGTTACCAAGATCATAAGGGTTTACTCCTGCTGCAAAACAATTGTCTAAAGTAACTTGTTCCCTAAAGTCTCTTTCAGCATCATAAATGTAAGCTGTTGAATCAGCATTCAATCTCCATGCACCGGAAGGTGGTATACAGTAATCGTATACCGATGTTAGAACTTCTTCATCTCTTAAAGCCACTTCTCTAATATTAGGAGCTCTAAATGAAGTACCACGAGTTGCTCTAAGAAGAACATCTGTTACAGGTCTGTAACTTAGCTTAGTTGCAAAAGTATTACCTGAATCACTTTGCTTACCATCAGTATAAAAGTTTGTTGTTTCTACAGAAGTAGCTCTACCAGAAAATTCAACATTAAGTTCTTCAACATACTTAACACCTGCAAGAATTGGCATTGCTACCTCAAAGTATGCCTCTTCAGTACGTGTAACACCTCTAGCACCACCGTTTGCACTATAGTCAAAGAATAAGCCTTGATCAGCAACTTTATCAGGGTTAGACATCATATGAAGTTTTTGATTTTCTAAACCAACAACAACACCGATATCACCACCTGGAAGTGTACCAAGTATACCAGTCATGTAAGCAGATGTTACATTTTGAATTATTTCTGTATCAAAAGTAGAGGTATCAAATAAGTAATCTCTTTCTGCTTGAGTTGCAAAATCTCCAACAATACCGTTGTATAAAGACGGAGCGAACATATTTACAGGAACACAGCCATCAAGAACATCTGCATCAATAGTTCCAGCTGCCCCAGTTGGATCACAAGCACCATTCGGTAATAATGTTGATACTGGTTCATAGAATGATCCATTGTAAATATACTCATCTGGTTGACTACCATAAGGAGCAGATGGATCATAACCTAAAGCAAAAGCTATTCTGTCACCTCTAACACCTTCTCTAAATGAAAGACCGTTTGACTTTGTTCTTGTATGAGAAACTTCATAAGTCCAACCATTTGCAGCAGGTATGAGTGATTCTAAGTTTACATCACCTGTTACACCAACAACTGCTCTTGTTTGTTTAAACTCTGTTGCAACATTAGTTCTATCACCTTTTACAGCAACGTATGGTTGAACTGGTATTGGTGGATTTGAACCATGAGTACTATTGTATATACTGCTTCTTATAACACCACTTCCCCAGATACCAGACCAGTAACCACCAGGATAACCAAACCAACCGGTGTATGGAGCACAAAATCTAGCAAATTGCATTGTACAAGTACCAAAATTATCCCAACCAAAGACTTGTTGATAATAGTCAGGTGCAGTGAATCCATATGCATCGTTGTAAGAAGCAATAGCATCTTCTACAAAGTCAGCATCCTGAAGAATTGTTCCACCATAAAGTCCACAATCAAAGCCATTTTCATTTGCTGGATTACAAATATTGTATGGGTTACTTGCAGGAACCATTGGGTATAATTCAACACCACCGTTTATAGAATAAGTTTCTTTCTCAGCATGTTGTAATTCAAAAAATACTTCAGTGCCATTTTCAAATGTATAGTCACCAAAAGCCATGAAACTTGTTTTTTCAAATTCTGGATACATTGATGAGAAACCATCATTTCCGTTAACATTGAAATCTTTACGAGTAACATCAGATATACCGTCACCATCCATATCGACGTCTACTGCGAATATTGATTGTGCAATCCATCCGGCTGCATCAGGATCTTGGAATCCTTGACTTTCAATTGCAGTTGTAAGATCTGGCATTGGCCATATAGCATAAGCACCACAACTAGCACCGCCGTCATTTTGATTTTCACATAACTGACCAGTAGTTGAATCATAATAACCGTATACAATGTTACCAGCTGCGTCAATTAAAGGACTTCCATAAATAGTTGGCCAACCACCTGCATCAACATAACTGTTAATATCAGCTCCATCTTTATAGTAAAGAGTCCATATACCTCTACTTTGCTGAGTCCACACATTACCAACATCAGCAGTAACCTTACAATCTAGAGCTTGATCAGAATATCCATCAGCTGTGTAGTATAAGTTTTTAGTTCTTATTTCACCTTCTCTTGTGACCTCGTACTCTACTTCACAATCTTCAGTCCATGGCCTATCGTCATAAGTAACCATAGGATTGTTTACATACTCAAGACCCATACCTAAGAAACCTCTATCAAAGACCTTACCCCAGGTTAGGTTAAGTGTTATGTCATCAGTAAACCCGTCTTGATATGGTGATTCAGCTGCATATGCTTCAACTTCCCAACCTTCAAAGTCACTTCTTAATATTGCGTTAGTAACACCTGCGATAGCATCAGAACCATAAACTGATGAAGCACCGTCAAGTAAAACTTCGTATCTTTGTATAAGTGAACCAGGGAGTAAACTTAAATCCGGTGCATAAGGAGCACCTTCAACACCAGCTGGACCAACTCTTCTTCCGTTGATCAAAACCAATGTTCTATTTGATCCTAAACCTCTCAAACTCACCTGAGTTGTTCCAGGACCATTATCTAAACTAAAACCTGCAAAAGATAGATCAACCTGTTGACCACTTGCAGTAGGGCTTTCTTGAAGAATAGATGTAGCATCAATCAAACCAACTTCTCTTGAAGTCTCAGCAGAGATAATTTGTAACGGCGAAATAGACGTAAATGTACTCTTCTTAATTCTTGATCCAGTAACGACTACCTCTTCTACATCGTCATCTGAAACAAAAACAGATCCAGAGCCACTTGATGATACTTCTTCATCAACAACAACCTCTTCTTCGTCTTCTGTTACCTCAACTACATCAGCTGTTACATCCTCAGCTTCTTCTGCAGCATCCATTGGTGCATCAGCAACTATAAATAGTGGCAATGCTAATAAAAATGCAATTAATAAATTATGGTTTTTCATATATATCCCCTGATATTGTAAAAAATGTACATTTCATGCTTCATAACGGGCATGAATACTACGATAGTATTAAAGAATTGCTGAATTTACAAGTTTTTTTTGTGAAATAGATTTAATTAAAAAATGCTAAATTAATCTATAAAAAATGTATAAAAAGAATGAGACTAATTATATTTTTATGTCTCCACACATATACTCAACTGCATTACCGCCAATATAAACTCTATTTTCATGAATTTCACATGTAAGTTCTCCACCTCTGGAGGAGATTTGTTTTGCAATAAGTTTAGATTTATTAAGTTTCTCCGACCAATATGGAGTAAGAGTGGTATGGGCTGATCCAGTAACAGGATCTTCATCAACTCCTGTAGCAGGAAAAAAGCAACGAGAGACAAAATCACAATTTTGTCCTTCTGCAGAAACTATTAAACCGCGAGCAGAAAGTTGTTTTAACTTATCAAAATTAATATTTAAATTAGCAACATCTTCTTCTTTGTTAAGTATTGCTAAAAAATCATCCCTACCCCTAAAAACTTCTAATATTTCTTGATTTATAATTTTATCAAGGACTTTAATCTCTTCTTTTTTTATGTTGTCTTTGGGAAAGTCCAAGAATAGTAAATCACTTTTTTTAAATACTCTTAGTGTGCCATTTTTTTTCGATTCAACTTTAAATAATGTCGCTCCAGGTTCTATATATTTAAAGTATATGTATGCCGATGCTAGTGTTGCATGTCCGCATAGATCAATTTCACATGAAGGTGCAAACCATCTGATATGAAATGCATTCTTTTCTTTTCTAATAAATGCAGTTTCAGAAAGATTATTTTCAGCTGCAATATTTTGCATTAAATATTCATCATCAATATCATTCGAAAAAATTACAGCAGCAGGATTTCCAGAAAAAAGCTTTTTTGTAAATGCATCAACGTAATAGACTGGTATTTTCATAATCAATAGATTTTTTGAAAGTATTTATTTTTTATATATCTTTCCTTCTTTCATTACAAAAATAACATTCTCAAGTGTTGCGACATTATTGAGAGGGTTGGCTTTAACTCCAATGATGTCTGCATCATAGCCAACTTTAATTTCACCAATATTTTTTTGCCCAAATAGATCAGCTGTATTAATCGTTGCTGCTTGAATTGCTTGCAAAGGCGTCATACCCCAATTAACCATATATTTAAATTGTCTCGCATTATCACCATGGTCATATATACCAGCATCAGTACCAAAAACCATTTTAGCTCCCATGGAGTTTGCTAGTTTAAAATTTTCTCTTTGAATCTTTCCAACCTTTCTTTCTTTTTCAAGTGATTCCTCAAGAATCCCCTTTTTTACTCCCTCACCTAAAATGTAGTCAGATACATAAATATCCATTGATAGGTATGTGCCATTTTTAATGGCTTCGCTAATAGCGCCCTTATTTATAAAACTTGCATGCTCTATTGAATCCACGCCAGCCTTTATTGCTGCTTGAATACCCTTTAACCCATGAGCATGAGCAGCGACTTTCATCCCATGACTATGGGCCTCATCAACAATTGCTATCATTTCATCTAAAGTAAATTGCCTGGCATTAGGATCAGTATTCTTAGACATGACTCCACCTGTCGCAGTAAATTTGATGAGATTTGCTCCGTATTTACGATTTACTCTTACTGCTTTTCTGGCATCCCAAGGACTATCAACAATGCTATGCTTTTCTGAGGAACCGTGATTATGAAATGGTAGTAAATTATTATCGCCATGGCCGCCAGTTATACTTAAGGTGGGACCAGAAACTAACATTGTTGGCCCATCTATGACACCTTTATTAATTGCATCTCTCAAAGCAACATCTGCAAATTGACCTGCACCTACATTTCTTACGGTTGTAAATCCTGCTAATAAAGTATTTTTAGCATTCTTAACTCCATAGATAGTTGCCATTTGCGAAGACTCTCCAATGGACTGATATCCATTTAGTTCATTATTGCCAATTAAATGCACATGCGCATCCATTAATCCAGGGACAAGCACAAGACCATCTAAATAAATAATATTTTTTTTCTTATCTAATAGTTTGTTTTCATTTGAAATTGCAATAATCTTATTATCTTTTATGTGTATATTTCCTTTAACTAACTCACCAGTTTGAACATCAAGATAACTATCTGGGACCAATACATATTCACTTGCTTTTAATAAAGGTACGAAAAGTACTAAGAAACAAAAAACATACTTATATAAATAGAAATTTTTCATAGACATAGATTATAGCAACTTTGTTGTATTTGTAAGACCAATTCTTTTTGGCATAGAAATTGCAATATGTTCACATGAATATTGCAATTTTTTTACATAAGAATTGTAAAGTTTTTACACTAACTTAAATAAAAGAGAATAAACATGAAAAAATTATTACTTGCATCAATTTTAATAATACCTGGTATAGCTCTGTCAGAGATTGAAATTAAAAAAGGTTACGCTGTTAAAGGTAAGATATCTGTCATTAGAGATACGGCAAAATATAGATCTGTTGAGAAATGTAATGCCTATGCTACTACTAAAAGCAAGACAGTTGCATTTACCTATAATGAGAAAACAAGAGAATGTACTTTATACAAATCTATAAGATCTATATTGGAAGAACCAAGCGCAACATCTGGAATAATTAAAGAAGTTTAGTTGCTGCCATACAATTTTATATTGTAGTATTCTTCTACGGTACTCTTTGCTACCTTCTGGAGAAATTCTCTATCTTTATCATTAATAGCACCAAAGTAGTTATAATCGATTAAAGTTGGGTCCTTTTTATATATGCTTGCATATAAAACACTCGCTGCAAGATAAGTGCCAAGTATGTCAGGGTGAGACCCGTCAAAAAATTTATGTAATTTTATTGTCTTATCTAGTTTATATGCCTTTTCAAAAGCTATACCCACAGGAAGCACTAATACATTATTTTTCATTCCTGATGCTTCGTAAGTTTTAATAACTTTATTAATCATATTAGGGTCATATTTTTTATGAGATTTTCCATAAGCATGAATCATATATAAAGCTGGCTCAGAACCTGTCTTTCTTATTTTTTTTATTAGTTTACGTGATTGTTTAGCGAATTCATTTCTAGATTTGTTTGATAGAACTTCTCCACTTCCACCTTGGAGAATAACTA
>Ga0213866_10003820_pt1 | contig 10098 bp, 14 predicted proteins | sample PICome_11_FD_160079 | JGI IMG/M metagenome (GOLD analysis project Ga0213866, IMG submission 160079) | Coastal seawater microbial communities near Pivers Island, North Carolina, United States - PICO284 | ecosystem: Environmental > Aquatic > Marine > Coastal | place: USA: North Carolina... | reverse complement strand
ACATTCAGTAAAGCCTGATTAAATCTATAAATCTTCTTTTATTGATTTGAGTATGGCCTCAAATGGCATGGTTATACATTTATGTCTGTTTTTAATATCTCTAATGGGTGTAAAAACACCTATTTCATCAGGCAATGATATTGGAAGATCTTGATCTTTATTTTCTAACCAATTTAAAAAATCTTTTACAAAATTGTTATTAGGTATTTTTTTATTTTTAAATAATTTTACTGTAAGTCCGGCTGAAGCTTCACAAAGAGCACATCCCCTTACTATTGTGGAAATATCATCAATTTCGTTATTTACAAGCTTAATACGCACTTTTACTTCATCACCACATAAAGGATTCTTAATTTCATAAGATCTATTGAAATTTTCTATAGGCAAGCTTTTTTTATTTTCAGCAGCAAGACTGAGTATTTTATCTTGGTATATTAATAATTCGTTCAATTATTGATTAACCAATAATAAAACAATACTGGCAGCAGCAATTGCGTAAAAAACATATAATAAAACATGAGTGTTCTCGTAAACATTTTCTTCAGGAACACCAGCTGGTAAACTTTTTTTATCTTTTTTCATAAATCTTCCCTTAAGTTAATAAATTTTTAAAATAATAATATGGTTTGATTAATTCTATGCCTCAACAGATAAATTTATAACACATCTCAAAAAAACACAGCTATATTTTTGATCAAAAATAATTAAAAAAACTGTGAAACTAAAACAAAAACTAAAAAAACAGTAAAAACTTGAAGAATAATCAAGCCATCTTTTCCAACCTCTCGGTCAAAAACTCTATCTCTTGTCATAATATTTGCTAAATATGTTTTAGTTTTTAAAGATGTATCAATTATATAATTACTCATTTTTATATTTAAATTTGACATCATGCTTAAAAATGGAATTAACACACCAGGTATCATTTTTCTATAAATCCAATCACTATTAAGAACTGTTGAGTTTAACTCTGGTGGATATATCTTAAAATGCCACAAACATATGAATGCAAATGCAGCAAATGTGAGAAGTTGTAATTGTCCTACAACATGGCTGAAATCATAAGGTTCATATGCAATTTGATATGGTAGTATTGAATAGAAGAGAGACGGAAACACCCCAATTAATATACAAAGTAATGAGGCTATCACCATTGCCGCAATCATATTTATTGGCGCCTCTTTAGTTTTAATACCACTATCGTGAGCAAAAAATGCAAAAAAAGGTATTTTAATTCCAGAATGATGAAGTACTCCTGCAGAAGCAAATAAAAGCATAAAATAAACAAGAACTAATCCTTCTTTACCTAATGCTGACATAATTAAAGATTTTGCAACAAACCCACTAAAAAGTGGAAATGCTGAAATAGAAATAGCTCCAATTATTGTACAAACTGCAGTAATAGGCATGTATTTAAATAGTCCACCTAATTCAGAAGCTTTACAGGTTCCAACTCTATAAAGGACAGCCCCCATCCCCATAAATAGAAGTCCTTTATATAAAATATGCGCAAAAGCGTGAGCTACAGCTCCATTAATAGCTAATTCAGTTCCTATCCCAATGGCTACTATCATAAAACCAAGCTGGTTATTTAAGCTATAAGTTAAAACTCTTCTTAAATCATTTTCAATAACAGCAAAAAATATTGGATAAAATGTCATAATTGCTCCAATAGCAATTAATATTTCAGTTCCTGCAAAACATTTTGCAAAGCAATAAATGGCCAGCTTGGTTGTAAATGTTGAGAGTGCAACGGTACCAATCTCTGATGCTTCTGGATATGAGTCTTGAAGCCATCCATTTAAAAGAGGAAAAGCTGCTTTAATACCAAAAGCAATGAAAATTAATTGTCCATAAAGAGTATTAATATCAAATTTTGTAAGAAGCGCATTTCCCTCATTATTTAGTAAAATTAAGGCACCTGCTAGCAAAAACATTCCAGAAGTAACTTGAATTACTATGTACCGAAAGGCTGACTTGTAAGATCTACGCGTATTACTGGCTAGAATTAAAAAAACTGAAGTAAAAGCTGTCGCCTCCCACCAAACAAATAATGTAAGAAGGTCTCCTGCATGAACTGCAGCAATAGCAGCACCACTATAACTCATAATCGCAACATGTTGTTTCCAATGTTTTACATGTGCTCCATAAATTATATTTAAAACTGCTGCTATATGAAAAATGATGGCAAAGGGAATAGTTAGAGCATCAGACTGAAAAAGTATGAACTCTAAATCAAAAAAATTAATAGTTGTATGGACACCTATTCCAAGTGTTAGGGGGTAAGCCGATAATAAGACTAATAACATCATGAATATTTGTCTTACAATATGCGGTAAGAAGGGGATTAATAATGCCCCAATCACCATAATCATCCCTGGAGGAAAACTATCTATCATAATAATCCTCGTCTTTCATAAGAAATGCTCTTAAGCTCACACCTATTTTAAAAATGATTATACATGATAAGAACCCAAAAAAGGCAGGAAAAAATATTATATCTTCTATTGAGGTTTCACCATGTCTATGACCAACAAGCTCTAAAATTAGAAATAAAATACATAAAGCCAGAACGCCAGAATTAATTTTACCAAATTTTTTAATTAATGATTTCATAATTATTTTACCATAATTGAGGTTAAATTTTGAAAAGGCTCAAAAGCAAAAAATAGGATTATCGTCAACAAACATGTACATAGAGTTGGAATTGTTATGAGTACTGGTATTTTAACTTTAATTTCCTTTTCCTTTTTGAGGAAGAAAGCTCGAGCTGGAATTTCCATTAAGTAATAAGCATTCAAAATAGTTGAAATAGAAAAAACAATTAAGACAAATAAATAACCACTTTCGGCAGCGCCCAGCATTAAAAAAAACTTGCTCCATGATCCAGCCATTGGGGGAACACCAATTATAGATAAAGATGCTATAAAAAAAGCCAATAACATTAGAGACATAGATTTGCCATGACCATTTAATTCTGATATTTTAGATATTTTAGCTCCAACATAAATGGCACCTGCAACAAAGAATAAAGTGATCTTCCCCGCAGCATGAGTAACTATGTGTAAAATTGCTCCTTGAGTAGCTGTCGCTGAAGCCAAGGCTCCCCCCAAAGTAATATATGATAATTGACTAATAGTTGAATAGGCTAATCTTGCTTTAATATCATCTTTGTAAACTGCTATTATACTTGTAATAAGTAATGTAAAAGAAGCTAACCAAATCAACCAGATTGATGCTCCGGTTTTAGACAAAAAATCTATCCCAAAAACATTTGTTAATACTAATAACATTGTGAAGACTCCAGCTTTCACAACTGCTACAGCATGTAATAAAGCTGAAACTGGCGTAGGAGCAACCATAGCAGCTGGCAACCATTTATGTATAGGAATTAGGGCAGCTTTACCTATTCCAAAGGCAAACATAGCAAGTAAATATGGAGCATGCTCGTAGTTTAAATAACCATCTAAAACACCATGTTTAGACATTTCAAGTGATCCAGTAAGTATCCATACCCATATTATTGCAGGAAGTAAAAAAATTACTGATGAGCCTACTAGTATGGACATATAAAGCCGTCCAGCCTTTAGCGCCAATTCGTTTTGTTTGTGAGTAACTAGTGGATATGTTGAAAATGTTAGTACTTCATAAAAAATGAATAATGTTAACAAATCCCCTGAGTAGGCTATGCATAAAGCTGCATGTACAGCAATTGCATAATATGTGTAAAACCGTGTTTGGTTCTTTTCTTGATTACCTCTCATATAACCAACTGAGTAAATAGCTGCAAAAATCCAAAGAACTGACGCAACTAAACCAAATATTGCTCCCAATGGTGTAACATCAAAGCTAATAAAGATGCCATCAGCAATTTGCAGAAGCTTTATACTAATATTTTTTCCTTCTAAAACAGCAGTAAAAATTTCTATAGCTCCATAAGAACTAATTATTCCCCCTACAGGACCAAGCGCGTCTCTTAGGTTTTCATTTTTTGATAAAAGAGGTGTTATTAAGCAAACGAAAAGCGGAGGTAAAATAGTTATAAAAATATAAGTTTCTAAAGAGATCATTTTTGAACTCCGAGTAATTGATCTGCAGCTTCGAAACTACTATTAACTACTATTGAAGCATCTAAACCAAAGTATATATTTAGAAATGTTATCATTAATAATGCAATATAAACTGTTGGATTTTCTTTTATTACAAGGTCTTTAGGACCTTCATGAAACCACATAGCTTCTATCATTTTCCACAAATATATAACGGATAATGCAGAGCTGGCTAAAATAAGTAGTGCGATCCACACTCCCTCAGCACTAATTGAAGCTTTAATAATATACAATTTTGATATAAAGCCAGCCGTTAAAGGAACACCTGCAAGACTAAGTGAACATATTACAAAACAGGAAAAAGTAATTGGCATCGCTCGACCAAGACCAGATAAAGTATTAATTGTCATTCTTTTGTTTAAATAAAAACTCATTGATGTGATTGCCATAAATAAGGCACCTTTTATAAGAGCGTGATTAAACATATGTATAAATCCAGCAGCAACACTTGCTTTAGTCCCAATTGCAAAAGCGAGTGTAATATAGCCTATTTGAGCAATCGATGAATGTGCTAATAAACGTTTAATATCCTTTTCATAAATAGCCATAATTGTTCCGGCAAACATTGCTATTATTGATAGAGGAAGGATAACATAAGTTAGAGTTAAAGTTATTAAAGTATCTGAAATATCAAAAACAGAAAATAAAATACGTGCCAATATATAAAGAGAAGCTTTCGTGGCGGTTTCAGCTAGAAGAACTGAAACTGCAGAAGGCGCATAGGCGTATGCTCTAGGAAGCCAAATATGTAATGGGAACACAGCTGCCTTAACCATAATGCCGACAATCATAAATCCAAAACCTGCTACAAGCGCTCTATTATCATTTATTTCAGTAATACGACTTGAGAGATCTGCTAGATTTAGGGTGCCAGTAATACCATATAATAAGCCAACGCCAATTACGTAAAATGTGGCGCCGACAGCACCTAAAATTAGATAATTGTAAGCTGCGACTAACGCTTGCTTGTCTTTTTGAGCACCCATTGCAACCAAAGCTACTGAAGCAAGGGAAGAAATTTCTAGAAAGACAAAAAGATTGAATGCATCACCTGTTGTTACTAAACCAATTAAACCTGCGATGGCTAATAGCCATAAACTATAAACCTTTGAGATTGATGAGTTATTAATTTCAGCAGGCATTATTTTGGATGCAAAAAACGTAGTTAAGAAACTAATTAGAGTAATGATTATGATAGGAATAATTGAAACTTTATCTATCACATACTCTATTCCTAAAGGGGGAATCCAATTTCCTAGAGCATATGAGATTGAAGAATATTGATAGACTTCTTGATACAAAAGTAAAGAAAATATAAAGGTTATTAAGGTTGTGAAAAGTGTAACAATCCAACTTATAAAAGTATTTGGAATTAGTACTACAAAAAGTGACATCATCAAGGGACAAAGGACTACTAGTATAGGTAAGTTTTTGATAATGATATCTGTCATTTTTTAAATTTAATACTAACTGTTTTGCTTGTTTCTATTTGATCATGATAATCAACTAAATCTTGAGCAGATATATCTTCTTCTTCAATACTTCCGTATTCAGAGTTTATTCTTAAAACTAAAGATAGACCTAAAGCTGTCGTTGCAACACCTACCACAATAGCTGTAAGAATAAGAACATGTGGCAATGGGTTAGAGTAAATTGTCTCATTTATATTATTTAATATTGGAGGAGTGCCCCCCTTTATTTTCCCAAAAGTTATATATAAGAGGAACACGGAAGTTTGAAAAATAGTTAAACCAACAATTTTTTTTAAAAAATTCTGTCTTCCAATTACTAAGAACAAACCTATCATCATTAAAAGGAAAACAACCCAATAATTCCAAACGCCTAGAGCTGAAGAAATCATTTTTTTTCTCCATTGGATGATTCAAAGCTAGCAAAAGCATAGAACAGGGCTATCATGACATTCGAAACGGTTAGGCCAACACCAAATTCAACTAGTAATATACCGATATGTTGACCAGCTTGTTGAGAGGAACCTAGTACATTATAGGATAAAAATTCATCCCCAAGCATCATGGAAGCGATGCCAACACCACCGTATAAAATACCACCTAATGCAAGTAAAAATAAATTAATACTTAACGGAAAAAGCTCTTTACCTTTTTCTAGTCCAAATACTATTGCATAAAGAATAAATGCACTAGCTACTATTACTCCTGCTTGGAATCCTCCTCCAGGACCAAAATCACCATGAAATTGTACATATAATCCAAATAAAATTATTGGGGCAAAAAGAATTTTTGTTGCTATTCTTAAAATCGGGTTATTGTCCATTTGTTGCAACTTTTTTTTGAGATTTTATTTTTTTTAAACTTGTTTTATTATTTTTTAATATAGCTAAGACTGCTATCCCTGCTGTAAACACAACAATAGTTTCCCCAAAAGTATCGTAACCACGATAACTAGCTAAAACTGAGGTTACAATATTAGGTATTCCAATATCATCACGTGAACCTAAAATATATTCGGGAACAATGTGTTGATGTATAGGGGAAGTGGCTAGTCCAATTTCAGGCAAATCAAAACTGCACCATATTAAAACACCGCCAAGGGTAAGGCATAACAATGCTGGAAAAGCTTGGTTGGTAACATTTTTTTCTTCTTTTTTGGGCAAAAAAGCCATAGCTGCTAAAAATAATATTGTCGATCTACCTGCTCCTACTGATGCCTCAGTAAAGGCGACATCGACAGCATCTAATGTAATAAACATAAGCGCAGCAACTAATGAATAAGCACTTGTTAAAAGTACGGTATAAATAACAGTTCGAGCTTTAAGTAGAGCAATAGCAATTGCTAACATAATTGAAACTAAAAAAGCATTTATAATTAACTCAGATATCATAATAACTTTCCAATTTTTTTGCCTTCAGGAACCATTCCTTTTTCTTTTGCCAAATTAGCAGTGACATGACTTGTTACTGGACTAGTAAAAAATATAAAAATTCCAATTAATAATAATTTTACAGTAATTAATGACCATCCTGATTGCATAATCATCCCAAGAACAAAAAAAGCTGTGCCTCCTGTATCAATCATACCAGCGGCATGAATCCTAGAAAAAACATCAGGTAGTTTGATAAGACCACAAGCTCCAATAATTATAGATAGGGAGCCTAAGAAAAAAAATAATCCTGTGAGCAAATCTGTAAACAAGTCCATTACTTTTTATTTCCTTTAAATGAACCAGTACTAAAAAGCTTTAATATCGCCACTGTTCCTATGAAATTTATCAGAGCATATACTATTGCAATATCTAAAAATTCTGGTCTATTTGCATAAAATCCATGAAGAGCAATTCCAATTACAATTATTGTTCCAAGACTATTTACAGCCAAAACTCTATCAAAAGTTGTTTTCCCAAGTACTATTCTTGCTAGCACTAATAAAGCTGATATGGCACATGCTGTCAAAGCTGCCAAGAACATTAACGCTCTCCCTCTAACAGTTTAACTTTTTTATCCATTTCATTGCTTCTTACGTCATCACCAAAATCTGAATTTAAAGCGTGAACTTCTAATATATTATTTTTAATTTTAGTAGTTACTGTGCCAGGTGTTAAAGTAATAGAATTTGCATAAGTCACCCTAGCCACATCAGTATGTTGAGAGGCTTTCACGGTAAATATTTCAGGCTCAACATTTCCAGAAATTATAACTTTAGCTGTATTAAAGTTTGAAATAATTATCTCTTTAAATAACCAAAATAAATAATTTATAAGCCTAGGGAAAAAAAATAGCGGCAAACCTTCTTCATCGATTAATTTTGCTCTATTAGCCAAATAGGTACAAAAGGCACAAGAGACTATACCTAGACCTATAATTAAATTAGTGTAGTGCCCAGACATCAACAACCAAAGACATAGTAGGATAATAAATAAAATTAAAGACTTCATAAAGTTTTACATCCACAGTTAATAATTTTAGTTAGTCTGCCCAGACTAATTTTAAATAAAAAAAGTGTAATATCAATATAAGTTTATACTTTATGGTTTTGCATAGGTGTTCACTGGAATGTTTTTTTTGATTATCCCTTTTTGTTTAAGAAAAACACCAAAATCTTCATATGTTTGAATATCATGTGCTTGTGGTCTCAAAGCAAATCTAGTTAAGGTATCTTTAAAAGCTCTCTTATTTAATTCATCATCAAGGCCTTTACGATATGTTGAAAAGTCTTTCCAAGTTGTTTCGGGGTCATTAATGATTGTTAAGGTAGCTCTTTGAATAGCTTTAAAAAACTTATTAAAAATTGGGTTGTTTCTATTTTTCTTATTTGAAATATAGATGAGCTCTTCGTATGTAGGTACCCCATGTTCTTCGGGATAAAATGCTTTTCCAGGATGATTTACAATATCCATCTGATTTAACTCAAAGTTTCTAAATGCTCCTATAACTGCATCAACTTTTTGGGCTATTAGAGATGGCGATAATGAAAAATTAATATTTACTAACTCTACATCTGTCATTTTGATATTATATTTTTGTAACATTCCCGAAAGTAAGGCTTCTTCAAAACCTCCGACAGAAAAACCAATTTTTTTACCTTTTAGGTCTGAAATTGACTTTATAGGCCCATTTTTCAAAACAACCAAGGAATTCAATGGAACACCAACCAAAGTTCCAACCCTTACTACTGGTAATCCCTGATCCACCTGAATATGAAGTTGTGGTTGATAAGAAATAGCTAGGTCTAATTTGCCAGCAGCAACAAGTTTGGGGGGGTCATTGGGATCTGCTGGTTCTATCATATCAATATCTAGTCCAACCTCCTCAAAATAACCTCTCTTTTGAGCTATGATTAAAGGAGCGTGGTCAGGGTTTATAAACCAATCCAGTCCAATGCTAAGTTTATCAGTTTTTGCAATTGCTATGTTCGCAATTATCATAAGTGAAAAACTAGTTATAATCTTAAAAAAAACATTCATTTTGCATCTCCCTCCGCTGGTTCTAACCAGATCAGGTTATAAGGGTTAATTTCTCAGCAAGACTTATGTCGTGCACCCCCGGCAAGAATACAATTAATATTTTTAATAAAAAAATCAACAAATTATTTATTTCCACCATACATATTTACTTAATACGAAATCAGTAATTTTATAAATGGAGATTGTCATAAAAATTAAAACAATTAATGCTGCAAACATATTGTCAGTTTGAAGTCTTGCATTGCTATAGATCATAAAAGAACCAAGTCCAGTACTTCCACCTATCCATTCCCCAACAACAGCTCCAATAGGGGCAAAACATGCAGCAACTCTGATGCCGGAACATAAACCAGGTAATGACGATGGGATTTTTATTTTCCAAAATAATTGAGCATTAGTAAAATTTAATGTTTTCCCAGCATCAATTAATTCTTGAGGTACTTTATTTAATGCATCTGTGAAGTTTGATGTTATAGGAAAAAAAACAATTAATACTCCTATAACTATCTTACTACTCATGCCGTAACCAAGCCATAGAATTAATAAAGGAGCCAATGCAAAAACAGGTATTGATTGGCTTGCTAATAAAATTGGCATTATCCATATCTTCAATTTAGCAGAAGAAGAAATAAGTAAAGCTGTCGTTATCCCTATAATAGTTCCTATAATGATGGAGGCTAAAATTTCTGTGAATGTGTAAGCTGTATGTTTTAGAAGCTCCTCCCAGTTATTCAAAATTGAAACAAATATCTTAGAAGGAGGTGGTAACATGAATGTAGGTAAATCAAAAAATACACAACAAATTTCCCAAATTAGAAAAATAGTTGATGCTATAAATATCCCTCTAATCATTTTAACCTATTATATTTTATTTTATATTATAGATATATATATTACAAAAAACCACAATGCAGAATTTTTTATATACAAGTGACGTTTTTAAAGGCTCCCGATATGGAAGAGGGCATCCATTAGATATGGACAGAGTTTGGCCAAGTGTAGAGCTTGTTAAAATGATGGGGTGGATTGAAGAAAAGCAAATAGTAAAGC
>Ga0213866_10003819_pt1 | contig 10099 bp, 8 predicted proteins | sample PICome_11_FD_160079 | JGI IMG/M metagenome (GOLD analysis project Ga0213866, IMG submission 160079) | Coastal seawater microbial communities near Pivers Island, North Carolina, United States - PICO284 | ecosystem: Environmental > Aquatic > Marine > Coastal | place: USA: North Carolina... | reverse complement strand
GATCTCTCCCTTGGGAAGAACCGTGCAACAGCGCCCCGCCTTCTCTGGGACGGGATCCCCGGCCTTCTTCTCTTCGGGCGGAGTGGCCAATGCGCCTGAAAAAGGAACGACTACGAGCAGCATGGGAAGGGCGTGGTGAATTTTCATTGTCTGGGAAGAGGTTCAAATTGATTCAAAAAGAAATCACGCACCCCGCGATGTGAAGGGTGCGTGATTAAAGTGTGAGGAGGAATTATTTTTTATCAAGTGGGATTGTTTCAGCTCCTGCGGGCACTTTGTCTGCTTCCACCATCATCCAGAGTGCGCCCCGGGCGTTGTCTGCGGGTTTGACCGGACCGCCGTAGTTGGCATGGGCCGTGGTCATGTAGATGGTTCCGTCTTCCCCGGCTCCGGAGCCGGAAGGCATGAGGGAGGTATTCAGGAGTTCTTCCATCGCCCATTTGCCATCCTGCTGATGCTGCATCCCCCAGATTTTTCCGGAACCCCAGTCACCGACAAAGTAGGTCCCGTCCAGCGAAGGATATTTGGTTCCCCGGTAAACGCCCAGTCCGGTGACACAGATGCCTTCGCCAGCGTGCGTGTATTCCCCGATCGGGAGTACTCCCACAAGCGGGGCGTTTTTCAAACTCGCGGGAAATGGTTGGGTGCCACACATGAACTTCCAGCCGTAGTTCTCACCGCCCGGGGAATTTGCAGGTTGGAAATTAATTTCCTCCCAATGGTTCTGTCCCACATCGGCGATATAGAGATCCCCGGTTTTTTGATCAAAATGCATTTTCCATGGATTACGAATTCCGTAGGCCCAGATCTCGGGGCGGGCGTTCGGGTGAATCTTGGCAAAGGCCTCTTCACTGACACCAAACAGAACCATCAGGGTCTTGGGGGTGACAAACGGGTTGTCCTTGGGAATCCCATAGGCCCGATCGGGAGTTGAGGTATCGACGTCAATGCGCAGAACTTTGGCAAGCAAGGTGCTGAGATCTTGTCCGGCGCCGAGAACATCGCCCTCCCAGCCTCCGTCACCGGAACCGATGTAGAGATAGCCATCCGGGCCAAAGACCAGTTCGCCTCCGTTGTGATTCGCATACGGCTGCTCAATCTGCATGATCACCCGTGCTGTTTTGGGGTCTGCCTTGTCAGGATTATCCTTGTTGACCTGATATTCCACGATGAACGAGTCGCCGTTGAACCACATATCGGAGTAGTGCACGTAGAACTTGCCGTTCTCCTTGAACTTTGGATGGAATTCAATGTCGTAAAGCCCTTGTTCCAGAAACGAGCTAACCGTGGTGTCGGAAATGTCCAAAAATGGGCGCTTGAGTATTTTGCCGTCCTTGAGAACACGCACGACACCATGGCGCTCGCAGATAAACATGCGTCCGGTGCCGTCATTCGCAGAGGCCACGTTAATGGGATCAATCAGATCACCCGCTACTTTGACCATGGCAATTTCGACCGGCTTGGGTAATTTCGCCTTACCCGGTTGGGCGACGTCTTCTTTTTTTGCGGGCACCTTGGTAGCGGCATCCTGCGCGGTGACCGGAGCGATACTCAGGGCAACTCCCATGGCTGCGGCACTGGCGTATTGAATGGTGGTTTTTTTCATAGATTGCGTGGTTTTGTTAAAGTTTGAGATGATATTTGGAATGCACCGGCTTGACCATGATGTTTGCAAAGAATCCGATGACCAGAAGCCCCGCCATGGTATACATGGTGGAGTTATAAAGGCTCGGGGTCGGGTCAATGGTCCCCTCCGGCGCGATTTCCATAAGCTTTTGGACTGAGACGGTTTTTGCGGCCACCAGTTCATCAAGTTTCCCGACGGGTGCGCCGAATGTTTCTGCAAATTTCTCCTCGCTGACTTTCGATGCGAGATTGGAGATGGCGTCTGAAATTGAAGCTTCACGGAGTTTTGCAATCGCGACAGGCCCCAGCACGCCGGCGGTACTCCATGCGGTCAGGAGTCTGCCATGAATGGCTCCGACAAACTTGGAGCCAAACATGTCGGCGAGATAGGCCGGAATGGTGGCGAATCCGCCGCCATACATCGTGAAAATGATCATGGTGGCAGCATAAAAAGTCACGAACGAGGTCGACATCGTGCTCGCGCCGGCGTTTGCCGCTGCCCAAGGGATGGAGAGATAGAGACAGCATCCCAGCACAAAAAAGATGGTGTAGGTCGGCTTGCGCCCGATCCAGTCGGAAATGCTGGCCCAGAAAAATCGGCCTACCATGTTAAATACCGAGATCATCAGCACATAGTTGGCAAAAAAGAACCCCTCCTTCGCCTCCGCAGATAACTGGCTCCCGAAAATTTCCCCGATCATCGTTTTGGCGACTCCGATCACTCCAATCCCTGCGGTGACATTCATGCACAGCACGATCCACAGAAGGATGAATTGTGGGGTTTTCATTGCCGCGGAGATTCCAACATCATGCTGCGAGATCATGCTTTTTTGAGATCCCTCCTCCGGAGGATTCCAACCTTCCGGCTTCCAGTCCTCCGCGGGCACCCGGTAGGCAAACGCTGCCATCAGCATCACCACCAGGTAAACCAGTCCCAGAACCAGAAAGGTTGCGGCAGCCCCCGTATTACCGGTTCCAATCGCGTAAACCCCGGCACTCAGGTTATCGCCAAACTGGGAGACGTCGGCTGCCGAGGCCACAATGACCTCCTGCTTGCCGGTGGCTGTCTCCACGTAACGCACGCCCTCCTCCGTGACCATCTTGAGGCTGTCTGCCGAGCCTAAAAATTCAGGGGCTTGGTCAAATTTTTGGAGCAGCCATCGCTTCAGCGGAGCTCCGATCATCGCTCCTCCCCCGAATCCCATGATGGCCAGCCCTGTTGCAAGCCCGCGTCGATCTGGAAACCATCGAATCAAGGTGCTGACCGGGGACACATACCCGAGCCCCAATCCACACCCGCCCAGAACCCCGTAACCTAGATACAGCAATGGAAGGCTGTGCAATTTAATCCCCAGGAATCCCACCAGAAAGCCACCACCCCAGAGCAATGCTGCCGTCACCCCGACACACCGCGGACCTACTTTTTCCAGCCAACGCCCGGCAACCGCAGCCGCCAAGCCGAGAAATACAATCGCCAGACTGAAAATCCAAACAATATGCCCGAACTTCCAATCACCCGCTGCTTGTCCCACCACGCCCAGCTCCTTGGAAAGTGGAGCATTAAAAACACTCCACGCGTAAACAGATCCAATGCAAAGGTGAATCGCAATCGAAGCCGGAGGAACCAACCAACGGTTGAAGCCAGGCTTGGCAATAATGGATTCCTTGAGTAAAAATTTGGGAATGGGCATAGCGTAAAGCAAATCGGAGCGCAGCGCGCGGATCAGCAAGAATTCTCAAATTGACGGCGCGATACAAGCAGTATGTTTCAGTCCACCCAAACAAGGAGCGACTACGGGCCGGAGAACATTTTAAAAATATCCCGTGTTCAAATGCCAATCTGTGATCGCAGTCGATCATAGATTCTACTCCTTTCCGATCCGCTCTACTTCGCTCTTAAGGTTTTGGGTCCCTTTCGAGAGCCATGCTCGGTGTCGTTAGTCTGGTAATTTTAAGGGGATCCTTGTCAAAGGCGGTCGGGCTTGCCGTAGTTATGGCATTGATTCTTATCTTACTTCGAAGAGCCAAAACTGAAATGACTTTGTCGATGTTGTTCCGCTTGCGAATCGGGGTTTACCTCGTCCCGACTGTAAGAGCACGAATACGAGCAGCGATGATCCGGTGCGGTCTCGTCTGGGCATTCTCTGGGTCGTCCTTTTTGGATGGATCGTTATTCTGGTGAGGTCCGCCTTGTCGACGAAGAGCGAAGTGTGCCGGGATTGTGGCGGTGTCCGAAGATTCCGGACGGGTGGCAATTATGTCGCGATGATTTTGCTCGGCGTGGTGATTCTTCTTTTTCTTCTGGTTTGGCTTGGAGCGTAGTCCTTTGGCGTGGGTCTGCCGGGGAGGGGACGACGATAAATCCAAGGCGTTGCCGGGGATTGGTTTGATCGCCCTGTTGAAGACGCGTGAGGTCTTGGAAGGAGGAAGGTCGTCAGGGAAGCTGGTTGGCAGTGTAGTAGAAGAGGCGGTTTTGGATCTCCATACCGTCTTTTGATTTCAGTTTCCCAAGGTCGAGTTGGTAGATGCGCCCGGGCTTGAAACCTGCGAGAGTGACTTCGATGGTTTTTGTATCGAGCGGCTTGAGTGATTTGATCTCGTTGTCGGCCTTGTTTTCCTGCGGCGAACCATAGGTCCACTTGGATTGGTAGGTGAAAGATTTGAATTTGAGATCTTTCTCAGTAAGAGCTGTTGCAAGCTCGCGGTTGAAGGTGAGCCGGAACCCTCTTGGCGTGATGTTGAAGGCGGTGATGTCGAAGGGTTCCTCTCCGGTTGGCGTAATCCGTTGCAAGCCTTCCGCTTCCTTACCCCAGCCGCGAACAGTTTGTCCAACGTAGATTTGCTGATGGTCAGGGCTGAAGCGAATGCGGTGGTTGCCGCTGCGAAGGCCATTTCCATTCAGGAAGTGGGTGCAGGCTCCCTGAAATTTTCCGTTCACTTTTTCCAGCATAATGCGGGTGATGCGCTTGCTGTTGTTGTCGGGCAAGAGCATTTGACCGGGAAAATGGGGGAAGTCCCCGGGGATCTCATAGGGTTCGCCGGCGGACCGATTCATTTCCTTATGGGGAATTTGCACGGAGGGCCAAGTACGATGTTTGTTGTAGGCATCAAGATCTTCGCGATAGGTGCGAAGCGGGTCTTTGTCCGTGGGCCACTTCTCATCCCAAACGAGGGCGCTAGGGTGGCCGTAGAAGTTACCCTTCTCCAAATAATAAAGCGGAGTGGTGGCACGCCAGTCGCCCTGGTTATCGCCGCACCAGAGGTTACCGGAGGAATCCTGATGGATGCCGTTGTGCATGCGAAATCCAAAGCAGAATGGGGTGAGATTTCCTTCCGAATCGCAATGAAGGGTGCAACCCCGCCATTTCACCGAGGCGAAGTTGCGGCCGCGTCGGCCGAACTTGGAATACTCGCCGAGGGTGTGTTCGGCGGTGGGTCCGTTGTGCGACGCGGTGCCGATGGCGATGTAGTATCCGCCTTTACCATCTTCCGCGATGGTGTTGGTTTCGTGATAGTTTCCGGAGAGTCCCCAGCCTGCGGCGAAGATGCGGTATTGGTCGGCGGTGCCGTCGTTGTCTGTATCGGTGGCTTCGGTGAAGTCGGCCATCTGGGTGACGCGGACCTTGTCGCGTGAAACGGCATCAATGCCGCAGCCGTTGTGAAAGCCGGTTGCAAATAGCTCCCATTTCCAGTTTGCGGGGTCGGTGGCAGGCTTGGCGCGCATGACATCGCCCCGGCGCAGAACTGCGAAAAGGGTGCCATCGGGAGCGAAGTCGATCGCACCCACTTCGGGAGGAACTTCAGCGGGAAACTTGATGTCTTCCACTTTGTAGGGAGACGCGACGAGAGGAGCGGCGAAGAGGGCGAAAAGAAGGGAGTGTTTCATTTTGCGAGAGATTGAATGTAGAGCACGAGGGATTCGATTTCCTTGTCCTTGAGTTGGTAGGGCGGCATGTACCCGGGCGGGAATCCTTTTGCGGTTTTTGCGTTGGGGACTTTGATGGACTCGGTAAGGTAAGCGGCGTCGGCGAGGACGGGTTCGCCCCCTTCGATGTCGCGGGTAGAGCCGGCGAGGCCCTTTAAGCTGGGGCCGTGGCCATTGGAGCCATCAGTGGAGTGACAGGCGATGCAGCCGTAGGCGCCGAAGACTTGTTCCCCGGCTTTGGCGGTGGCTGATTTGATTTTCAGGTTTCGGTCGAAGCCCTGGTGTTTCGAGATCAGATCGCCTTTGTATTCGAGTTTATCTTCATCCAGATAGGAGATGAAGGAATACTGTTTGTCTGACGGGATAATCTTCTCCGTGTATTCCTTATCGCCGAGCTTGTAGCGGAAGGTGAGGACGCCTTTGTCCGAAAGGTCGTAGCCGATGAAGGTGGGCCTCTCTCGTTTGATGGGCTTGGCGAGGTAAAAAAGATTGCCGACGAGCCGGGCTCCATAGTCGAAGGAACGTCGTCCGCCCCGGTTCTTCTCTCCCCAGTAGGGATAGAGGTCGAGAAAGCCACCCTGCCACGCGTAGAGGAGGCGGCACTCGGTGGTGTCCCAGACATAGGAAAGGGCTGGGCCGTGGTTCACTGCGATGGCAGCGGGAATGACCTTCAGCATGCCGTATTCCCCTTTGGTATCACGTCCGCTATTCGGGCTGTATTTTGGCGATTTGGAGGCCTTGCCATGGTTGGGGAAAACGGCCGGATCGAGGCCCGGATCAGGGACGTAGGTCCGCAGAATAATGGGACGATCTTTCTCCCCGAGAGGAGTGGTGTCGAAGGTGAGCGGATCAGCTGAAGCCAGAGTGATCCCGAAGAGCGTTAGCAAAAGGGCGCGCATCCACCCTTAACGGAGTCTATCGGCGGTGCTTTTCAAAAAAGCGGGCGGCGGCGGCGCAGTCAGCAGCGAGGTCTTCTCCCACGTTGGCTTCCACGGAAACTCCGCCCTGATATCCGATCCCTGCGAGGTGTTCGAAAAAGGCGTCGATCCCGGGAATATTGGCGTCGGTTTTTGGAAAAGAGCGTCCGTCGGGATTGGCGAGCTGGACAGCGCAGATTAGGTCGGAGGCTTCGCGCAAGACGTCGCTGCCTTCGCCTTCCATGGCGAAGTGAAAGAAGTCGGCGGCGAGGCCAATTTCAGGCCGGTCCACCTCGCGGGTGATGGCGAGGGCTTCCCCACAGGTGTTGAGAAAATTGGTCTCGGTGTGGTTGACGTGTTCGACGGCAATGCGGAGCCCCAGGCTCTTCTCTTGAATGACTTCGGCAGCCATGCGGCAAAAGCGAATCATCTGTTCGCGGGCCTTCAGCTCGGCCCAGCCGGTGGGGATAGAACGTGATCCGGGGCTCCCGAACACGATCGCTCTGGCTCCAAGGTGAGCGGCCCGCCCAAGAGCAAGTTGCAGGAAGGCGAGTGATTTTTCGTCGTCAACTTCGGGTCCGACAACTTTGAGAGCCGGAGGGAGAAACCAATTCGCGGAGAGCACCGGAACACCAGCGGCCTTGAGCCGAGCCGCCGCGGCGAGGAAATCTTTTTTGGACATGGCGGCAGCTTTCGCTAGCCCGGGTTCGATAAAGTCGAGACCATTAGCCCTGATGAGCTCACCGTTTTGAAGGGGTTCGCTGGTCGAAAAATCAGAGACACCAAATTGCCAGAGAGGAGAAGAGTCGGTCATCACAGGGACCTTACATCGACTATCCCGGAGCGGTAGTAAATTACTTTTCCGCTGCCTTGGGTCGGACGTTTAGTTTGGTGAGACCCGGAAGAACTGGCGGGAAAGAGCACCCGGCGAGATTAGAAAAGGGGAGCTTGCGCCGGGAACCGGGGTGAAAGGTGTGGATAGGTCCGGGGAGCATTCCAAAACGCCGGTAAATTCGATGGTGATTTGGCTGGTGAGATCTTTGGTGAGCGTAATGCATGCGGGTGTTTCCGAGAGTCCTTAAGCAGGCACTCTATCATCTGTGGCTTCGGCCGAGTCGGCCAAATCTGGCGACCGAACTCGCGTCCGCTGGTTACTCCTTCGTCGTGATCGAAAGCAACGAAGGGCGGTCCGAAAAAATTGAAAAGCTGGGCTACCTTCACATGGAAGGGGATGCTACCATCGAAATTTTGCTGTGTCATGCGAGGATCGAGCGTGTTTCTACGAAAAGCGGTAGTGATCCCGAGTGATGCGGTTAATGTTTTCATCAAGCTCAGTGCCCGGACACATTCAAGATGAGTTGGCTGAATTGGGGACTCAGATTGAAGAGCTTGATGTCTCTCCGGAATGCCGGCTTGTTGACCGTCCCCTTTCCGATCTGGAGATAACGGGGTCTTCGGCATGCCTTATCGTAAAGATCATTCGATAAGACGGTCGGCAAATCCATCGGCCGGGCCTGGAGACCAAGTTGTTGGCCGGCGACACCATTCTCATGCTTTGTCATCGTAGTACTTGACCGGCGTTAGTGGATCTTTTTTCAAAGGTGGATCCCAAATAAATTTATGAGGTCTTCATCTGCCTGAAGGTCAGGCTGATACGGGGAGCGGTGATTTTTTTGCTCTTAGGGAGGGCGTGAAGCCAGTGGGTCTGGATTTCACCGCCCATGACAAGAAGGCTTCCGTTTTCGAGTTCGGTGGAAATGAGCTCCTTGGTTGTGGTGTGTTTGAAGTGGAATCTTCGCTCGGCGCCGAAACTCAGGCAGGCGATGGTGGAGTTTGAAACGATGGATGATTCGTTATCGCGATGCCAGGACATGCCTTCGTTGCCATCGTGATAGAGGTTGAGGAGGCATGAATTGAAGGATTCGCCGAGGCGGGGTTCAAGACTGGACTTCAGGGAATGTAAAAGGCTCGTCCAGGGAAGTGGTTGTTTGGTGGCTCCGGAGTATTTGTAACTGAGACCGTCATCGCCAATCCAGGCGACCTTGCGGGCGGTGGTGATGATTTTGCCGAACATCTTGACGACATCGTTTCGCCAGGGGATTTCGCTGAAGAGCTGGTCGAAGATTTGATCTGCCTCGGGCTTCGAAAAGATGGGTCCGTGATTGATGGCCTCGCCATCGTGCGGGAGGAGGTTTTCCGAGGGAATTAGAAAGGTGCTCAAAGCGTGCATGAGTCTAGCACAATTTGATTAGCGATGACGGGGGAATTTTGTTCAGAAGGACGTCGATGAAATTTACTTTTTGGTTCCCTTTGATGGCTACCTTCGGGGTTCCTACGATCCCCGGCTTATTATGAAGCGAAGTGGGGCAAGCCGAAGATTCGAACCACCACGGCCGGAGACTATGAATTAACCTACGCCAATCCGGACGAGGATATGATAGCGGGCTATATCACAGGTTTTGTTGATGCCGCTGGTTCTGTCCAGCAGGCGACCTTTCAGGTCGGGACGCTGAATTTGCCGGCTTTGGGAGGGGATTACTATGATCTCTACACTTACAGTGATCAGGGAATGAGTCATCCCAATCCATGCTTGATTACCCGGGTAGGCTCCCCCGATCCAATTGCGACTTTGATGCATCAGGAGTATGCACTTGGATACGGTGCCGGTGCCTCGGGTTATCTTTACAGCCAGGTTTCTAATGATGAGAATTACCTCCGCTACCCGGGGCTGATGACGCTGGTGTTTTCGCTGATTGCCGGTCCGTCGACAGGAAGTGGCTCCACGGCGATCAATGGAATCGGGATCGTGGGATACCGGAATGTGCCGGAGCCTTCAAGCGGGCTGGCGGTGTTGTTTGGTGAGGCCTTGCTCGCCTTTTTCCGCAAAAGGACAGCATGCTAAGCCAACGGCTTGAGGAGCTCGCGGAGAGACTCTGCGTCGGGGGTGGCTTTGACGGCGCCGGAGAGGAGTGAGTCGGCGAGGAGAGATTTCTTTTGCTGTAGTTGGTGAATACGGTCTTCAACTGTGCCGGCGCAGATGAGCTTGTGCACAAAGACCGGCTTGTCCTGCCCGATGCGGTAGGCGCGGTCGGTAGCTTGAGCCTCGGCGGCGGGATTCCACCAGGGATCAAAGTGAACGACGGTATCGGCGGCAGTTAGGTTGAGGCCGGTGCCTCCGGCTTTGAGCGAGATGAGAAAAATGGGGATGCTCTCATTCTGGAAGCGGTCGACAAGGTTACCCCGGTCCTTGCTTTCGCCGGTGAGCTTTAAGTAAGAGATCTTACGGAGTTCAAGTTTGTTCTCAATCAGGGAGAGCATGGAGGTGAATTGCGAAAAGAGCAGGATCCGGCGACCTTCGGCGAAGAGGGTATCTAGAAGCTCGAAGAGATAATCGAGCTTTGCGGATTGTTTCGCCTTCTTTGCCTCCTCGGTCTGGAGTTTGAGGAGAGCGGGGTGGCAGCAGATTTGGCGAAGCTTGAGGAGGGCGTCGAGGATGGCGAATTGTGATTGCTCAAGGCCGCGGGCGGCGATTGCTTCGCGGACCTGCTTGTCCATGGTGGCCCGGACCGTTTCATAAAGATCGCGCTGGGCGGAGTTCAGGTCAACGGGGTGCACGAGAATGGTTTTGGGC
>Ga0213866_10003815_pt1 | contig 10102 bp, 6 predicted proteins | sample PICome_11_FD_160079 | JGI IMG/M metagenome (GOLD analysis project Ga0213866, IMG submission 160079) | Coastal seawater microbial communities near Pivers Island, North Carolina, United States - PICO284 | ecosystem: Environmental > Aquatic > Marine > Coastal | place: USA: North Carolina... | reverse complement strand
CAGTACGGAATTCACCCGGCCATGGGGGGTCTCCAATCACTCTTCAACGGAGATGGAACGCCACAAGGTCCGCGGAGACTTTCCTTCATCTCCAATATCGGAACACTCATGGAGCCGATGACGATGACCGATTACAAAGACAGGTTGAAACCCCGGCCACGCGGCCTCTTTTCGCACAGCGACCAGACCGAGCAGTGGCAAACTTCCCTGCCTCAAGGTGACGTCAAGCTTACCGGTTGGGCCGGACGTGTCGCCGATGTTCTGCACGACCAATCAAACGGAGGATCAAAAACCTCGATGAGTATCTCTCTTGCAGGAAACAATATTTTCCAGGTCGGCCGGAATACCCAACAATTTGTAATGACCAGTCGTGGCGCTTTAACATTCTCACAAGAGACCGGAGCCAACCACCCTTCCGCACTCAAGAATCTCGCGCTCCGCTCGATGATGGAGCAAAAGTATGCCAATATGATGGAGAAGGCCTTCGCCGAACTCACCCAGCAAAGCCTAGAACAACAGGAATTCATTAAGACCGAATTTGATGCCCTTGAGGAGAACTTTTCGGGGGTTACCTTTCCCGATTCCAGAATTGGTCGCAGCCTTCTTGCAACACTAAAGACCATTGCTTTGCGCGGCAAACTTGGTTTAAGACGTCAGACCATTTTCGTTTCCCGTGGAGGATGGGATCACCACAGTGCACTCATTCAGCCCCAGCAAAACCTCCTTGCCGAACTCACCCCGGCTCTCGCTGCGTTCCAGAAAGGACTGGAAAACTGTGGCCTTGCGGATTCGGTAATCACCTTCTCTGCCTCGGATTTCGCACGGACGCTTCGCTCAAATGGTTCCGGATCGGATCACGCATGGGGTGGGAACCAATTTGTGATGGGTGGCCCGGTGGCCGGCGGGCAGGTTCTTGGTCAATATCCGAGCCTCGCTCTTGATTCTCCGGATGATGTTGGACGAGGAGGAAGGATACTGCCAACCACCTCGGTCGATGCGCTGGTCGCCGAGCTTCTCCTCTGGTTCGGACTGGCGGGGCAGGCAAACTTCGAAATGGTTCTCCCAAATCTCAGGAACTTTTACGACATCGGTGACGCGGATGCCGCAGACCCAACCACCCTCCCGATTGGCTTTTTGAAACCCGAGGCATTCTAGATGAAAGCAGGTCTCATCGGAGCCTGCGCGCTTCTAGTCATTCTCATTTTGCTCTTCAGCCGGGAGGGAGCTAATTCAGACACGAAAGAAGAAGCTCCGCAAAAAGAAGTCCCTCGGATCCTCTCCGTGGATCCCGGTGATCCGGTCCTTTCCGATACCATGCTGGCTGGATACGCCGGAGACGACACCTCAGGGGCCGAAGATCTCAAAATGATGGGACGGTTTCTCGACAGCGTATTTTTGTTGGTCAAGCAACGGGATACAGCGGACTACTCAACCAACGAAGACCTCGTCATCTTCCTGCATGGCAACAACTCCCATCAGTCATCATTCCTCGCAAAGAATGGCCCTGCAATCGACGACAAGGGGCAACTTATCGACCGGTGGGGCTCGCCACTTATCTTGCACCCCGTTTCTCAAAAACTACTTGAACTCCGCTCCGCCGGGCAGGACAAAAAACCCTATACCCAAGACGACCTTCTCTGGCCCAAGGAACATTAAAAAAGTTCCACGCAGGGACGTGAGACTTTTGAAAATCAATATCCACATAAATAATAGATTACATCTCAAGCATCATCCGGGTTGGATTCTCAAGACAGTCCTTGATTCGAATTAAGAAAGTAACCGCCTCCTTGCCATCAACCAGACGGTGATCATAGCTCAGGGCAAGATACATCATGGGCCGGATTTCAACTTTGCCATCTACTGCCATCGGGCGCTGCTGGATGGTGTGCATGCCAAGAATTCCACTCTGTGGTGGATTCAAGATCGGGGTACTTAGGAGAGAACCGTAAACACCTCCGTTTGAAATCGTGAAAACGCCACCGGAAAGATCGGAAAGATCAATTTTGCCCTCCTTCGAGCGGACCGCATATTCGATGATGTCCTTCTCGATCTGCGCGAAGGATTTCTGATCGCAGTCACGAACGACCGGAACAATAAGCCCCTTCTCGGTTCCGATCGCGATTCCAATGTCATAAAAATGATTTTCGATTATCTCGTTCCCCTCGATGCGAGCATTGATTGATGGAACATCTTTGAGACCCTGAACAACAGCCTTCGTGAAAAGTGACATAAAACCCAGCTTGACGCCGTGCTTGCCAACGAAGTCTTCCTGGACCGACTTTCTAAGATTCATGACTGCAGACATATCGACCTCGTTGAAGGTTGTAAGAATGGCGGCAGTTTGCTGAGCATTAACAAGATGCTGGGCAATTTTGCGGCGGAGCGGTGTCATTTTTCGACGCGTCACCCGTGAATCATCATCCTGAACAACCTGCAATTTCGGAGCAGGTGCAGGCAATGCAGAGGCTACCGCCTTGACCGGCTTAGGATCTGAGGCGACCGGAGCCGGTGAGGCGGGAGTTTCAGAAACTGCTATCGACCCCAATTTTTCACCAATCGAGACCTCTGTCCCTTCGGAAACTTCGATACTGACCACTCCGGAAGCCTCGGCCTCAAGCTCACTCGAAACCTTGTCGGTATCCAAAGTGACAAGGACCTGTCCCTTCTTCACAAAATCATTGTTGGAAACCACCCAGGCTGCGACTGTCGCCGATGTAATCGATTCACCCGCCGCAGGAACTACAATATCGATCTTCTCACCGGTCGGACCGGAAGCGACGGGAGTCGGAGTCGCTTGCGGAGCAGCTTGTGTTTCAGGAGCAGGCGCGGGAGCTGAGCCACCTGAAGCAGCTCCCGCGGCGATCAAGCCGATGACGGTCCCAATCTCCACCTCCTCGCCATCCTCGACGGTGATAGAAACAGTTCCGGCAACCTCAGCTTCAAGTTCGTTTGAAACCTTGTCGGTTTCCAAAGTTACAAGAGTCTGGCCTTTTTCGACTGTCGCCCCATCGGCAATATGCCATCTGGCAACAAGTGCGGAGACAACAGATTCTCCGACAGGTGGAATTTTGATTTGGTGAGACATGTTCAATTAAACGGAAAAGGCTTCTTCGCAGAGCATCTTCTGCTCGCGTTTGTGGACGGCTTTCGAACCGGTGGAAGGGCTTGAGGCACGATCGCGGCCTGCATAGCGGACAGTTCGGCCGGCCGCCTTTTTGAGACGATGCTGGATGTAGCTCCATGCTCCCATATTGAGTGGTTCCTCCTGGCACCAGACGAATTTCTTGGCTGAGCTGTAAGGGCTAATAGCCTGCTTGACAGCATCGAAATGGAATGGATAGAGCTGCTCGATACGAACAATGGCAGCATTCTTAATGCCGTTCTCCTCGCGGTAGGCTAGGAGATCGTAAAACACCTTTCCCGAACAGAAGACAACGCGAGAGACATTCTCCGGCTTGTCAAATCCGTACGTATCAGGCAGCACCTCCTGGAAAGAAGTGTCGTCGAGGAAGTCCTCAACCTCGGAAACTGCGCGCGGATTGGTCAGAAGACTTTTCGGAGTCATCACAACCAAGGGTTTGCGGGTCGGAGAATGTTTCTGACGACGGAGAGCGTGGAAATACTGGGCTGGAGTGGTGAAATTCCCCACGATCATGTTTTTATCAGCACAGAGCTGCAGGAATCTCTCAAGACGGGCACTTGAGTGCTCGGGGCCCATACCCTCGTATCCGTGAGGAAGAAGCATCACGAGCGAGCTAGGTGTCTGCCACTTTGACTCTGCGGAAGAGATGAACTGATCGATCAGGACCTGGGCTCCGTTGGCAAAGTCACCAAACTGCGCCTCCCACATGATTAACATCTTTGGGCAACCAATGGTATAGCCGTAATCAAACCCGAGGACGGCAGCTTCAGAAAGAAGACTGTTATAGACACAGAACTTCTCCTGATCTTCGCTGAGATTGCTCAAAGGCACGTAGCGCTCCCGGGTTTCGTAGTCGTAAAAGACCGCGTGACGCTGACTGAAGGTTCCTCGTCGGCAATCCTGACCGGAAAGCCGAACAGGAAAGCCCTCGGTCAACAAGCCTCCAAAAGCCAAAGCTTCTGCAAAAGCCCAGTCGAAGGGTCCGCCATTTGCCAAAGCTTCGACACGTCTTGGTACAAAACGTTTGGCAAGCGTAGGGTGAAGTTGAAAGCCATCTGGAATTGTCGTAAGAACTTTTCCGATGTGCTGGAGCCGATCGAGCGCAATTCCGGTGACGACAGGATCATGCGAATAGGGCGGTTGAGGTTGTGCGGTGGAACCGGTGTAAACATCAAGATTCCCCTCGTGCTCGTTCTTACGCATTTCCTCAAGGCCTGCATCAAGACCGGCCCAGATCTCATCATGAATTTCCTGACCCTCTCCTACCGTCATGATTCCGGAAGCGACCAATTCGTCGAGATAGAGCTGGCCGGCGGTCTTGCGGCCAGAGATCTGGCGGTAAATGTGAGGTTGGGTAAATGCGGCTTGATCGGTCTCGTTGTGGCCCTGGCGACGGTAACAATACATGTCGATGACAACATCGCGTCCCCAGACCTGACGGAACTCCAGTGCAAATTCAGCCGCCCAAATCAGTTCCTCCGGACGCTCCCCATTCACATGCAGAATCGGAGCCTCGATCATTTTGGCAACGTCGGTGGCATAGGCCGAAGAGCGGGCATCCTCCGGCATGGTCGTGAATCCGATCTGATTATTCACCACCATATGGATTGTTCCCCCGGTTCGATATCCGACCAATTGGGAAAGGTTGAGAACCTCCGCCACCGGACCCTGTCCGGCAAACGCCGCATCCCCATGAATGAGAAGAGGCAGCACGACTTTGCGGTCGGTCTTGGCACCATCATCTCCAATAATCCGTTGCCGTGCCCTCGCCTTTCCTTCCACAACCGGGTTAACGGCCTCGAGATGGCTTGGGTTTGCGGCAAGACTCACACGAACCTCTCCATCCTCCAATTGGCGTACCTTTTCGTAACCGAGGTGATATTTTACATCGCCGTCGCCCGCTACGAGGTCGGGAACGTAGTTCGGGGTAAATTCGTACAGGAGCGTGGAAATGGATTTTTTGACAAAATGAGCGAGGACATTCAGCCGACCACGGTGGGCCATTCCCATTTCAATTTCTTTGATTCCAGAACTCGGACACAACTCGAGGGTACGATTTAAAAGAATCATGAGGCCCTCACCCCCCTCCAGTGAGAAGCGCTTCTCGCCCAGAAACTTTTTACCCAGGAAGTTCTCGAAAAGCTCTGACTCCATGAGCCAGCAGAGGGCCTTCTTGCTAACTTCGCCACTAATGGAAGGAGCATCAACTTTGTCCTCAATCCGCTGGCGAATCCAGTTTCGCACATGCGTGTTGTGGATGTGCATGAACTCAAATCCAATTTTCCCCGAATAGGTCTCTTTCAGAGAGGCTTCAAGATCCCGCAACTTAATCTTCTGGCCATCGCGGAAAAACTGCGTGGCAGCCTCCCGATCAAGGTCTTCCTTGGAAAAGCCAAAGGTCTTCAGCTCGAGTCGCGGATTGACCGGGCCTGAATCCTGCAGAGGATTGATGTGGGCCTGAGTGTGGCCAAGAGTCCGGTAGTTATAGACTAAACTCACGACTTTTCCGCGAAACGAAAGTTGTTCCTCCGAAAGTGGCTGATCGAGCCGGTCCGAATCACCTCCGGACGCGGGTTGTCCGATAGGACCGCCGTTTTTGGGAACTGTCGAACCAAGTTCGAATCCCTCGAAAAACGCAGCCCAATTTTCTTCGACAGAGAGAGGGTCGGCGCTCCATTGCGCATATTTTTCGTCCAAAATTGCTGCATTCAGCCGAGGCGAGATGTGAGAGGGCATTTGTAATTAGGAGGGACGTTTATCGCGAAAGAATGACATTCAGGCTTGGAACGGCGTGAACATTACCGTTAGTTAATCCGCACACCTCCGGGAGTCAACCCGCACCAACGATTCTCTAAAAAAAATACCCATGATCGAGATTTCAAGTCTCTGCAAGAGCTATGGGCGCCACAAGGCGGTCGACCAAATTTCCTTCGAGGTCACTCGGGGAGAGATTGTCGGCTTTCTTGGTCCTAACGGTGCCGGAAAATCAACCACCCTGAAAATGCTGACAGGTTTCCTCCCGCCAACATCGGGTGCGGCACGAATTGCCGGAAAAGACATCTTCCGCGAATCCCTTGAAGTTCGAAAAAAAATCGGCTACATGCCAGAAAACGTTCCCCTTTACACCGATATGAGGGTCAAGGAATACCTGCGATTTCGCGGTGGACTCCGGGGACTTTCGGGAAGCCGGCTGCGCAAGCGCATGAGCGAGGTCATGGAGACCTGCGGACTCACACAAGTCCGCCGTAAAATGATCAAAACGCTCTCCAAAGGATATCGCCAGCGGGTCGGTTTAGCTGACGCGCTGATTCACGAGCCCGATTTACTGATTTTGGACGAGCCCACCAACGGACTTGACCCGAACCAGATCCGCGCGATTCGCCGCCTCATCAAGAATCTTGGTGAAAAACACACAATTCTTATCTCAACTCACATTCTCAGCGAGGTCGAAATGACCTGTAACAAGGTGGTGATTATCGACGATGGCAAAATTAAGGCCGCAGATACGCCTGAGAACCTCATCAGCTCCATGCGACGTGCCGGAAGGGTCACCATTGAACTCCAAGCACCAAGGACCGAGGTCGAAGAAATCATTTCTGATTTAGAAGAAGTAACCCGAGTAGTCGGCGAGCCACTTCAAGATGGCTGGAATCGCTTCACCGTCTTCGCCGCCCCAAAAACCGACACCCGGGTTAAGATTGGCAATCTCGCCGCCGAGAAAAAGTGGCCACTCCGGTCCCTCGGCCGCCGGATCGGCACGCTAGAAGAAGTTTTCATCGAACTCACCCGCAAAGATTAAGCCTACAAACCCATGCGCATCTTTCGAATTCTTTACTTCAAGGAATTGAAGTCTTACTTTCTCAGTCCCTTCGGATGGCTCATTTTGTGTTTCGCGGCAATCATGCAGGGCTTTGCCCTGACTGCCACTTTTAAGCAATTTTCAGACAACGCCATGTCCGAAAGCCTGGTCTTCGCAACTTTCACTTCACCAATTTTTGGAATCTATTTCCTCTTCCTATTCCCGGTCCTCACAATGAGATTGTTTTCCGAGGAAAACCGATCCGGAACGATCGAGGGTCTCCTCACAGCGCCCGTGCGCACCTGGCAGGTGATTTTATCAAAGTTCGGCGCAGCCTACACCACTTTCCTTTCGCTCTGGATTGCCGCAGCGATGCATTTCTACCTTTTCACAGTGATTACCGATGTCCCTCCCCCGTTTAATAAAGGCGAGCTCTTGGGGGCATTCCTGATCATTGCCCTCATGGGCATGCTTTTCACAACTTTTGGATGCCTGGCATCGGCTCTCACCTCGAGCCAAATCATTGCCGGGGTCGTCTGCACCTCGATTTTGATTTTTCATGTTTTCCTGGGATTCATCCCCCAATTCTTCGGCGATCAGATTCCGGCGGCCGCCTTCTTCAACTTCATCTCATCGCCGATTCATCTCACCGATTTCACCCGTGGATTGATCGACAGCAGAACGCTCGTTTTTTACCTCTCCACCTCTGCCTTTTTCCTGCTCCTAACCTATCACCTTTTGGATTTCCGTCGCTGGAAACCCTGATCATCCGGACCCATGGCTGACACAGACTCCAACTTCGACATGGCACCTCCACCACGTCCGGTCAAACGACTGGGACTTGGTTTACGGGCTGTTCTTCAAATCGTCTTCGCACTCCTATCGCTAATTCTCATTTACTACCTGGCATTCTCTTTTCACAACCGCTGGGATCTCACCGAGAGCAACTCTTTCACCCTCTCAGAGGCGACCGAAAAACTTCTCGCATCATCCGGCGTCCAAGACCGGGACGAGCCCATTAAAATTATTGCGGCCCTTCGGAAATCATCTCCCTACTACTCGCGCCTCCGTCCAGTGGTCGAGGAATACAAGCGGCTTTCGAAGGGGAAAGTAAAATTGGAATACCTCGATCCTATTCGGGACAAAGACCGCGCCTTCGAAATTCAAAACAACTACGGAGACCTCCTTGCGGATAAATTATTTGAAGACGATATCTTTATTATCGACGCCCGCGAGGGGGCTGCAGCTAACTCGGTTGAGGCAACCGAAGATGTCACCAGCCATTTGCGCTACCTTCCCGCCAAGTCAATGGTAATCAGCCGAAGCGACGTCAACAACCAAAGACGCCCCGTCGGCTTTCAGGATGAAGATTTGCTCAGTTCGATGCTTCAATCAGCGATCGAAGGCAAGCCCCGCATCATGTTTCTTGTCGAAGACAAAAGCGATCTTGAGGTCACCGCGACCGGATCTCCCCTGCAAGTCATTAGCGAGGCTCTTCAAAAGCAGAACATTCTTCTTCTTCCGATCAAGATTTCGCAGGTCGATAAAATCCCCGACAATGCCGAAGGGCTGGTTATTGTAGCTCCCGAATATGATTTTGAGCCCAATGAGATCGAGGTTCTTGAGAATTACTGGAAACGACCTTCCTCCGCGATCATCGCCTATCTAACTCCAAGCACCCGCCCCATTAATTTGCGGGCCTTTCTTCGAAAGAACGGAGTCACCCCGCGTAACGACCGGATCATTCGCACCCGAAATGGAAGAACCGAAAACCAGGTCCTCGCCACCTTCACCGCTGGTGCCGGACTTGGCATAAATGGAAGCCTTGAGATGAAGTCCGTTCCCTTCGAAGGGCGGATCAGCAGCCTCGAGGTTCGGGAAGGCGCAGAGGACCTCGTCACCAATAGAATTCAAGCATACAGTCTCATTGAAACAGCTCCGGAATTCTGGGGAGAGACCGACTACAAGAAAGCCAATCCAAAATATGACGATGACGCGGACTACAGCGGCCCTCTTTCAATCGGAGCCGCTGTCATCAGAGGCAATGCCAATGCTGATGACACCGCGGCTAATGTTTCGAAGATGATCGTTCTTTCAACCTCCGATTTCCTCGACCCCACCCGGCTTGGCAACGAGCAACTCGACTTCGTTAAAAACTCGACCTATTGGCTCCTTGGGCGGGAGGAGTTGATGGGAATTGGTCCTCGAAGCCTCCAGCGCCGAAAGTTGAATCTTATTAAAGACGAGGTTAAGTTCCTCAGCAACATCGTCCTCTTTTTCATCCCGGCAGGCCTCTTCATGGTCGCCATGTTCGTCTGGAACATTCGCCGGGCCTAACGTGTTCTATCATGAGAATTCTGCCCACCCTTTTTATCACCCTGATCACCGCCGGGCTGGGTTTTCTTGCGGTGATGCACCAGCTCCATGGTAATCTGTATTTCATCTTCGGAGCTCCGCCTCTGAAGGCAGGCGGGACCTTGTATCAATTCGATCCGGCTGACGTCGGGCGTATCAACATTCTTAACAGCGATGGCACCCGTGCCGAGCTCGTCAAGGCGGGTGGAGTCTGGTGGATCAAAGAACCTTGGGACGACTACGCTGATGCCCGCGCCGTTCGGGCACTGGTCGAATTTGCCGCCAAATTACGAATTGAGGATGTGATTAAGCGGGAGGAGGTCAAGGATATGGCTGACTACGGACTGAAAAAGTCTAAAATCGAAGTCCAAATGTTCGACAAATCAGGGGGGGCGGTATGCCACTTTAAAATGGGCCGCTATACCAGCTGGCGGGGATTCGATCCTGATTTCAAGTCGGAGGACCCCACCGCGCGTCCTCCCAGCTTCCCGACTCTAATCATCAACCCCGCCGAGGAAGACCAGGAAGATTATCTCTACGTCTGTAGTGACATCCCCGATCCCAGAATCCGGGAAGACAAGATGCGAGACTACTTCGCCGGGGGCCTCAAAGTCTTCCGCGATCACCGTGTCTTTTACAACTCTCCGGGCTTTGCCGGGGAAATCACGATCAAGGAAAAAAATTCCGAGATCACTGTAAAGCGCGATGGCCTCTCCAAAACCGATGACTGGAGGATCACCAAACCCTACGAACTTGCCGGCAGCCCCGCTGCCATCAACAAGCTTCTCGGTGGCCGCGCCGCCCTG
>Ga0213866_10003813_pt1 | contig 10103 bp, 9 predicted proteins | sample PICome_11_FD_160079 | JGI IMG/M metagenome (GOLD analysis project Ga0213866, IMG submission 160079) | Coastal seawater microbial communities near Pivers Island, North Carolina, United States - PICO284 | ecosystem: Environmental > Aquatic > Marine > Coastal | place: USA: North Carolina... | reverse complement strand
CCCCTGGACGTCTGGGTTACCTCCGGCACCACCGGCAAGCCCAAGGGGGTGGTGACCAGCCACGCCCAGAACATCCGTACCTTTGCCAACTGGAGCGCGACGGTTGGCCTGCGTGAAGACGACACCTACCTGATCATCAATCCATTTTTCCATTCCTTCGGCTATAAGGCCGGATGGCTGGCCTCCATCATCCGGGGCGCGCACATGTTGCCGGTGCTGAGTTTTGACCTGGACCAGGTGATGGCGCAGATCGAGCGCGACCGGGTGTCCATGATTCCCGGGCCACCCACCATTTACCAATCACTGCTCGCTCATCCGAAGCGGGGTGACTACGACCTGTCCAGCCTGCGACTCGCGGTCACCGGCGCGGCGCCGGTGCCGGTCAAGTTGGTGGAGGACATGCGCGAGCAGCTGGGATTTGAAGTCGTAGTGACGGCCTATGGTCTTACCGAGAGTTGCGGCGTGGTGACAATTTGTCGTGCTGACGATAGTCCCGAACGGATTTCCCACAGTTCCGGCCGGGCGATGGACGGGGTGGAGGTCAAACTGGTTGATGCCGACGGCGAGGTGGTTCCCGCCGGCAGTGAAGGCGAAATCTGGTGTCGCGGTTTCAACGTAATGCAGGGTTACCTCGATAACCCCCAGGAGACCACGCGGACAATAACCGCCGATGGCTGGTTGCGTACCGGCGACGTAGGTGTGATGGATGACGACGGCTATGTGCGCATAACAGATCGTATCAAGGACATGTTCATTGTAGGGGGTTTCAATTGCTACCCGGCGGAGATTGAAAACGCCCTGTGCAATATGCCGGGAATTGCGCGCGCCGCCGTTATAGGTGTGCCGGATGATCGCATGGGCGAGGTGGCCCGTGCCTATGTTGTTATCGCACCCGGTGCCGACCTGGACGAAGCAGCGGTCATGGCCTGGAGCCGTGAAAACATGGCCAACTACAAGGTGCCGCGCTCGGTGTGTTTCCTCGAAGACCTGCCGCTGAACGCCAGTGGGAAGGTGTTGAAGGGCGAGCTGCGCCAGCGCGCAGCGGCGGAGCTGGCGTGAACCAGGTTGCTACGGATTCCCGCGCACTGCCTATAGCGCTCGATGATACCGATAACGCCATCATCGCGCTGTTACGCGAAGACGGGCGAGCACCGTTCCGGGCAATCGCCCGTGAACTTGCGATTACCGAGGCCACGGTGCGCTCCCGCGTGCGGCGGCTGGAAGACAGCGACACCATGCGTGTTGTGGCCGTTACCGATATCGAGGCCGCCGGCTACAGCCTGCTGCTGGCTATCGGTTTGCAGGTAGACGGGCGCTCACCCGAAGCGGTCGCCCGGGAGCTGGCGGAAATTCCCGAAGTATTTTCCGTTAACGTGGTGGTCGGTGCGCAGGACATTGAAGTGCTTGTGGTCGCCGAAGACCAGCAAGCCCTGTATGACCTGATGACCAATCGGCTGGCGCGCTTGCAAGGTGTGCGACGCCTCACCCCGGCTATGGCGGTTGATGTGCGGAAAAACCAACCGGACTGGGTCCCATTTCACCGCGATGCGAGTGTGGCGCCGGGATTCTTTGCCGCTGCCGCGGATGCCGCGACTGCGGGCAGCATGGCCGAACGCAGGCACCTGGATGCAACCGATCGCGGTATTGTGAACCTGCTGTCGCGGGATGCGCGCCTGAGCAATCGCTACATTGCGACCGAACTGGGGGTCACCGAAGGTACTGTGCGTACGCGCATTCGGCGCATGGAGGAACAGAAGCAGATTCGCCTGACGGCGGTAACCAATATCGACCTTTTTGGCGATGCCTCCCTGGCCTACATATTTGTCGAAGTGGAACGCAGTGACCTCACCCGGACAGTCGCTGAGGCACTTGCCCAGGTACGCGAACTCGGTTTTGTCGGCGTTCTACTGGGTCGGTCGGACATCCTGGGTATCACCATGGTGCGCAACACCGAGCACCTGGCGGAATTTATTCACAGTCGCATCAGCGCGATCCCCGGTGTTCGCAGAACCGAGAGCACCCTGGGCGTCAATTTCATCAAGCACGATTACCGCATGGCGCGGATCGTCGAGTGAGGTACAAGGAGAGAACATGGACAAGCGGATGACTGCCCCAGAGGCCGTGGCCCGGATAGAAGACGGTATGACCGTGGGCATTGGGGGCTGGGGCCCCCGCAGAAAACCCATGGCGTTGGTTCGGGAGATCCTGCGTTCTGGCGCCAAAGACCTCACGGTAGTTTCCTACGGGGGCGCCGACGTCGGCATGTTGTGTGCGGCCGGTCGGGTGAAGAAACTGGTATTCGCCTTTGTGTCGCTGGATTTCATTCCGCTGGAACCCTATTTTCGCCAGGTCCGGCAGTCGGGGTCGATCGAGGTGATGGAGATTGACGAAGGGATGATGCTGCTGGGCCTGCGCGCGGCAGCCTGGGGTGTCCCTTTTATTCCTACCGAGGTGGGCCTGGGCACTGATGTGGTTACCCGCAACCCAGCGCTTAAGGTGATCGACAGCCCCTATGACGACAAGGAATGGGTGGCGATGCCGGCGCTGAACCTTGATGTGGCGCTGATTCATGTCGATCGCGCCGACGCGCGCGGTGTCTGCCAGATTGCTGGCCCGGATCACTACATGGATGACTGGTTTGCGCGCGCCGCCACCACAACTATCGTGTCCTGCGATGAATTGGTGGATACGGCGTACTTTAGTGACCCCGCCGAGGCCCGGATGGTGTTCTGGGAGCGGGCCGCCACGCAGGCTGTGGTGGAAATAGCTGGTGGTGCGCACCCCAGTTCCTGCAGCCCGCTCTACGGCTTTGATATTCCTCACTACAAAGCCTACGCGGCGACCGCGAAAGAGGGCGGCATCGATGCCTACCTTGAACAATTCCTCGGTGACGATGAGCAGGATTACCAGCGACGAGTGGGTGGGCTCGACGCCATCCGTGCCATTGAATTACCCGTTTACTGATCGGCCGGGAGAAATAATATGACTGATTACACGCTTGCCGAACTGTGCATTGTGGCCGCTAGCGAGGCGTTCGCAGGCGACGGCGAAGTACTGGCCACCGGGATAGGGGTGATTCCCCGTCTTGCAGCCAGCCTTGCCATGAAGACGTCCAATACCGACCTCATGATGACTGACTCAGAGGCGTTCATGCTCGCGGAGCCCAACCCGTTGGGAAAACGAGCGGCGGATTTCCAGCAGGCTAACGAGAGCTGGATGGGTTTCTCGCGAATTTTCGATAACCTGTGGAGCGGTAAACGCCACGCCATGCTGGGCCCCACCCAGATCGACCGATTCGGCCAGACCAACACCTCGGCCCTGGGCGGCAGCTATGAGCAGCCTAAGGTCATGATGCTGGGTGCACGCGGCTTTCCGGGTAATTCTATCTCGCATCCAAACAGCTTCTTCGTGCCTGATCACAATGCGCGGGTATTTCTCCAGGGTGAATGCGACTTTGTGTCCTCCGTGGGTTACAACCCGGAGCGGCTGCCCAAAGGCCATAGCCTCGATGACATTGATATCCGGCGGGTGATTAGCAATCTGTGTGTGATGGACTTCGGTGGCCCGGATCACCAGATTCGATTGCTGTCGCTACACCCGGGCGTAACTGTGGAGCAGGTTCAGGAAAATACGGGTTACCCGGTGTTTGTACCTGACGCGGTACCGGTTACCGCAGCGCCAACGGAAGAGCAGTTGGCCATCATCGCTGCGCTGGACCCACACAACCAGCGCGCCTACCAGATCCGGGATAACCCGCCCGGTGACCCCTCGCGAGTGGCTGGCTGACCCGTGGGCGCATTGGACACACGGCTCACCGAGCGGCTGGGTTGTCGCTACCCCATCGTGCAGACCGCGATGGGCTGGGTTGCACACCCGGAACTGGTCGCGGGCAGCTGTAACGCCGGCGCCTTCGGGTTCCTGGCGGGCGCGACCATTCCGCCCGAGGAGATGGAAGGCGACATCCTGCGAGTCAAGGAACTCACGGATAAACCCTTCGGCGTGAATTTCCACATGTACCAGCCCAACGCGGCTGACATTGTGGATATGGTGATTCGCCATGGGGTGCGCGCCGTTAGCTACTCGCGCTCTCCGGGCCCCGAGTTTATTCGCAAGCTCAAGGATGAGGGCGTTGTGTGCATGCCCACAGTCGGGCTCGCCAAACACGCAACCAAGGCTGTGGAACTGGGTGCAGATGTGGTTACGGTGCAGGGCGGTGAAGGTGGTGGTCATACCGGTGCCGTACCGACAACGCTATTGATACCGCAGGTGATTGATGCGGTGGGTGACAAGGTGCCCGTGGTCGCGGCCGGTGGTTTCAAGGATGGCCGCGGGCTGCTGGCAGCGATGGCCTGGGGTGCTGATGGTATCGCCATGGGAACGCGCTTTCTCATGACCGAGGAGAGCCCGGTTCCCCGGGAAACCCTGCAGCGCTATATCGACTGTGGTGACCCGGCGGCGATTGTCCGCTCCACCGCCATCGATGGCATGCCGCAGCGGATGATCTTGAACGAGGTGCTGGCGGACCTTGAAAAAGCCGGTGCCCTGCGCAAGCTGTTGATTGCGTTCAGGAACGGCCTCGCATTTCGCAAACATACAGGCGCCAGTCTGTTCAGCCTGGTCAAGTCGGCACTGGCTATGAGCCGCGACGACAGCATGACCGCGGCGCAGGCCATCATGTCGGCGAATGCACCGATGATTATCCAGAAAGCGATGGTGGATGGTGAGCCATCCCACGGTGTCCTTCCCAGCGGACAGGTGGCCGGTGTCATTGATCGCCTGCTCAGCTGTGACGAACTGGTGCAGTCGATTGTAAACGAGGCCGAACAGCGTCTGGCTCTGCTGGCTCTGCGCAATGATCCATCGGTTAACAGGGAGTAACCCCATGAGCAAACCATTTCATGTTTCGATTGCCGATGGCATCGCCGAGCTGATACTCGACAACCCACCGGTTAACGCCTTTGACAGCGCCGGCTGGTTCGCGATCGCCGATGCCCTCGATGAGCTTGGGTGCAACGACGCCGCTCGCGTCATTATCGTTGCGGCCGAGGGCAAGGGCTTTTGCGCCGGCGTAGACATCAAGGAGCTGGCAGAGCATCCGCAGCGTATTGTTGACGTCAACCGCGGCAACTACGAGACCTATCGCGCCATCCATAAAAACCCGAAGCCGGTCATTCTCGCACTGCACGGCTTTGTGCTCGGTGGCGGTATTGGTATGTCCGGTGCTGCAGATATCCTGGTGGCTTCCGAATGCGCTCGCTTTGGTGTGCCTGAAATCGATCGCGGAGCCATGGGCGGCGGTGCCCACCTGCAGCGATTGTTCCCGGTACAGAAGGTCAGGTACATGTATTTCACGGGTGAGTTCATTGACGCCGCCGAAGCCTACCGGCTGGGGGCCATCGAAAAAGTGGTGCCCCGCGAGCAGTTGATGGACACCGCGCGTGAGATTGCCGCCAGCATCGCGGCAAAGTCGCCGGCGATGGTGAAGCTCGCCAAGGAAGCCCTTACCGGTATCGAGGATGGGGACCTGGAAGCGAAATACCGATGGGAACAGGGCTTCACGCTGGAGGCCTACACCGTCGGCGATTCGCAGGAATCCCGCGATGCTTTTGTACAAAAACGTGATGCAAAGTTTGAGTAGTGAAAGTGAAGCCCGCGCCAGCGGCATTGGACACAGGTAACGAATGAATCTTTCCTTTACAGAACAACAGCAGGCGTTTCGCGAAGAGGTGCGCACCTGGTTGGCCGACAACATGCCGGCCCAGCCCCTGCAGACCTTCGACACTGAGGCCGGCTTCCAGCAGCACCGCGAGTGGGAGGCCACACTCAACAATGGTCGCTGGGGCATGGTGACCTGGCCGGAAGCGCTGGGTGGCCGCGGCTGCGACCTGATCGAGTGGCTGATTTTCGAGGAAGAGTACTACCGTGCGCGTGCACCGCTGCGGGTAAACCAGAATGGCATCTTCCTGCTTGGTCCCACGCTGATGGAGTACGGGACCGAGGAACAGAAGCAACGCTTTCTACCCAGGATGGCCACCGGCGAAGATGTCTGGGCCCAGGGCTGGTCAGAACCAAATGCCGGTTCTGACATGGCCGCTATCCGTGCCCGCGCCGACCGCAAGGGCGACAAGTATGTCATCAACGGCCAGAAGATCTGGTCAACCCGTGCCGTCTGGGCCGACTGGGTGTTCGGTATGTTTCGCACCGACCCGGATTCGGAGCGACACCGCGGGCTTACGTTTATCCTGGTTCCGCTTAACAGCCCCGGCGTCACGGTGCGGCCTATTCCTCAACTCGACGGCCTGCCGGGTTTCGCCGAGATATTTTTCGACGACGTCGAGGTGTCAGTGGATTGCCGCCTCGGTGACGAGGGTGCTGGCTGGAGTGTGGCCATGGCCACCGCGGGTTTCGAACGCGGCCTGATGCTGCGTTCCCCGGCGCGCTTCCAGGAAACTGCGCGGCGATTGGTTGAACTGTACCGCGCTAATCGCGAGACGGCAGATCGCGATCCCGCGGTGCGCGATGCGGTTATGCGTGCCTATCTAGATGCCGAAAGCTATTGCCTGTCGACCTACCAGACTGCTTGCCGGTTGTCCCAGGGCGGCAAGATCGGGGCGGAGTCCTCCACCAACAAGATTTTCTGGTCGGAGCTGGATCAGAACATGCACGCTACAGCGATGAGCATTCTCGGCGCCCGCGCCGAGTTGTGGCCACACGCGCCCGACGCTGTCGGCGTGGGCAACTGGTTGGACGGTTGGCTGTTCGCACAGTCCGGCCCGATTTACGCCGGTACCAATGAAATCCAGAGAAACATTATCGCCGAGCGCATGCTCGGTATGCCGAGGTAGAACGTGGACTTTACCTTCTCAGAAGATCAACTCCTGTTCCGTGATTCTGTGCGCGACTTCCTGGTTAATGAGGTGACACCGGAACGCATTCGCACAAGCTGGGACTCGGAAAATGGCCGCGACGACGCGCTCTGGAACCAACTGGCAGAGATGGGCCTTGCCGGGTTAACCGTACCCGAGAGCCACGGTGGTCTGGGTATGAGCGAACTGGATTTCGTTTTGCTTGCCGAGCAGTGTGGCTACGTGGCCTTGCCTGAGCCCCTGGTCAACGGCGTGATGATTGCAGCGCCGCTGGTGTCAGCCATCGGTGGAGAATTGGCGGACACCTGGCTGCCAAGGCTTGCCAGTGGCGAAGCGCGCATCGTGGCGGGCCTCGGTGAAAACCTGATGGTGGAAGACGCTCACGTGGCCGACCTTTTGCTGCTCGGTGAGGGTGACGCTCTTTATGCACTAACCCCCGACCAGTTTACGGCGCGACACAATGCCTCGGTAGACCCATCCCGGCGACTGTTTGCAGTGAGCATCAACGACGACATTGAACCCGTGCTGTCCGGTGAGTCGGCGAGCAAACTGCTGCACGCGACCATGGATCGCGGTGCCCTGGCCGCGGCTGCCCAGTGTCTTGGGCTCGCCCAGCGCATGGTAGATCTATCGGTTGCCTATAGCTCGGACAGACAGCAGTTCGGCAAGCCCATCGGTTCATTCCAGGCAGTGAAGCATCACATGGCCAATGTGGCGGTACGCCTGGAGTATGCCAAGCCCGCCGTGCATCGCGCCGCCTGTTCGATAGCGACCGGGCAGGCCTCGGCAGCACGTCATGTATCCCACGCCAAGCTGGCGGCCACAGAGGCGGCCAACCTGGCGGCGAAGAACGCCATCCAGGTTCATGGCGCCATGGGTTACACCTGGGAAGTGGATCTGCATATCTTTATGAAGAAAGCCTGGGCCCTGGCGGGCACCTGGGGCGATGCGGGTTTCCACAAGTCCCGGGTGATGGACTACCTGCTGGATGATGGTGCCGTGCTCGGCGCTGCCGGCACATTTCAGTAAACACGGTTTGAGGAAGTAATCATGGCAGACGCCTATATCGTAGATGCAGTACGCACCCCGACGGGGCGGCGCAAGGGTGGCCTTGCCGATGTACACGGGGCCGACCTTGGCGCGCATGTGCTGAAAGTGTTGGCAGATCGCAACGACATTCCCGACAACGAGTACGACGATGTGGTGTTCGGCTGTGTGGATACCATTGGCCCCCTCGCTGGTGACATTGCCCGCACCTGCTGGCTGGCCGCGGGTCTGTCGGATGAAGTGCCCGGTACCACGGTGGATCGCCAGTGCGGTTCATCGCAGCAGGCGGTGCATTTTGCCGCCCAGGCCATCATGGCTGGTGTGAACGATGTGGTGGTTGCCGGCGGTGTGCAAACCATGACCCAGATTCCGATATCGTCGGCGATGCTCGCGGCCGAACCGCTGGGCTTCAGTGACCCGTTCTCCGGCAGCCAGGGGTGGGTCGCACGCTATGGTGACGTGCCGGTATCCCAGTTTAATTCTGCCCAGATGATTGCCGACAAATGGGGTCTTGAGCGCGAGCAGATGGAGGCGTATGCGCTGGAGTCACATACCCGCGCCCTGAACGCGATCAATGAAGGCCGTTTCGATCGCGAGATAGCTCCGATCAATGGCGTTGAGATGGATGAGACGCCGCGAAATACCAGTATGGAAAAGATGGCGGAACTGCAGCCACTGGCTGAGGGCGGCACTATCACGGCCGCTGTCTCCAGCCAGACCTGCGATGCGGCCAGCGCCATCCTGATCGTCTCTGAGGACGCGCTCAAGCGCTATAACCTGACTCCCCGTGCGCGCATCGCCCACATGAGCGTGCGTGCGGAAGACCCGATCTGGATGCTGACGGCACCGATCCCGGCAACCGCCTACGCGATGAAGCGCAGCGGCATGAAGCTTGAGGACATTGATCTCGTCGAAATCAATGAGGCCTTTGCCTCGGTACCCATGGCCTGGCTGGCCGAGACCGGCTATCCCCATGAAAAGACGAATGTGAATGGCGGCGCGATTGCGCTCGGGCATCCACTGGGCGCTACCGGCACCAAGTTGATGACCACGCTGTTGCATGAGTTGGAGCGTACCGGCGGCAAGTATGGCCTGCAGACTATGTGCGAGGGCGGCGGTCAGGCCAATGTCACCATTCTGGAGCGGCTCTAGTCGATGCAGGTCAGGCGCAATAGCGCAGAACTTTTAGTTTGTTGTCCGGCGTGTTCTGCGCGCTGAACGCAAAACATGTAATTGAGACTAGGAAGAGAAGTTGATGAGTGGAATTTGTGACGGACGGGTAGTGATCATCACCGGCGCGGGCGGCGGCCTGGGTGCTGCCCACGCGAGAGTGTGTGCGGCTGAAGGTGCATCTGTGGTGGTGAACGACATCAATGAGGCGGCGGCCAACGCCGTGGTCGGGGAGATCATGGCGGCGGGTGGCAAGGCCGTGGTGAATACCTCTGACATCACCAATTACGAAGACAGCCTCAATGCCGTCAGGCAGGCCATCGAAAGCTATGGCGATTTGCACGCGGTTGTAAACAATGCCGGTATCAACCGGGACCGTATGTTTGCGTCCATGACGGAAGATGAGTGGGACGCGATCATGGCGGTCCACCTCAAGGGGCACTTCTGTATCAGTTCCCACGCTGTGCACTACTGGCGCGGGCGTTCGAAAGAGGGCGCGGACGTGGATGCGCGGATTATCAATACTACCTCTGGTGCAGGTCTGCAGGGGTCGGTGGGGCAGTCCAACTACGCTGCCGCCAAGGCTGGCATCGCCGCACTGACGCTTAACCAGGCTGCCGAGCTTGCGCGTTATGGCGTCACCGCCAACGCGATCTGCCCGGCGGCGCGCACCGGCATGACCACTGCGGTGCCGGAAATGGCAGAGCGGATGAAAAAGCCCGACGACGGCAGCTTCGACTACTGGGCGCCGGAGAACGTGTCTTCAGTGATAGCGTACCTGGTATCCCAACAGTCAGCCGGCGTCACAGGCCGGGTGTTTGAGGCCGAGGGTGGCAAAATTTCCATCGCCGATGGCTGGCGGACAACCCAGGGCGTCGACAAGGGCGATCACTGGGCGCCGTCAGAAGTCAGTGGGGCCGTGAAAGAGTTGCTTGAGAAAGAAGTGCCCGCCCAGAAAGTGTACGGCACCTGATCCCATGGAATTTTCTTTCACCCAAGAGCAGCAGATGATCAGCGATA
>Ga0213866_10003811_pt1 | contig 10108 bp, 9 predicted proteins | sample PICome_11_FD_160079 | JGI IMG/M metagenome (GOLD analysis project Ga0213866, IMG submission 160079) | Coastal seawater microbial communities near Pivers Island, North Carolina, United States - PICO284 | ecosystem: Environmental > Aquatic > Marine > Coastal | place: USA: North Carolina... | reverse complement strand
TCAATGTGCCCGCCATTATCAGCGCCGCTGAGGTAACCAATGCCAAGGGTGTTCACCCGGGCTACGGCTTCCTGGCTGAAAACGCAGACTTTGCCGACCAGGTCGAGAAAAGCGGATTCACGTTTATCGGCCCTACCGCAGACACGATTCGACTGATGGGCGACAAGGTGTCAGCCATCGACGCCATGAAAAAAGCCGGTGTGCCCACGGTTCCCGGCTCAGACGGGCCGCTGACAGACGACGATGAACGCACCATGGCGATCGCCCGCCGTATCGGCTACCCGGTGATTATCAAGGCCGCCGCTGGTGGCGGTGGCCGCGGCATGCGTGTGGTGCATAACGAAGCTGTGCTGCTGAATTCCATCAAGGTCACACAGTCCGAGGCGGCGGCGGCGTTCGGATCGGACGTGGTCTACATGGAGAAGTTCCTGCAGAAGCCACGGCACGTGGAGATCCAGATCATCGCCGACGGACAGGGCCACGCCGTCCACCTTGGCGACCGCGACTGCTCCTTACAGCGCCGGCACCAGAAGATCCTGGAGGAAGCGCCGGCACCGGGAATCGATGAACACCTGCGTAAACAGGTGGCCGAGGCCTGTGTAGCGGCCTGCATCGAAATCGGATACCGCGGTGCCGGAACCTTCGAGTTCCTTTACGAAGACGGTGGTTTCTACTTTATCGAGATGAACACCCGGGTGCAGGTTGAGCACCCTGTCACCGAGCAGATTACCGGCATTGATATCGTGAAAGAGCAACTGCGCATTGCCAGCGGCATGCCGCTGTCTTTCACCCAGGAGGACATCAGCTTCACCGGCCACTCCTTCGAATGCCGCATCAACGCGGAAGACCCGCAGAACTTTCTGCCCTCGCCAGGCAAGGTCACCACGTTCCATGCGCCGGGCGGGCCGGGGATCCGGGTGGATTCGCACCTGTACGACGGCTACACCGTACCCCCCTTCTACGACAGCCTGATCGCGAAAGTCATCAGTCACGGCGAAACCCGTGAATCTGCGCTTGCCCGAATGCGCCAGGCACTGGATGAGTTGATCGTGGAAGGCATTCGCACCAATACGCCACTGCACCGCGAACTGGTCGTGGACCCCGCCTTCCAGGCCGGGGGTGTCAGCATTCACTACCTGGAAAGCAAGCTAGAAGACTAACCGGGTGTCCTGGCTACAGCTGCGTCTCGATACCGCGCCAGCGCAAGTTGAGGCCCTGGAAGACGCACTGCTGGCCAGCGGTGCCGTGGCGGTCACCCTGGAAGACAATGCCGATCAGCCAGTGCTGGAGCCCGCGGTTGGGCAGACCCCCCTCTGGCATGAAACACGACTCACCGCGCTGTACCCCGCCGACACAGACATGGACGCCGTGTTCGCGTCCCTGCCCGACAGCCTGCTAGCGGGCTGCAACCAGCGGGTAGAGATCCTCGAGGACAAGGACTGGGAGCGCGAGTGGATACAGCACTACCAGCCGATGCAGTTCGGCGACAGGCTGTGGATCTGCCCGTCATGGCTGGAACCGCCTGAACCAGAAGCCGTTAACCTCATGCTTGACCCGGGGCTCGCCTTTGGTACCGGCACCCACCCCACCACCGCCCTGTGCCTGGAAACCGTGGATCGCCTGTCGCCAAAGAGTTGGCGGGTAGCGGATTACGGTTGCGGGTCGGGGATCCTGGCGGTGGCGGCTCTCAAACTGGGAGCGCGGCAGGCGCTTGGCGTAGACAATGACCCCCAGGCGCTGATCGCCACGCGCGACAACGCCCAGCGCAACGGGGTGGCCGATCAGGCATTGCAAGTTGCCCTGCCGGGCGCCTACGATCCGGCGCCCTGGCACCACGCCTGCGAACTCGTGCTTGCCAACATTTTGGCGGGGCCCCTGATCAGCCTGTCCGATACTCTGCTGGACCTGCTGGCACCGGAAGGCACCCTGGTGCTGTCGGGTTTGCTGGTCTCACAGTCTGAGGAAGTGATCGCACACTACGCACCCTGGGTAAGGCTGTCATTGGCCAGTGAGCACGAAGGCTGGGCCTGCCTGGTCGGACGCAAAAACTGACGGTTTTTTGCGCAATTTGCTTCACCATCGTGAGGCGGTCGAGTACCATAGCGCCTCTTTTTTCAGACCTTTTTTGTGATGCTGCGGCTCGGTCCCTACACGCTTCCAAACCCTGTGGCGCTGGCCCCTATGGCCGGCGTCACAGACCTGCCTTTCCGACGTTTGTGCGCAGAGCACGGCGCCGGACTGGTGGTGTCAGAAATGGTCAACGCCGATCCCAGCCTGCGTCAATCGCGCAAGACACTGCTTCGAAGCAGGCACGATGAAGAAGCCGAGCCCCGCTCGGTGCAGATTGTGGGTAACGACCCCGACGTAATGGCCGCAGCTGCGCGCTACAACGTCAACCAGGGCGCCCAGATTATCGATATCAACATGGGCTGCCCGGCCAAGAAAGTGTGCAAGAAGGCCGCCGGTTCAGCCTTACTGGCCGACGAGGCGCTGGTAGCGCAAATCCTGACTTCCGTGGTGGCAGCGGTTGATGTTCCGGTCACCCTGAAAATTCGCACCGGTACGGCGCCGGGTCTTCGTAACGGCGTTACCATCGCCCGCATAGCCGAGCAGGCGGGCGTGCAAGCACTCGCCGTTCACGGTCGCACCCGCGCCTGCGCGTTCAAAGGCGCCGTGGAGTACGACACTATCGCGGCGATTGTGGACGCCACCGGGTTCCCGGTTTTTGCCAATGGCGATATAGACTCACCGCAAAAGGCCCGGGCCGTTCGCGAACACACCGGCGCCGCGGGCATCATGATCGGACGTGCTGCCCAGGGCAGACCCTGGCTGTGCGGCCAGATCGCCGCCTACCTCGAAGACGGCACCCTGTTACCCAGCCCGTCGATCGAGGAACGCTTCGCGATTATCCAGAGCCACCTTGCCGACCTGCATCACTTCTACGGTGACTTCATGGGCGTAAGAATTGCCCGCAAGCACATGGGCTGGTACCTCGAGCACCTCCCCGTAGCGCGCGACTGGCGCAAACGATTCAACACCCTGGCCACCCCGGACGACCAGCGCCGGATGGCAGACCAGATCCTAACCACACTGATCCATAAGGAAATAGCAGCATGACCAAGGCTGAACCACTAGCCGCCCAATCCGCCGCCAACGACGAGTCCGTCGAGGCCATCCGGCAGGACGCTCCCTCCAATCACCTGCGTGATGCAGTCACCGCGTCGGTACGCCAGTACCTCAGCGAGCTGGATGGCCAGATGACCACTGATTTCTACGACATGGTTTTATCCCAGATCGAGGAACCACTGCTGGAAGAAATCATGTTGCACACTCGCAACAACCAGACCAAGGCCTCCATAATGCTGGGCCTCAATCGCGGCACACTGCGCAAGAAACTGAAACGCTACAACCTGATTGCCAACGGCAAAGACTGAAGGCTGACGCCATGACCGACGTAAATCTCGTGCCCGTGCGGCGCGCACTCATCAGTGTTTCCGACAAATCCGGCATCGTGGCGTTCGCCAGCGGGCTTGTCGACCAGGGCGTGGAGCTTCTTTCCACCGGCGGGACCTACCGCATGTTGAAGGAAAACAACCTGCCCGTCACTGAAGTCTCCCAGTACACCGGGTTTCCTGAAATGATGGACGGTCGCGTGAAGACCCTGCACCCCAAGGTGCATGGTGGCATCCTCGGCCGTCGCGGCCAGGATGACTCCGTCATGGCCGAGCATGGCATCGATGCCATCGACATGGTGGTGGTGAATCTCTACCCCTTTGCTGCCACGGTAGCGCGCCCAGACTGTAGCCTCGAGGACGCCATCGAGAACATCGATATCGGCGGGCCTACCATGGTTCGGGCGGCGGCAAAGAACCATCGCTTTGTGAACATCGTGGTCAATGCCAGCGATTACGCTGACATCATTGAAGAGATGGCGGCGAACAACGGCGCCACCAGCCTCGACACCCGTTTCAACCTCGCGATCAAGGCGTACGAACACACCGCCGCCTACGACGGCGCAATCGCCAATCACTTCGGGCGGCTGGTACCTGGAGGGTCGGAAGTATTCCCGCGCACCTTCAACACCCAGTTCAACAAGGTGCAGGAAATGCGTTACGGCGAGAATCCACACCAGAAGGCGGCCTTCTACGTGGAAGATCAGCCTGCAGAAGCGGGCATCGCAACGGCCACCCAACTGCAGGGGAAAGAACTTTCCTATAACAACGTCGCTGACACCGATGCGGCGCTGGAGTGCGTGAAGAATTTTGAACAACCCGCCTGCGTGATCGTCAAACACGCCAATCCCTGTGGCGTCGCCATTGCCGCCGATATCGGCAAAGCCTACGACCTGGCCTTTGAAACCGACCCGGAATCTGCCTTCGGTGGCATCATCGCCTTCAACCGGGAACTGGATGCGGCGACGGCGGCAGCCATCGTCGACCGCCAGTTCGTGGAAGTCATCATCGCGCCGTCAGTCAGTGACGATGCGGCCGCTGCGGTGGCCGAGAAGAAAAACGTGCGTCTGCTGACTTGCGGTGAGTGGGGTGCAGCGACACCGGCCCTGGACTACAAGCGCGTCAATGGCGGATTGCTGGTGCAGGATCGCGACCTGGGCATGGTCACCCGGGACGAGCTACAGGTTGTGTCCAAGGTACAGCCCACGGATGCACAGTGGCAGGACCTCCTGTTCGCCTGGAAAGTTGCCAAGTTCGTGAAGTCCAACGCTATCGTCTATGCCAATGAGGGACAGACCGTGGGCGTGGGCGCGGGCCAGATGAGCCGCGTTAACTCGGCGCGCATTGCCGCCATCAAGGCGGAGCATGCCGGACTGGCGGTGAAAGGATCTGTGATGGCGTCCGACGCGTTCTTCCCATTCCGCGATGGCATCGACAACGCGGGCGAACGCGGCATCGCTGCAGTCATCCAGCCCGGTGGATCCATCCGCGATGAAGAAGTAATCGCCGCCGCCGACGAGCACGGCATGGCCATGGTGTTCACCGGCATGCGGCATTTCAGGCATTGATATGAACGTTCTAATCATCGGAAGTGGCGGGCGCGAGCATGCGCTGGCGTGGAAAGCAGCCCAATCCCCCCATGTCGGTACAGTCTATGTCGCTCCCGGCAATGCCGGCACTGCCACCGAGCCCGGCATCGAAAACGTTGCCATCGATGCCATGGCTTTTGAGGCCCTGGCAGACTTCGCCGCCGGCAACGACTGCGGGTTGACGATTGTGGGGCCTGAAGCACCCCTGGTAGAGGGCGTGGTCGACTACTTCCAGGGCCGCAAGCTGCGTTGTTTCGGCCCCAGCAAAGGGGCAGCGCAGCTGGAAGGCTCCAAGGCATTTACCAAGGATTTCCTGGCACGACACAGCATTCCCACCGGCGACTACGCCAACTTCACCGAGGTGGAGCCCGCGTTGGCGTACCTGCGCGAAAAAGGTGCACCGATTGTGGTGAAGGCAGACGGCCTGGCCGCGGGCAAGGGTGTGATCGTTGCCGAAACACTGGCACAGGCCGAAGCCGCGGTGATCGACATGCTGTCGGGCAATGCCTTTGGCGACGCCGGCTGCCGCGTAGTCATCGAAGAGTTTCTCGCGGGCGAGGAAGCCAGCTTTATCGTGATCGTTGATGGGGAAAACGTTCTTCCCATGGCTACCAGCCAGGATCACAAACGCATCGGCGAAGGCGATACCGGACCGAACACCGGCGGCATGGGTGCCTATTCTCCCGCACCGGTGGTGGATGACGCCGTGCACCAACGCGTGATGGAGCAGGTTATTCTGCCCACCGTTCGCGGTATGGCAGCCGAGGGCAATCCCTACACCGGCTTCCTGTATGCCGGTCTGATGATCACCCCTGAAGGGGAACCCAGGGTCATCGAGTACAACTGCCGCTTCGGCGATCCGGAGACCCAACCCATCATGGTCAGGTTGCAGTCTGATCTCGTGGCGCTCTGTGATGCGGCCATCGATGGCACTCTGGATACCGCCTCAGCAGACTGGGACGCACGCACTGCCATTGGCGTTGTACTTGCCGCCGGGGGCTACCCCGGTAGCTACGACAAGGGGCTCGCAATTTCGGGCCTGGATAATCCGACTGCGAGCGGCATCAAGGTGTTCCATGCCGGCACCCGCCTTGAGGGTGACACGGTCCTCACCAGCGGTGGTCGCGTACTGTGCGTTACCGCGCTGGGCGACAACATCGCCGATGCCCAATCGGCCTGTTACCGGGCCGCTGACACCATTAGCTGGGACGGGATGGTCATGCGGCGCGACATTGGCTGGCGCGCCATCGCGCGCTATAGTCAGGGCGACTGATAGCCGGAGCCCGGGCATGCGAGAGCGCCGCCTCACACTGCTGGACAAACTGATTGGCGAAGCCGATACCGTGCTGCGCACACTGGGTGCACGCGGCAATACGGCCGGCCGGCAATCTCCGGCTGAAGGCCATTCAGACACCGAACTGGACGAGCCAGAGCGCCGTCACGTTGCTGGGCTGATGCGGGTAAACCATACCGGAGAAGTCTGCGCGCAGGCGCTTTACCAGGGCCAGGCGTTGACCGCCAAACTCCCGGAAGTGCGGGAAGAAATGGAGCAGGCAGCGGCGGAGGAGGTCGATCACCTGGTGTGGTGTGAAGAACGCCTGAAGCAGCTCAATAGTCGGCCCAGCGCCCTTAACCCCGCCTGGTATGGCCTCTCTTTCACTCTGGGCGCGGCGGCCGGCGCCATTGGCGACCGCGTGAGCCTGGGCTTTGTTGCCGCCACCGAGGAACGGGTGTGCAACCATCTGCGAGATCACCTCAAAGAGTTACCCGAGGAAGATCGCAAGTCACGGCTGATACTGCAGAAGATGCTGGAAGACGAGGAACGTCACGGCGAAAACGCACTGCAGGCCGGTGGTGCAGATTTTCCCCGTCCGGTGAAAGATGTGATGTCGACCGTATCGAAACTCATGACCAAGAGCAGTTACTGGGTCTGACGTTTAACCTTGATTGTCCTGGCGATGACACTTCCCTTCTCGTGAGCCCCGATCGCAGCCAGTCCCCACCCTTCACCGCCAGGTAATTGAGCGCGGCTTCGGTCCGGCAGGCGGTGAAAGGTGGGGACTGGTTGCCAGCATACTGCTAGCTGGGGTCGAACTCGACGAGCTCGTAGCTGTGCGTCATCTCGACGCCCGCAGCGCCCAGCATGATCGACGCCGAGCAGTACTTCTCAGCCGATAACTCCACTGCCCGTTTCACCTGGTTCTCCTTGAGACCGACACCGGTCACCACGAAGTGCATATTGATTCGCGTAAATACGGCGGGCACGGCATCGGCACGCTCGGCCTGCAGTTCAACCCGACAGTCGGTGACTTTCTGGCGAGACTTCTTGAGCATGCTCATCACGTCGTAGATAGAGCAGCCTCCCGTGCCCAACAGCAGCATTTCCATCGGCCGGGCGCCCAGGTTGCGACCGCCAAGGTCTTCCGGGCCATCCATCACCACCGTGTGGCCGGTACCGGACTCACCCACAAACATCGCCCCGTCGGTCCACTTTACTGTCGCTTGCATCGTTCCTCTCGCTCACCGGTGAATTCGAAAAGGCCGGCGAGCTTAGCATAACAACTTCCGTTTTACTCACCGGGGGCGTGGGGTAGAATCTTTACCAGACCTGTGCCGATCGAAAGAGGGATTACTGTGCTCAAGCCCCAGCTACTCAACACAATCCCCAATGTTGAGAATTTCCTCAAGCACTGCCAGCGCCACGACTACAAGGCCAAAAGTGTGATCATGCGCGAGGGCGAGAACAGCGATTTGCTCTACCTGATACTCGATGGTTCCATGTCGGTCATGGTGGAGGATGAACGAAACCGCGAGCACATGATGGTCGTCAGCTACCTGAACACCGGTGACTTCTTCGGCGAAATGGGGCTGTTCACCGAGGAGGACGATGACGAATCGCCTCGCAGTGCCATGATCCAGGCTCGCACCACCTGCGAGGTGGCAGAAATTTCCTATGAAAAGTTCCACCAGGTTCGCGACCAGTATCCCGACATCCTGTTCGCGATCGCCCGGCAGATGGGCAATCGCCTGCGCGCGACCACCCGCAAACTCAAGAACCTGGCCTTTGTCGATGTATCGGGCCGGGTCGCCCAAACCTTGCTGGACCTTTGCAAAGAGCCGGATGCGATGACGCATCCTGACGGCATGCAAATCAAGATTACCCGTCAGGAATTGGGCAAAATCGTTGGCTGCTCCCGGGAAATGGCGGGGCGAGTGCTCAAGAATCTTGAGGAAGACGGGCTGGTATCGGTGTCTGGCAAAACGATGGTGGTGTACGGAACACGATAGATTCCGAACGCTGGTCAGGACGGGAAGAACAGCTCCCGCAATTTTTCTCCGGGTTCATCAGCCCGCATAAACGTCTCACCCACCAGGAAACTGTGCACATCACGCTCTCGCATCGCGTTCACCTCGTCGATGCTGTGTATACCACTTTCTGTGATAACCAACCGGTCGTCGGGGATGGCGTCCAGCAACCTGAAGGTGATATCCAGGGTTGTGTCGAAGCTGTGCAAGTCACGGTTATTGATGCCCACCAAGGGCGTGTCCAGTTCCAGCGCTCGGTCGAGCTCCGCCCGATCGTGAACTTCCACCAGCACATCCAGGCCAATCTCCGCGGCGGCACCGGCCAGTTCCAGCATCTGATCCTGGTCCAGCGCGGCCACAATCAAGAGAATTGCATCGGCGCCAAGCGCACGGGCTTCGACAACCTGGTAGGGATCAACCGTGAAATCCTTTCGCAGTACCGGCAGTTCGCAAGCCGCTCGCGCCGCCTGTAGATATGCATCGTCACCCTGGAAAAAATCGACATCGGTCAACACCGACAGGCAAGCTGCGCCGCCGCGCGCGTAACTTCGCGCGATCTCGGCCGGACGAAAATCAGCCCGGATCACGCCCTTGCTCGGTGAGGCCTTCTTCACCTCGGCAATAACCGCCGCATCGCCGGCGGCTACTCGAGTGTGTAGTGCAGCGGCAAACCCGCGGGCGCTGGCCTGCTCTGAGGCGCGCTGCTCTAGCGCCGACAGGGATACCGCCGATGATCGCTCTGCTATCTCCTCGCGCTTGCGCGCCAGGATGTTACGCAAAATGGTAGGGGGATTGGCCATGCCTTACTTGAGGTCCCGCATCATCTGGGTGAAGTCGATAAAGGCTTTCAATTTCTCGCCGGCCTGCCCCGAGGCAATCAGGTCATCTGCCAGGGCCACACCATCGGCCAGGGTGGCTGCAATGCCGCTCACATAAATCGTGGCGCCGGCGTTCATGGCGATAATTGCCGCAGCCTTCTGTGATCGTTCATCCTCCTTACCGCGCAGGGCACCGCGAATCAGGTCGGCCGAGGCCTGGGCGCTATCCACCTCGAGCCCGTCAAGGGAGACGAGTTCGCGGCCGACGTCTGCCGGCGAGATGCGGTAGCTATTAATATTGCCATCGCGCAATTCGCTGACCTGCGTGGGTGCTGCAATCGAGATCTCATCCAGCCCATCGTCGGAGTGCACCACCATGGCATGGACGCTGCCCAGGGCTTTGAGGGCATTCGCCATCGGCTCACACAAATCCGCCGAGTAAACACCCAGCACCTGGCGCTGCACGCGAGCAGGATTCGTCAGCGGACCCAATACGTTGAACAGCGTTCGCATACCCAGCTCGCGGCGCGGGCCTATCGCATAACGCATGGCGCTGTGGTGGGCGGGAGCGAACATAAAGCCGAGCCCCACTTCATCGATGGCGCGGCCCACCTGTTCCGGGCTGAGATCCAGCGGCATGCCCAGCGCTTCCAGAACGTCGGAACTGCCACTGGTACTGGAGACTGAGCGATTGCCGTGCTTGGCCACCCGAGCGCCCGCCGCTGCCACCACAAAGGTTGACGCGGTGGACACATTGAACAGGTTGGCGCCATCACCGCCGGTGCCAACCAGGTCGACAAGATTTTCCTGGCTGACTTCTACCGGCGTAGCCAGATCGCGCATAACCTCTGCAGCACCGGCGATTTCATCGATGGTCTCGCCCTTCATCCGCAGGGCCACCAGCAGGCCACCAATCTGGGCGTCGGTGGCATCACCTGACATG
>Ga0213866_10003810_pt1 | contig 10109 bp, 11 predicted proteins | sample PICome_11_FD_160079 | JGI IMG/M metagenome (GOLD analysis project Ga0213866, IMG submission 160079) | Coastal seawater microbial communities near Pivers Island, North Carolina, United States - PICO284 | ecosystem: Environmental > Aquatic > Marine > Coastal | place: USA: North Carolina... | reverse complement strand
ATGATCCTACCATTCATAAGCGTTTTGTGATTGGTATTGATCGTGCTAAAATGCGTCTTTATGACTGCGAACAATCTGCTCAACAAGATATCCTTGACAATAGAAAGGATGAAGAGTATGATTATGAAGAAAAGAAACCTAAAAAAACATTCGAAGGATTTAAATTCTAATGACTATTGATTTGAACAAGTATGTTGAGTTCGTTAATACCACTACCTCTAATCCTAGTAAAGAACACACACCTTTCATCGATCGTCTCATGGAACTTCGTGAGAAAGGATTTCCTACTGAGCGATTGCTTACTGCTGCTGTAGGTATGAGTGCTGAGGCAGGTGAATTTACTGAGATTGTAAAAAAAATCGTCTTCCAAGGTAAATCAGTAAATGAAGAAAATCTTTTTCACCTGAAGCGTGAACTTGGAGATATTATGTGGTATGTTTCTCAGGCATGTATTGGACTTGATATTTCTATTGAAGAAGTAATCCAAATGAACTTTGAAAAACTGAATGCCCGTTATCCTGAGGGTGCATTTAGTATTGAACGTTCTGAAAATCGTAAGGAGGGAGACCTATGACAGAAGAAAAACAAATAACACTCAAACTTGATGCTCGTGCTGCCGCAGCAGTTCGTCAAGTTCTGTTTGATTCTCAAAAAGGATATACCTATGATGATGTAAGTGTTCCTCCTCGTGTGGTTGATATTCGTGGAGTGATTCAACAACTTGATGATAGTATCGGTTCTGTTCTTGGTGCTTGACTTTTAACTCCTTCGGGAGTTTTTTTTTTATAAATATTTGAAAAAGTATTTGTAAAATGGATCCTAAAGAACTGCGCGGTTTAATGGAAGCATATTCTGAAGTTTATGCTCCTCAAGAAGAACTTGATGAAGCATCAAGAAGAGATGAATTCACGAGAGCAGCTATTGCTCGTAATTCTGGTAGAAAGGGTGGAATTACATTTGAACCAGGACCAAACTGGGACCCCTCTGCTAATCGTGGAAGAGGTGCTCATTTAAATCCAAAGCAAAAGGAAAAGCAGCGTCGTAAAGCACTTCGCCAAGAAGAACTTGATATCTTTGATGTAGTCCTTGAGTTTCTCCAAGTAGAAGGATTTGCAGAAACTCTGGAAGAAGCAGAGTGGATGATGGCAAATATGATTGATGAAGAGGCGATTGATATTATTTTGGGTGAAGGAGTTCCTTTAAGAGGCACAACTCCAGACGGAAAACCTTGGAGAGTTGACCCATCTCCATCTGGAGCTAGACAACCTGCAAAAATGGAGAGAAATCCAAAGGAGAGAACATCGCCAAAGGGGGGCGATTATAAGAGTAAACTAAAGAAAAGTGATAGATATGAAGAAGTTGAGTATGTTGATGAAGCACAACACGCTCGTGAGAATCCTGAAAAGTATGAAAGAGAGCAGGGTAGTAATACAACAGGACAATCAAAGTATGGTCGTAGGGCACCTGCTGGTTATATGCAAACTCGAAAACCAACCTTACAACAAATGTCCTCAAGAGAAAAACAAGCATTTAGGGACAGAGGTATTGGTGAAGAATATGTAGATGAAGCACAACACGCTCGTGAGAATCCTGAAAAGTATGAAAGAGAGCAGAGCAAAAAGTATGCTCCTGTTCGTGGAGAGAAAACTCCTATGCCCCCAAGAGGTGATAAGCGTAGAGAGGACTTTGAGAAGTGGTATGCTAAGCAGATGGGTCGCTGATAAATAACCACGGAAGGTTGCTCTAACCCTCTTGACTTTTAGTTGAGAGGGTTTTATAATGTCTTCTATTGGGGGATTAGCTCAGTTGGTAGTAGCACTTGCTTTGCAAGCAAGATGTCATCGGTTCGAGTCCGATATCCTCCACTTCTAAATACTTGAAATTAGAATAAGTTTCTAATGTCATTCTTAAATATACAAGAAGCTATAAATTTTGCCCCAAAAGTAATTCAACCACAACTACAAGCAATAACTCCATTATTTCAAGATAAAAGTGATTTTTATGCAGATAAAAATTGGAATAAGGGAACTTCTCAACCTTGGAAAATATTAATAACTGGTGATAATTTTGATGCTTTAGTAAAGAAAAAAATTGGAAAAAAAGTTCCTCCGCCAAAAAATATGAGATCTAAAGGAAGGTTGAGAGATGCTATAGAAGTTTCTATTGGAAATTACAAGATATTATTTGTGAATGTTGGACCATCTTCTGCCCCAGGAAGGTCTCAAACCGCTCAACAAGAAAGGGGGACTGCTTGGATTTTGAGAAGAGCTCTGAGGGATAATATTAGATATAATAGTTGGGAAGATATTATGAATGATCCAAAGTACCACCAACTTTTAGATGTTTATCCAAATGTAAATCCAGAATGGTTACAAACTTTTTATAAACAGCAGGAAAAAATGTTAATTGAATTTTCTGATAGTAGATGGAATGAATTTAATCGTGATGGTGGATTTATGGAATTTATATCAAATTTAATTAGAGTTAAGTTTGGAATATCAAAAAAAGACACTTGGAATCCTGCTGACATTTGGATGATATATGGAAAGCAGGATAAAATTGAAAAAATGATTATGGATCAGATGGATGGCAGTAAAGGATCTCAAACGATTTATGAATTAAACTCTATAATGAGATCTTTATACAAAGAGAGAAAAATAGTGGGAGTATCTTTAAAATTAATTTCTGGGAATAAGGCAAAGTACATTGAATATAATATTGATGATATGACATTGGATGAGAGAGAAGATTATAATTATGATATAGAATCAATAAAAATAGATTTAAGTTTGAAAGGTGATGTTAGTAAAAATCCTAATGATTGGGGTTTTGGAACACAGGATACTACAATAAAATTAAAAGCACCAAAATCTGGAAATAGATATAAATTTCAAATAAAGGATTTGAGCGGCGGCCCTCCTGGAGGAAATTTAAAATTTGAAGGGACAGATCCTGCTGTCCCAAAAGCAAGAGCAGGTAAATCTCCAGAAGCTTTTACTAAACAATTGTATAAAGATTATAAATTTACTTTCGAGAATAGGTGGCAAAATTATCCATCAACAATTCAAGAATTCAAAGATAATGTTGTGGAATGGAAAATGAAATTTGATAAAGTAAACAGATATAGAGGTGTAACAACCAATTGTGAAACTTCGGAAAAATTTGTTTCTAATGTTGAAGCAGTTTATTTGCAGCAAACTAGAAAGGGATATGATGGTGCCTGGATTGCAAGAAGTAAATTGATGCAACTTGATTTTCTTTACAATTCTTTGAGTTTAAATGATAAAGATAAAAAAGAATTCTTTACTGATATGGCGTTTATTGGTATGAAAATGGGTGGAGCTCAGGGAGTATTTGGTCCATTTGGAAAGTTAGCTTAAGTAATAAATAAAAGTATAAGATTTATCAATATGAAGAGTTTTTCCAAATTTCTAACTGAGGCAACTCAATCGCAAGCATCATTGCAAGCGAAAAAGTTAAACCTCAAGAGTGATGGCCATGGCGGTTGGTTAGACAGTCGTGGAGAATTTGTTGCGAAAACAGAAAAGGGAAAACTAGTATTTTATGATAGAGGTAGAGTTGAAGGTGCAAAAGATCAACCAAAAGGTGCAGTAGGTAAATCAGCAGCAGCAGAAAAACCAGAAGCAAAACCAACTGTAGAACCAGCACCAAAAGCACCGAGAAAAGCAGAAACTCCAACTGCTGATGTTCCTACAGATAGTGATACTTTAACCGTTGCATTTGGACGTTTTAATCCACCAACAGTAGGACACGAAAAACTTCTAAAGGCAGCAAGAAAAGCAGCAACTGGTGGAGACTTAAAGATTTATCCCTCAAGAACACAGGATCCTAAAAAGAATCCTCTTGACCCTGATATGAAGATTTCGTTTATGAAGAAAATGTTCCCTGATTTTGAAGAGAACATTATCAATGATGCAGAGATGAAATCAATCTTTAACGTATTGATTGCAGCAGCAGAAGCAGGATATGCAAATGTTAATATCGTTGTAGGATCTGATAGACAAGCAGAGTTTGAAAACCTGGCACAGAAATATAATGGTGATCTTTATGATTTTGATTTGATTAATGTAATCTCTGCTGGTGTAAGGGATGCTGATGCTGAAGGTGTAGAAGGAATGTCTGCATCCAAGATGCGTAAAGCAGTTATTGAAGATGACTTTGAATCTTTCCGCAGAGGAACACCAAAGACATTAGATGATGGCGATACTCAAGCACTATTTGATGCTGTACGTCAGGGAATGGGTGCAAAGAAAAAGAAGAAGGTTGCAGAGTTGTGGCAGATTGCTCCAAAGTATGATGCGGAAACTCTTCGTGAGAACTACATTAGAGGAAAGATTTTTAGACTTGGTGATATTGTAGAAAACTTAAATACTGGTCTTGTTGGTAAGATTATTCGTAGAGGAACGAACTATCTCATTTGTGTAACTGAAGATGACTATATGTTCAAGTCTTGGATTCGTGATGTTATGGAAGCTGAGGCAGAAGTACCATCAACTAATCTAAAAAAACTTGTAAAGAAAGCAACTAATAGAAGAGATAATAACATTGATGGATTTGTAGATAAGGAAGATCCTAAAGTTGGTCCATATGGTGCTTTTATTCCACAAGCAAAAAATCTTCCAAAAAGTTTTAGAGAAGCATATCAAGAGAAAAGAGTTGAAAGAAAAATGAGAGTTCCTGGAAAACCAAATACACTTGTAGGAACTGGTGGATACTTTAAGTATGCTGTTGATATGACTCCTGGATTTAATCCTGGAGATAAAACAAATCTGCAGCATGGTGCAAAACCTTATAGTGGATATAAGCAATCAAATATACGCGAATTCATAAATAAGTATAAGGTAAAGAAATAGTAAGTTTACAATGTCTACTAATCTTCTGAATGATATTTCCAAAGTTTATTTGGAACAGGTCTCCGTTGCAAGTAGAGCTAAGAACGCTGTTGCAGATGATAGACTTGATGCTGAGCAAGAGAAAACTAATGCTTCGATGAATAAACTGAGACAGCAGAATAAGAGATTTGATAGAGCACTTGCATCTGATGCTGCAAGAAAAGTTGAGAGAGATGTAAAGAACTCAAATGCTTATGGTCCTCAGCGTCCCAAACCAGGAACAGTAACTGGTCGTCGTATTGAAGATCCAAAACCAACAGGTTCAAAACCATCCGGTTATCGTGTTGAAGAAAATGAAATTGAACCTCCTAGAGAAAGACTACTCGCAAAGACCAAGGCAAAGCGTGAGAAGATAAAAGAGGAAAGAAATGATGAACCTGGTGAAGGTACGAGACAAAAGTATGGTGATATGCGTGGTTTAGACCGTAGTGGTGCTCCAACATCATTTGGTGGAAAGTGGCAAAGTAAAGAGAGAAAGGCAGCATCTATTAATAAAGCACAAAAACCAAATGATGGAAACCTTGCAAATAACTACCCACCATACGATAAAATCACCAGAGGTGATGTAATTGCTGGTAGACTTGGTAGAGATGAAATGGGAGGAAAGAAAAAGAAAAATGTAAAAGAAGGTTTTTCAAATTGGAGACAAGACCTTGCAGAAGTTGTCGATGGTGTTGTTGATGTTGAAAATAAGCAAATAAAAGAGAAAAAAAATATTAAAAATAAAGTTAAAACTTCTGCTATGGGCAGTGGACTCAAACTTGGAGAAGCAGTAGAAAATCTTGGCGGAACTCTTCTTGAAATGGTTGAGATTGATGAAGTAGATTTTATTGTTGAAAGCGTATATGATGAACTTTTGGAAGAGGGATATGATGAAGATGATATTGAAGAAGCAATTGAGTATGCCTTAATTGAAGCAACTGTTACTTATGGCCACGATACTAATAAACCATATCAACATAAGAAAAAAACTGGTGCTGGGCAATTAGTTAGAGCAGTTGGTAGACTTGCAAGACAAAAACTTACATCTAAAGTAAGAGATGTAAAAAAGTCTGCTAACGCGGCAGCTATAAGAGGTGCAAGAAAAGTCGCTAAGGGTGCATTAGGTGTTGCACGTAAACTGGAAGGTGGAGATAAAGCACCTAAAACTGCCGAGAGAAAACCCTCAACCTATCGTGGTGCTGGTGTAGGAACTAAAGAAAGAGTAAGTAGTGGTTCTTATACACCACCAACTAAAAAGAAAGCAGAGAAACCTGCTGATCCTTGGGAAGGAAGTGTAACAACTCCACCCAAGGCAAAAGCAAAGTCAAATAAAAAGGTAAAATCTACAAATCCAGTAACAAAAGATGCCTCAAAAGAAAGAAAAAATGTGAAGAGTGTTGCAAAACCAGCAACGACAACGACAAATCAAAGAAAAAAGAAAACATCAGAGTTAGATAAGTTAGATAGTTTACTTGCTGATATTAGAAGTGAGAGTGTTGAGATTAATGAAATGCCTTATCAGGTAATGGGTTCTCCTGATGGTGGGAAAGAGAAGAAGATTGGCAAACCAGTGAAGAGTAAGAAGTATGCTGACGCAAGAGCATCAGAACTTGAGGATACTCATAAATCAACGGGTGGCAAGTATCGTTCTCAGTATGTTGAAGAGGTAGAGCAAATTGATGAACTTTCGGTAAATAAAATGCACGCTTATATAAACAAAGCAGAAAAAGATAGAGATAGACTGAATAAAAAGTGGGATCAAGGAACTGCTACTCCTAAAGAAAGAAAAAAAGTTTTCGATCGTGAAGAGGGTGAGGCAAGAGCATCGAAAAAAATAAGACAAAAAACTGGAAAGGATTCTTTTAGACTGAATGCACTTGATAAACTAAAATCAGCAGTTACTAAAGAAGAAACTCAACTTGATGAGAAGGCACTCAGCAAGCAGCAACAAAAATTTATGGGAATGGTTTATGCTGTAAAGAAAGGTGATATGGAAGCACCTTCACCCGAAGTTGCAAAGGCAGCTGCAGGAATGACTAAGCAGCAGGCAAAGGATTTTGCTAAGACCAAGCACAAAGGCCTTCCTCAAGTGAAGGAACAAATGGATGACTCAACTGAAATGTCTTCTACATCTCCTGTAGATGATAAGAAAATGGAACAGCAGAAGAAAAAAATTCAAATACAAAAGATAAAGGATTTAACAGTTCGTCTCTCTGCTGCAAGAAAAGGAGTTTATTAAGATAAATTTAAGAGTGGTATTTTCTAAATAGTTTTGAATCCACTTATAGGAGGTTATCATGGGAGTACTAGTAGAGGTTGTAAAACCACTTCTTCTCGCAGCAATGAATTCTTGCCACACAAAGCGTCTTGTAGTTGAACTGCTTGAGCGTTATGTAAAAACTACTGATAATGATATTGATAATGTAATTGCAGCATCTGTAAAATCAGCACTTCTTAAAGGTTGCTGATTTTAAAAAATATTCATATTGGGGACCAATTCTAAGGTCTCCATTTTTTATAAATATTCATAGCAAATAATTTTTTAAGGTAAAGAGAATGGCACTCTGGGGTAATAACGATTCAGTTTATTCAGTAGGTGTAGTCACTGTAAGTTATGGAGATTTAACCGTTACTGGAAGTGGTGACTTTGTTGCCGGTGGCGTTGCTGCAGGCGATGTAATTCAGATTGGTGCAGGTTCAACTTTTGGTGAGGCAGTTATCTCATCTGTATCTTCTGCATCAACAATTACAATTGCTTCCACTCAATTTTTAAGTGGTGAAGTAATTTCTGGTGCCACATATAATATTAATCAACAACCAAAGTATGCTCTTGGTGTTGGCGAAACATATAGAGGAACAACTAATCCTTCTTTAGTCTATGGTGTTGACGAGTTGGAAGTTGGATCTGCTGCAACAACCGCATATGCAGTAACTCATAGTGGATGGGTAGCAATCGGTGCTACTTATGTTGACTCTGAAGGGAATCTGAGAGTTAAGCATGAAGTTCTTGTTGCTGGTGGCATCGATACTGCTGCTGGAACTGATGCTGCTGATGATACCTTATTCCCAGATCCTACTATTACCATTACTTCGCAACCAGCATCGGTTGGAGTTGGAACGACTGAAACTGCAACATTTAGTGTAACTGCTACTGTTTATCCTGATTATGCACCTCTTGCATATCAGTGGCAAGAAGATGATGGTGGTGGATTTGCTAACTTGACCGGAGAGACTGGAACTAGTGTAAGCATAGCAAATACTGATGCAAGTAAGGATGCATATGAATATAAGGTAGTGATTACTTCTGGCGATACCTCAGTAACTTCTGGTATTGCAACAATGTCAGTTTCGTGATTTATAGTTTATGATTTTTAATGAATTGTGTGATGATAATTTTCTCTTGTTTGCTATTAAAAATTATGAAAATCCTCAAGCAGTGACTAAAGAGGATTTTGATAGAGATCTAAATCATTTTAAATATATCAAAAGATTATTGAAACGATATAAAAGAGATGGAATATTGAAAACGCATCTTCTTTTAAATCATTTTATTATTCTTTATAATATTTTTGGTGAAGCTGCGACACCAATGCTTTTTTATAAAATTGAAGAGGATTTGTGGTCTACAATGAAAACTTTTGTTGTATTTTTGGGAAAGTTGCCAGAATATCCAAAATGTTATATTCATGATATTTTATTAGATGATTATTGTTTATCAGAACTTTGCAAAGTTTCTAATGGAAAAGAAGAAAATTGATCGAGTTATTAAAATAGTTCGAGAACATCTATGTGAAGAACCAACTATGTCCTTAAGTTTTGGGCAAATTGCCGGAACAGTTGAAGCTGGTGATGAACCGCCGGTCGATTTAAGAAAAAGAAAGATGAGAGGTTGGAATCCCTTCTTCAAAAATCTTGTAAAGATTTATAGAAGAAAGGTAAAAAATAAATAGTTCTTGATATAGCAAAACATAGATATTAAAAAAATGTTCTCTCAAGAGTCTAAAGTTGCTGTTTTAGAATCTAAGTTAAGTATATACGAAGACTTATCTAGGGAGATGTTGGCAAAGTTAGAATCTGCAGTAGAAAAAATATCTGAAGGAAATAACAGAATTGCAAATATACTGGCAAAGCATGATGAAAGAATTGAGCAGACTGTTAAAACTGATGAATTAATTATTAAAATGGTGGAATCAGTTAGAGAAGAAAATAAAAATGATCACGCAAGAGTTATTGAAAAGATTAAAAATATAGAACAAAAAGTAGAAAGTCTTACAAAATTTAGGTGGCAAGTTGGTGGAGTTCTTGCAGTGGTTGTTTGTTTAATCGCCATTCTGGATATCGTAACTCCAAGTTTCATTAAAACTGACCAATATCCCACAAGCGAGCAGATACAGATAAAAAAATAAATAATTAAGTGTTGGCAATGGATGCCAATGAAAATCAAAAATAAAACAACAATTTACTCTCTTCAAAAAATAACAAACTCTGTGGTCAAATGGACATCTGTAATAACCGTTTTGTGTCTTGACAAAATTAGATAGTCTGGTAGAATAGTTAGACGCTTCACAGTATTGTCATGGATTTTATTGATGTAAAGTACATCAATTTGATTTCTATTAGATTTCAAAAGTTTAAAAAAGTAAAACATAACCTTTATAATTTTCGTTGCCCAATTTGTGGCGATTCTCAAAAGAATAAAAATAAAGCAAGAGGATACATATATCAAGTAAAAAATAACACTAATTTTAAATGCCACAACTGTGGTGTTAATATTTCCTTTAATAATTTTTTAAAAAAAATTGACAGCACAATACACAAGCAATATGTCCTTGAAAAATTTAAAGAAGGGCATTCGGGTAAAAATTTTACAGCAGAAGAACCTTCATTTAATTTTGAAGTTCCAAAATTCAAACCGAAACTAGATTTACCAAAAGCATCAGAAAACCCTGACGCAAATGAGTATCTTATAAAGAGAAAATTAAATCCACATAACTATTATTACGCAGATAAATTTAAATCGTGGACAAATTCACTCAAAAAAGTCTTCGATGATACTAGTAAAGATGAACCTAGGATTGTTATTCCTTTGTTCTATCAAAATACTCTTGTTGGATTTCAAGGTAGATCACTTGGTCCAAGCAAGATTAAATACATTACTGTAATGCTTAATGATGACGCACCAAAAATCTACGGTCTCGATGAGATTGAAAAAAG
>Ga0213866_10003808_pt1 | contig 10114 bp, 11 predicted proteins | sample PICome_11_FD_160079 | JGI IMG/M metagenome (GOLD analysis project Ga0213866, IMG submission 160079) | Coastal seawater microbial communities near Pivers Island, North Carolina, United States - PICO284 | ecosystem: Environmental > Aquatic > Marine > Coastal | place: USA: North Carolina... | reverse complement strand
AAGAAGCAGTTTCTCAGTTAACCGAAAAAGAAAAAGAAACCCTACGCACTTGGTTTAAACGTAAAGGTGCACCCGGTAAAACTGGTGGTTGGGTAGATTGTAATTCCCCTATTCGCAAGGATGGTAAAATTACTGGATATAAACCTTGTGGTAGACAAAAAGGGGAAAAACGTAAATACCCAGCATGTCGTCCTACCCCAGCAAGATGTAAAGATAAGGGTAAAGGTAAAACATGGGGTAAAACAAAAGAACAAAGAATACGTGAGGTAATCCAAAACGTAATAAAAAATACATTATAATGAGCTTTTTAGACGAAAAATTTTCTGATGAATATGATGATAACCCTAAATTAAAAGGGAAACAAAAAGATTTACCTGATGCTTTACAAAAAGCAATTATAGATGATGATCTTGAAGAAGGCAAAGCAAAAAAATTCCTTACTGGCCTTGCTTTATTTACTGCACTAATAGCAGGCAAAAATGCAGTTGTCAATAGTGACCCTGGCTTAAAAAAGTTAAAAGCCGCTTATGAACAAGCAGAAAAAAAAGATGATGTTGCTAAAATGAAAGAACTTAAAGATAAAATCACCAAACAGAAAATCTGGTTAGAGGCGGGTGAAGGCGAACCCCAATCAGTTGATGAAACTAAAAAAACAGTCGAACTACCTGCCGACACTACATTTACTCTTGACCTTAAACACCTTATGAAAAAACATATTGATGAAGGTAAATCCCAAGAAGACGTAGTTAAATTAACTAAAGCATTAATGAAAAAACTTCATGATAAAGGTGAAGTAACAGTTAAAGGTACTAAAGTGTTATTTAAAGAAAGTGCTGCTTCTAATCTAGAATTAAAATCTTTAGCTAAAAAGATTTACTTAACAATGAAAAAACTTCTCCCGGGTAGAGTACAGTTAGTAGGTAATGTAAGTACTGCTCCTGATGATACTGGGTGGGGTAAAAGACTAGATGCAGGGAGAGTTGATGATTTAGATAAACCTTATGCCGCTATTTTTATTAATACATCTAATAATAGGGAAGACAATAAAGAATCAGTTCATGTACAATTAGGTGCTCCTAAAAAAGAACAAGCCTTAAAAGTTTATAATGATTTAAAAAGTGCCTACCCTCAGTTTGAATATGAACATGTTCAACAAAAACAAGGTATAGGATGGAGTAGAAATGGTTATTATATACAATGGTTAATTAGACCAGGTAAAACAACATCTGAAGCAGATGTCCCCCAAGACACCCAATTAGCACTTCCAGAACCACCTGCTCGCGATTATTTAGGCGACGATGGTAAAGATTACGAAGGTGGAATGGCGAAAAGCCAAATGCTTAAAATGAAAAAATACGCAGCTGCTTTATGCGATATGATTGATGACGAATCACAATTAGAATCATGGGTTCAAGCTAAATTAACTAAAGCATCTGAATATATGTCTGCTGTTTATCATTACTTAGATTACCAAAAGTCTAAAATGAATGAGGCTATAGGAGATGTAATCCCCGATGGCGAGTGGCAAAAACTAGATATTGAATGGATAATGGATGAGCCTGATGTAAATAGACCAGATTACCAAGAAGGCCCTCTATATGGAACTACAGCAGATGGTAGAGCGTTTGAATCATATGGTAATTGGACACCTTTTGAAGATGAATATCTTCCCCTAAGAGGTGAGGAAGTAGTAGAAATACCCTTACCATAATGAACAAATTAACTGAACAACAGCTAAGACGTAAAATACGTCAAATAATAAGGGAAGAACGTGAGTATAACTTACGCCAGTTATCCCCAGGGGCATTTAATGCTATAGGACCTGAGACTTTAGGCATCCCCCCTTCTGCTATTATTGATGTTAAAATTATTAAAGCACCTAAGCCAATTTTTAAATGTTTCCTTGATAATGGGCAAACATTTAATTTAATAGATAATGGTGAATATATGCAAGCTGATATAAATCGTATTTTATTTGATTTAGATAGAGATGATGATTTAAATGGTGCTAAGTATGAGCTTGAAAAATTAATGCAAAAAGGTAGCATTAAATCAGATGATGAAGAAACTGCTTCTGATGATTTAGGGGGCGATGAACCCGCCGCTGAACCAGCGGCTGAAGAACCAACAGAAGAACCTGAAGTATAATGAACGATAACCCAGAATTTCAGAAAGCAGCAGCAGGTATTTATCGCGATGCCGTTAAAAAATTTAACATTCGCACTACACCTAAGCTTATCCTTCGCAAAGATGAAGAAAACGGTGCTAAAACATTAGGCCGTACTGCTTATTATGACCCTGAAAATCTACATATTGTCCTTTATATCAGTAACCGTCACCCTAAAGACATACTTAGATCATTTGCCCATGAATTAATCCACCATGTACAAAATGAACGTGGTGATTTGCATGTAGGTGATGCTAGTAATCCACAATATGCACAACAAGATGAACACCTTAGAGATATGGAAAAAGAAGCATACCTTGAAGGTAATCTACTAATGAGAGACTTTGAAGATAACTTTAAATACCAACAACAATGAAAGACCCTTGTAACTGCACTATATGTAACTGTGGCGAGACATGCGGATGCGACTGCTGTGATTGCTAAACATACAGACTGATTCATAGCCAGTCGACTTAAAAAATAAATTTGGAGCTGTGGCCCAATCCTTTGGATTGGGCTACTTTTTTTCGTATATTCAATAGTTAAGATTAAAACATGGAAAAAATAGTAATAATCGGAGCCGGAGTAGCGGGCGTAAACGCTGCAACCAAGTTAGTTGATAATGGTTACCCGGGTGATCATATCACAATTATTGACATGGGTAACGATCCTTATAACCGTAAACCAGAGGAAGTAATGACTGGATTTATGGGTGCTGGTGGTTGGAGTGATGGTAAACTCACTTACCACACTGCAATTGGTGGTCATATGTCAAAATATTGTGGTGAAGAAAAAGCTATGGAATTGATGGATCAAGTAATTGAAAACTTCAGACGATTCCACCCCAAACCAGAAGTTATCCAGTGTTCACATCCAGTAGAGGAACCAGAATTCATTAAGCCCTATTTTGGCTTGCGTTTGTTTCCAGTATGGCATATTGGAACTGATTATCTACATGAAATTGGTAAAACTTGGTACGATTACCTTTGTGATAAAGGTGTTAAATTTCATTGGAACACCAAAGCAACAAATGTCTTTCCAGACAAAAATAGAGTAGGGGTAGAGTATATTAATAGAGACCGTAAAGGTGGTGGTACATTTGATTATGACCGTTTGATCTTTGGCGTAGGTAAATCTGGTATTGATTTTGGTAAAAAGATTATTGAAGAAAATGATTACCCAACTGAATCTAAACCAGTACAAATTGGTGTACGTTTTGAAGCACCACAAAAACACTTCCAAAAACTAATTGATATTTCATACGATTTCAAACTATATAGAAAATTTGAAGATAAAGGAGTGTCATTACGTTCATTCTGTACCAACAATAATGCAGCGTTTGTAGCCGTTGAAGAAACGTATGGAGACCATAGCTACAATGGACATGCTAAAAAAGATGAGGCCTACCGAAATAACATGACTAATTTTGGTATACTTATGGAGATTCGTGGTATAGACAAGCCATTTGATTGGTCACGCGAAGCTGTTAAAAAACTCCAAGTCAATGGTACCGGTACTTATTACTCACCCAGCCATAGAGTACCATCTAAAACAAGTGAGGGTGAATATGTTAAGACTGAAATTGTAAACAGTTTAGATCCACTATATGATGCCATAGGTGACAATGCTGTTTATATTGAAGATTTTATTGAAGATATGACAAAGGTATTCCCAACATTAGGTAATGATTGGGGTGTTTATATGCCTGAGGTAAAATACCTCTCACCTGAACCACTTGTAGATTATGATAATTTAGCACTTAAAGAAGTATCAAATGTCCACTTTGTAGGCGATGCTCTTTCAGCAAGAGGCATTACAGTGAGTGGTGCCCAAGGAACTTATGTAGCAGAAAATATTATAAAAAATCACAAAGATAAGTTGTTTTTCCACCTAGAAGATAGTAACTTAATTGGTGGATTAACTATGCCTAAAGAAAAATCAGAATATTGGAAAACAATTTAAAACTCAAAAAATACCCTATTATATTCTTTTCTGCGTTAGCATTAGAAATAGGTAGTACAATGTATATTAGTTCAGTAGCAGATAAAAACATGGCATCAACTATGTTTTGGGCATTTTTAGGTCCTTTTATAGCATTACCTTTTGCTGGTTATGTAGCTGACGAAAAAACATGGAAGGGTAGATTTTATCTAGCTTTATCTAGCTCAATAGGATATACCATAGGAGCTTTGATATCAATGTATTTTATATTAAATTAAAAAAATGGATAAAAAAGAAGAAGATAAGCGCCTCAAAGAAAATGAAATGATTGAGGAACAAAATAGAATGACAGGGAAAAAAGATTTCCCTAAAACAAAACGTTTAAAAACACCTGATGGTACTATAGCTTATTATTGGGATGGTAAACTTCACAATTGGGATGGTCCAGCTCTTATACCTGAAGGTAATAATCGTTTAAGAGAGTATTTCATATATGGTGTAAAGCACACTGAAGAAGAATGGAAAGAAGCTAAGCGTAGTGGTAAGGGTATGCCATGGTACAAAGACCCAAGATTTAAAGCAAGAGCAGCAGGATAATGAAAATAGGTTTTACAGGTACAATGAGTGTAGGCAAAACCACACTCGTTAAAGCATTACAAGAGATTCCAGATCTCCAAAATTATACATTTACTACTGAACGTAGCCAGTACCTCCATTCGTTAGGGATTCCTCTTAACTACGAAACTACAATTGAAGGCCAAACAGTATTTTTAGCAGAACGTGTAAGTGAACTTATGCAACCTAATATAGTTACTGATAGAACTATTATTGATGTTATGGCATTTACTAATAGGGCCAAAAAAATAAGCTTCATAGATGGTGATGCCTTTGAGGAATATGCTAAGCGTTTTATTTACCAGTACGACTACATTTTCTATGTATCTCCTGAAGGAGTAAATATGGAAGATAATGGAGTTAGAGAAACTGATCTCGAATATAGAAAAGAAATTGATGAAGAAATTCAAAAACTATTACATAAACATCGTCCTTTTTGGCATACTGTTAAAGGATCGACTGAAGAACGTATTAAACAAGTATTAAACACAGTAACATTTTAAACATGAAAATTTGGAAATGGATATTAGGTGTGTTAGCCCTTCTAGGGGGTGCCGCCGCAGTAGCAAGTGCTAAAGACAAGAAAAAGTACAAAAAGGACGTTAAAGAAAACCAAGACAAAATCAAACAAGTCCAGGCTAAAGTTAAACAAGTCCAGCAACAAAAAGCTAAGACTAAGGATGCAATTAACCAACAAAAGAAAAAAGTTGTTAAAGCAAAATCCCAAGTTAAAGACACAGGTAATGCTAAAAAAGTAGCCCAGGATTTTGAAAAAAAATACCGCCGCAAGCCAGGTAGACCAAAAAAACAATCATGAAGAATTTATTAGCTATTTTACTTTTAGGGATATCTAGTATCTCATTTGCTCAAGATACTACTAAAATCCCCACAGATGAACTTGAAACATATTTTCAAGCTATGGATGAGTTGAGAGAACAAGACTCATTAAAGCATGTCTTAATTCAACACCTTCAAGAAGAGATTAAATATTGGGAAACATTAGATGATGAAAATGACCTTATAATCTCCTATAAGGACCAAGAAATCCTTCTGTTAAATGAACAAATAGACCTTCACCTAGATCGTTTAGACAAAGTAGATAAATGGTATAATAAACCAATGGTAGGTTTTGTTGGTGGGTTTTTAGGTACAATAGTTTTAATACATACTATAGACTATACGCTTCCTCAGTAATTTTTATATATTTATTGTTGTTAACACCACATTTTACGTAAAATGAATAAAAACGACATTAAACAGATTATATTAGAGGAAATTAAAGCCGCTATAAATGAAATGGCTTCCCCCGAAGAATTAGCTGCTGATTCACGTCCTGAAGACGATGATCGTATTGCTCGGGCTATGGAAACAGGCGATGAGGATGAATTAGAAGATCTTGCTGCTGGTGAATTAGATAGAGCTGAAATAGAAAGAGATTGGCGTGATGAACAAGACGCTATGTTTGGTAAACCTAACTTTGTAGAAGAAGAAGGTTTAGAAGAAATGGCTCGTACATCTAACATTTTTAAACTCAGTCAAGAAGCTAGTATGAAGGATGTCCTTCAGTTTATGCAACGCGTAAACGATGTTCTCAAAACATATAAATCACCAGGACAAAAGCGCCCTAAAAAGCGTTTTACACCTGAAGAAATGAAAGCACTAGCAATAGCAATGCTCAACCCAGAAGGATTTACTTCTAAAGATATTATTGCTAATACTTCATATAATAGCCCAGCTCAAGCAAATAAGTTTTTAAAAGCGCTTGAAATGAAAGGTTTAATTACATTAACTTCTCAGCTTAAAAAAGCAATGGAACCAACTCGCGATCCAAATGCCCCCGAAACCAGAGGCAGAAAGAGAAGAGACTCAGAATTTGATATGCCTGATGATGCTTTAGATATGGACTTTGGAGATTTTGATAACCTTGACTTAAGTGACCCATTAGCAGAAAATAAATCAGGTAGAATGGTAAATGAAATTTCAGTAGAAAAAGCAGCTGCTGCTGTTAGAGCTGCTAGAGATAGAAAAGAATATAAAAGGGCAGAAGACATATCAAATACTTTCTTTAGAACATTTGTTGGTAAAGATATGACCTTTGGTACAGTTGAATCTATAGAATTAGATGGTCAGATTTTTTCGGATGCCGATGTAGATAAAGGTAGTGTATCTATTAGAATAGATGTAGATGGGGTATCTGATGAAGACAAAATGAAACTTCTAAGATATAATAATGAAAACCCAGATAGAAGCTTACCTCGCATATTTTCTAACCAACCATTTAGTGTACCTTCTCACGAGCTAATGAACTACCCACCTGAATTACAAACATTAAGAGACGATTCAGGAAAACCAGTAGTATTAGGTCCCGCAATTACGGGTGACCAAGATGGATTTAGTTATTACGGGCAAGGTAGTGGGATTAATTTAAGATATTTTATGGGGGCCGATAATATAACTTATAACCAAGGAGGAGCTAACATAAACATTACAAATCTTCCTTTATCTCGAAGGGATGTAAGAATACTTCAACAAATTATTATGGCGATAAATCCAGATTCAAGATATGCAAAACCAGGTACTAGTGAATATAAGGTAATTGGTTTAAGAGAAGCTAAACAAGTTAGGTTACAAGAAGAAGAAGCAGAAAAAAAGCTTAAAGCCTTAATAGCTAAAGGAGTATCCCAAACTCAAAGTGAAGAAGAATTAGAAGAACAAGGTATGGGATCTAAAGCATGGCATGATTCAGTCCATATGACTCGTAAAGTAGAATGGCCACAATGGATATCTAAAATGTCAGATGCTCTAACAACAGGAGTAGCAGATCTTTTAAATATATCCCCCGATGCAGCTTCTAATGTTATCTTAGCTGCTGTACCTGCATCTGTTATTGTAAGTTTAGCTGCAGGTGCTGCTAAAGGCCGTGATCGTGAATTTATCCCTGATGTTGTTGAAAAATTTATTTTAAAGTTTGCTAATAAATTTAGAAAAGAAGGAGAAAAAATTAAATTTGGGCAAGGTGGAACTTATGATGGATCAAAAAATTATGATCTAAAAAATTTATACGAAAACAAAATGACAAATTTAGAAAAATACATTAAACAACAAATTAGAGAAGCTAAAAATCCATTAGCTACAAAGATGAAAGAAATCGAAACTCAAGGACGCGTCGCAGCACTTGAAACTAAACTTGCTGCTGTTGCTGAAATGATTGAAGAAACTGAAAGTCGCTTAACTCGCATTGATGAGGATAACGAGTTTAGAGACATGATGGATAGAAATGCTGTTAAAGAAGTTCGCAAACAACTTAAAGAACTTGAAAGAGCACAAGCTAAACTCCAAAAAGAATACGATAAGGTATCTGGGGGTAGAAAAAAAGAAAAAGTTGTCGGTGAAGCTGATGCTGATAAGCTTAGAGATTTAGCTGATAGACAAGATGCACTTGATCAGGAATTAGACGATTCAGTTGAAGAAGTATCATTTGAACTTAATGAATCCACACTTCGTATGCAAAAATTAGCCAACATAATAAAAGGATAACAACGGGGGGTTCTCGTGTAAAGTTAGGGAGACATTAGTCTCCCTTTCTTTTTAGCTACGTATATACGATGGCAGACATTAAAGCAATTATAAAGCAGGAATTTGTTAAATCAGCAAGCGATCCTGTTTATTTTATGAAAAAATATTGTTGGATTCAACATCCAACAAGAGGTAGAACACAGTTTAATCTATACCCATTCCAAGAAAAAGTATTAGGACTACTAAATAAACATGATAAATCAGTAATCCTAAAGTCAAGACAGCTTGGTATTTCGACACTTTCAGCAGGTATAGCTTTACACATGATGTTGTTTCAAAAGGATAAAAACATCCTTGTAATAGCAACAAAACAAGAAACAGCTAAAAACCTAGTAACTAAAGTACGATTTATGTATGATCAGTTACCTAGTTGGTTAAAATTACCTACAATGGAAAATAACCGACTGTCATTACGACTTAAAAATGGATCCCAAATTAAAGCAGTATCTGCAGCAGGCGATGCTGGTAGATCAGAAGCCATTTCACTTCTAGTGATTGACGAGGCGGCATTTATTGAAGAAAATAGAATTGAAGAGATTTGGGGTTCAGCCCAACAAACACTCGCAACTGGTGGTAGAGCAATTGTATTGTCTACACCAAATGGTACTGGTAACTGGTTCCATCGAATGTGGACTAAAGCACAAGATGGCACAAGCGGTTTTACTCCTATTAGATTACCATGGACTGTACACCCAGAACGAAGCCAAGAATGGAGAGACAAACAAGATGATGAGTTGGGTGAAAGAATGGCGGCACAAGAGTGTGACTGTGACTTTACAACCTCTGGTGATACAGTATTTCCCCCTGAAATACTAAACCATATTGAAGCTACAATGCTTAAAGAACCCCTTGAAAAAAGGGGCATGAATAGTAGTTTATGGGTTTGGGAATATCCCGATTATACAAGACAATATATGGTTGTAGCTGACGTAGCTAGAGGTGATTCTAAAGACTACTCAGCATTTCATATTATAGATGTTGAAAATTGTACCCAAGTAGCAGAATTTAAAGATCAAGTACCAACTAAAGATTTTGGAAGAATATTATTCAATATAGCAAATGAATATAATAAAGCATTACTTGTGATTGAGAACGCAAATATTGGTTGGGCTGCTATACAAGAAGTAATTGATATGGGTTATGAAAATTTATATTATAGCCCTAAAGACGAAAAATTTACTCGAGATGCTGAAGCATACATTGCTAAAGGGTATGACCTGATAGATAAATCAAAAATGGTACCAGGTTTTACTATGTCGTTGCGTACTAGACCATTAACTATAGCCAAGTTAGACGCATATATTAAAGAACAAAGCATCCAAATCCAATCCCGCCGCACTTTAGATGAACTGCGTACTTTCGTGTGGAAAAATGGCCGACCAGAAGCCCAAACAGGTTACAATGATGACTTAATTATGTCTATAGCTACCGCATGTTATGTACGAGATACTGCATTGAAATTTGCTCAACAAGGTGTAGATTTAACACGAGCAATGTTAAATAGTACTACTAAAGCATCATATAATCCCTTTTTTAGCACTACCCAAATTAATGATCCTAAACAATCCTATAAATGGAATGTGAATGGAAAAGACGAAGATCTTTCTTGGCTTCTCTAATTAATATTTATACACATACTATAAACATTAAATATGGCAGATACTAGCTTATTTACACGACTAAGAAGGTTATTCTCAAATGACGTTATTATAAGAAACGTTGGGGGTGATCAACTTAAAATTATGGATACTGACCGTATCCAAAAATATGGTAATTTAGAATCAAATTCCCTTTACGATAGATTTACTAGATTAC
>Ga0213866_10003806_pt1 | contig 10117 bp, 13 predicted proteins | sample PICome_11_FD_160079 | JGI IMG/M metagenome (GOLD analysis project Ga0213866, IMG submission 160079) | Coastal seawater microbial communities near Pivers Island, North Carolina, United States - PICO284 | ecosystem: Environmental > Aquatic > Marine > Coastal | place: USA: North Carolina... | reverse complement strand
CTGCTCCTGCTTCATTAGTCTTTAGCCTTACCTACGTTTAGTGCAATAATGTTTAAGACGTTGTATACCTTAACTGCCCAAGGCTTGTCCTGTGGTGCTGATGTTACAGCAGTTACAAGAGATGCTACAGCTACAGCAGCAGTTACTACGTTAAATATGTCAATCAAGTATCCCATGCCAATCTCCTATTAAATTGTGATTTCTTGAATGGTACCAAGCTGAACTTGATCATCGTCGCTTTGAGTTATAAGCGCACTTATGCCCGTAGGCCGTGATGACTTAATGAACAGTAGATCACCTACTGACAGAAGGTCAGATGCAGCACGGAAGTAATTAAACTGATTAGCTACCGCACTAGGGGGGTCATTAGTTATGTATTCCCATGTAATCCTGCCGTCAGCAGAACCACCAAGGGGACTTAGATTGTCCTGTAAAAAACTCATATTTAGTCCTTATGCAAAGATGAAGTTACCGCCGACCTTCTCTAGCGCAAACCAGAATTGACCAGCAGTAGAACTAATAGGCGTAGCCACAAGATTCCCTGACGATACAGTGAATGTAAACGAAGGATGGCTAGAGGACGCTCCTGTCACCAATCCCACTTTAGCTATCTCAACTACTTGCTCACCAGCTACGGACTTACTAATTAACAGCTTGTAGGTAGCAGTGCCAATAGTGCCTGTCGTGCCAAATGCACTGTTATAAGCCGTAACCAGTAGCTCACCTGAGAAGTCATTGCTTGTACCTAAAGAACTAGATAACGCAGTCAGGGTTTCTGCTGTGGATGACACAAAAGTCTTGTTGTAAATCAGCTTGGGCGCAGTGTAGTTTGTCTGTATAAACCCACTGTTAAACGCCCTCGCCCCTGAGTTGTACATCAGTGGATCTTCGAGAACTAACTTAGCGCCTTGACCTGTAGCGATGAAGTCATAGGTGTTAGCAATGCCAGTAGAAAAAGATACAGGCTGCTTTTGAACAACAAAGTTTGTAGTGCTGTCATTCGCTTTAACGTGGGTGTGGTTAGCGAAACCGCTGTTCTGCTTGTTGTTACCACCGCAGGTATTACCCATACCCGATAACCAGTTGATCTCGTAGCTGGACGAACTCTCGAAGAAGAAGCCCGACCGAGCGTTGAACTCAGCGCCATTGGAAATCAGTGACACGCCACGGTTGCCTAGCATGTGGTAGCCGTATCGGTTCTCGTCAGATGCATTAGAGATGTAAGACGAGTAAACATTAAAGTCGCTCTTAAACCCTGCGCCTGAGTAGAACTTGGTTGTTATCTTGTAGACGTGCCCAGCGGTAGCACCAGACGTTAGGGTAATAGTGCCGCCAGACGCACCCAAGGTAGTCACAGTGTAATCAACGCCCTGCACTAGCGGAGTGTCTAATGCTGGATTCAGCGTAGAGTTGTATACAGTAATGTCGCCATTCGCTGTAGTTGGAAACGTGTAGGTAAAGACAGTCTGACCACCCGTAGCGGTGATCGTATCCGTCACATCACTAGGCGTACCGTTTAGCCTGCCGTAGTTGTTGTCCAGCAGCCATGACGTGTGAATCTCGAAGTTATGATAGAACCCGTTTTGCGCGTTCTCCTCTGCGTTACACTGTGACACCTTGCACAAGTAGGATCTCTCAAACGCAAAGCCATCAGTACCACTGGACTTTACCTGCGCTCTCTCAAAGTTAGTGCGCTGCCCCGGAGACGTGTTACCTACAGACTCGACGTTAATACCCGACGTTGTAGCGTTCAGTACCGTCAAGTCAGAAATGTTGTTAAAAATGCTGTGGACTAAATCAATTCCTGGCCCAGACGTAGCCGCAGCAGCGTCAATGATAGTGCTTTGTCTACCTGCTCCTTGCAGAGTTATATTGTCAACATCAAACTCTTGGGCGCTGTTGTTAACCTCTACAGTTGCACTAGTCTTAAACACGCCACGAGGGAGGTTCAAGGTATTACCAGTGGTTACCTCGTCACCGTAGGTGGACGTAATGGATGCCTGTAGAGCAGCGGTGTCATCCGTACTGCCGTCACCAGTTGCACCGTAGTCAACGACGTTTTTCGTTGATCCAGATACAAGCCGGTTGTGTGCTTTTGTTAAAGCCATTTTACGCTCCTAATTCTGGACGAGTAGCTGGGAAGTCTGACGTGCTAGGCCAATCCCGTAGTTCAGTTCTGTACGTCATGTACGCTGCTCGTTGCGGATGGTCAGACAGAGGTACGATGTAGTCTGTAGCCTTTAGCTCTCTATCACGCCACATCCTTGCAGCTTCTTCCGCTGTAGGCTCCGCAGGCGTAGGTTCAACGCACAACTCATAGTGGTCAAAGTTAGCCTCAACAAAGTCAGCATCAGCAATGATGGTGTTAATTACGTTGCCGTCTGCGGCATCTAAGATCTTATATTTCATAGTCTTCTCCTTATGCCGGTAGGTACTGAATGATTACAATGCCGTTTCCGCCGGGGCCACCTTTGGCGTAAGCTGACGATGAGTTGTCACAAAACCCACCGCCACCGCCAACGCCTCCTGCACCACCACTTATTACCAATGTTGTTGAATTATCTGAAATAGAACCTCCGCCTGCTAAAAATCCACCGTTGGCCCCGCCACCGCCATTCTCACCCGATTCGCCTCCTGAACCTCCGACAAGATACCCGTAACCTGATAAGGAAGGGTCGCCTAATGAATCACAATCGCCACCCTTGTTCTGTGTAACGGTTGCAGACAATGTTCCGTTTACTCTGACGCCGCCACCACCGTAAAACCCACCTGATTGTCCAGTGTAGTTAACATCTCCGTTAGCCGCTGTTCCACCCGGTGCCGGACTATTATCCCCACGAGTACCACCGTTAGCCGTAAGCGTAGAAGTTAGACCTGTGCCTGATACAGTTGTATTGCCTCCATCGTCACCATACCCTCCTGAGTTTCCGTCTCCGCCAGCACCTATAACAACAGTGAAAGAACTTGACGTAGTAACAGCCAAAGAGTTTTTCTTACAATAACCGCCGCCGCCGCCGCTATATCCCGCAAAAGAAGTAGTGGCTCTGCCGCCGCCGCCTGCGCCTACAACGTGAATGCAGATAGTGCCATCAACAGGCGGAACCCATGTTTGAGACTTTGTTAGTGCTATGTTTACTGGAAGTGATCCACCACCGCTAATAAAATCTGTAAAGTTGCTCATGCCATTACCCACCCTTGAGTTGCGTCTGTGTATATGAATTGTATGGAGAGATACGCCGCATCCATTGTGAAGTCAGACGCACTGCTCATTATGTTTGACCCGTTTCTACCCACCACCGTGTCGGTGAAGTTACCTACCGTAATCAGCACTCTTTGACCTATAGTCGGTGAGGCGGGAAGCGTGATAGTTTGCCCAGCGGCACTAACGTAGACGTGCGTGTTAACGGTAGCGGTTATGCTTGCACTGGTAACTACTGACGTTATGCCAACCGTTACAGGCTCAGAAGCAATCTTAGCTGCTGTTACTGCATCGTCTACTATAGAGTCTGTGACCACTGCGCTAGAGGCAAGTTTAGCTGCCGTCACAGCGTCATCAACGATAGAATTTGTTACAACCGCATTGCTTGCCAGTTGATCCGCCCCCACTCCATCGTCAGCAATGCTAAGAGTCAGATCACCTGAGACACCTCCACCCGTTAACCCTGTACCAGTATTGACAGCGGTGATACCGGCAACGGTAGAGTGTAATATAAACTTACGTATCTCAATAGCTGCATTTAACGGGGGTGCCTCAGAAAACGTAACTACCAAACCGTTTAACGTGTAGGAACTGATCGCCTGTAGGAGTCCGTCTACGGTTACTTGCAGCAATCTAGCTGTATTTGGCGCTCCCCCTAAAGTAAAAGCTGTAGTAGTGCCATCACCCGTAAACGTGTCTTCACCAAGGATAATGCTGCTGCCACCGTCAACGTCCGCTTTAGTTGCCATTGCAGTTGCAATGTTATTCAACTCTGTGTCAATCTCTGTGCCTTTAACAATCTTAGCAACGTCACCTGAAGGCAGGCTATCCTTAGCTGCAAAGTTTGTTAGCTTTGTATAGTTACTCATTAAATTAATCTACCTAAAAGTGCTTCAGTGTTTAACTCTTGTATTGACAAGGAGTCTCCATCAATTGTTGCTTCAATACCTATCGTAGCGACTTTACCTGAACCTGTAGCTTTTATAGTGGTAATATCAATTACATTGACTATACCGTATTGAGAAGTAGCTACATTATATTCAGAAATGCCATAGTTAGCTTGTTCATTCTTTGCTATAGTAAACGGCTGTGTGCTATAGTCTTCTTTATAGTCGTAACCCCACTTACCAACTACTTGGCTAAATGACCCGCCTATGACCGTAAAAGATATTTCCTTTAACATTTTAATCCTTGAAGGATCACCAAAAGACATAGGGTTTGTAAAATACTTCATTGTGTATGGAGCATCATTATCAAGAAAATCAGAATACTGGTTAATACCTTCTAAGTTGCCAAAGTAAAGCGAGCCAGCATCAGTTCTAATACCGCACAATAAAGAAACATTCTCCCATGTAGTAGCTCTGTAACTACCATCCTCTAATGGGACTCTTGTGTCAAACACATAAACTTGTGATGACTGTGGCAGCAACAGTAAGTAAAAAGAATTGTCAGGACTATAAACAGACTTAATGACACTTGTTATTTCTGAGCTTACTGCCGCCATTAAGCTGTCTCTAACATTCTTAGACACGTTGCCAATAGGGTTAGATTTTTCTTGGATAACTCTGCCTAAACTTCTCAACCCAGAGTCAGACAAGAAGATCAAGTCTGTTCCTATGGATTGTATACTGTCTCTAGCAATACAGCCAATACCAGTAACAATGTCTGCCAAAGTCATGGTAGAAGGAGACGAAGCACCGTTGTATATTAAGATACTACGCTTACCAAAGATAACTAAGAAGTTGTTGAATTCTTCTAAAGCTACAATCTCGTCATAACCTGTAGGCCATACAGTAGTTATATCCAGTGAGCCTGATGATCCACCATTAAAATCATTACCGTCTAATAAGTCAGACCAGTAGACTGTGTAGGAGTTATCTACTACATCTGCTGCCCAAAGTCTACCAAAGGAAGCCAATACTTCATTAGCTTCTGGTGAACCTCCAGATACGTATGTTAAAATAGTGCTGCCTGCCTCACTCTTGAGTGCTGCATGGCCTTTCTGAAAAAAGTAAACATTGTTATTGAAACTGACAATCTTCCAATTGTTTGCTGTGATAGTATAGCCAACAGGAAGTAACACTTCAGATATTATGATTGTTCCTGTAAATATCTTATTGTTACCAGCAGAGAATACAGTTTTATTTCCTTCTCTATCACAGAACTCAAATACAGCCTCAATGCCAGCACTAGACCCCAGAGGTGTAAGAGAGCTAGTGAGCTTCTTTATACCTTTACGTGCTGCAATACGTCCAAACTTGTCAATAACAGCATTTTCAGCTACAGAGGCAAAAGCAGGGTCTTGAGTTACAGGAGAGTCTTGTGTGTTAAGTCCCTTGAACCCTGGAGCGCCAATATAAATGTTCTGTCTTTGTTGAGCCATTAGGGAGTAGTCCAGATAAACTCTTCAGGATTCTTATAGGCATCTAAAGCAATGGCATCAGATAAATGCCTGTCTGCAATCAGGAAGTAATCCTGTGCTGTAGTGCCGCCCGTTTCACCACGCTCTCTAGCTAACAAAGCTACAGCGTTGTGTACAATAGCGTTCTTAGGTAGAACTGTAGTGTCTGTATTAGCGGACAGTTCATCTTCTCTAGCAATTAAGTCAAAGCGTAAGTTAAATACACCTGATGGCTTAGGGTAAACTTTTACTTTAGTGTCACTGTTGCCGTCAATACCACTAAAGGTATATGAGTCAGGACTACCAGTTACTTCACCAGAAATGTAATAAGCATTGTTAAACCAGTTAGGTGACTCATAACGCATAAAAAAATTAGATGTGTCGTTAATTACACTATATATTCTAACACGTTCTCCAGCGTTTGTCAAGCTATATTCTGTAGTATCTGCTACAGTAGGAACTACAATAGTTGTGCGTAGTGTAGACCACTGGTGTGAGTCTTCTACAATCTGCTTTGCGTCGTTAACAAAGTCACCTACCATTTTGCTGTAAGTGTTTTCTGCTACGCTAGTTACTTCATCCTCTCGTAGCCTACGTAGTACCTCGTTGACTATGTTCAAATATGTGGTACTCATATAAATCCTCTAAATAAACCGGGAGCTTGATAGTCTGGCAAAGGAACTGTACGTTCTAGTAACTGAGGAGCTTGATATTTCTTTTCAAACAAAAAGTCTTCAAACAAATTTTCTGTAACGCTCCCAGTAGACGTAGGCTGTGCTACTGCTAGTCCTACATCTAGTGAAGGTAAATCTACATCTAGTGAAGGTAAATCTACATCTAGTGAAGGTAAATCTACATCTAAGCCTACATCTGTAGACATGTTAGGAGCTTCTAAAGACTCGTATATTGTTTCTGCAACCTCTTTAGGCGGCTGAAGTAAAAGATCATCTACCGCAGAACCTGCTGTTCTTATAGCATCCTCTGTTTGCTTAAGTAACTCAGGTGTTTCAAATGATGCGCTAAGGTTTGGGAAGCCAGACAAATTAGGAAGATCGCCTAAAGATCCGCCTTCTTTAACATAAGTTCCTAGACCCATCAATAAAGCGTCATCAAGAGAGGAACCTTTTGCTAGTTCTTTTTCAGCTTTGAATAAACCTTCAACCAAATCATCTTGGTTTATGTTGTACGTGGTTGACAAGAAGTCATCAGTTAGCCCTGCTTTTTCAAGAGCGTCTGTGGTAAGTCCTTTACCAAATCTATTTACCACAGCTAACGCAGGATCACCTGAAGCGGCTGCGGCAGTAAACTCTATATTATCAGCTACACCTGTTGCTGTAGGTGTACCTGCAAGTCTACTAGCGCCAGCAACTGCTCCCGCTGCTTCCATAAGACCTATATCTCTACCTGATCCTGAAAGAACTTTACCGGCAGTTAGTAAGGCTTGTCCACCGGGAATAAACGAAGATAGGATAGCAGCTACAGGACTTGACAACGCTTCTTGAAGTCTAGAAGGTGTCTCAGGAATTACTCTAGTTCCATAGTCTCCTGCTCCAGCACCGTAAAGACCTGTTTCTACATTGTAAGGAGTCTTTGTTATACGTTCATCGTATCCTGCTTTTTTCTTAGCTAGATACTCCTGTTTGTCTTTCCCTTCTAGCAAGTCAATTAAGTTTACTCCAGCAGGAGTATTTATGTAAACTTTCTCTCCAGATACAGGGTCAACTTTGTAAGGAGGTAACTCTTGGCTAGTGTACGTCTCCATCCATGCGGCAGCATTAGGCTTTTGTACAATCTCTTTGTAAGCTAAATCTCTAGTAGAACCTCCCATAGCTCTACCTCTACCGGGATCTACCTCACTGTACAAGTCTAATGCACGTTGAGCTACTGCGTCCTCAGACTCTCTAGCTAACTCATTAGCAGCGTTACGCCAATCAGTAAACGGAGTGCGTGGGCCGAAGTCTTGATTGCCACTAGCTAGTTGATCTAGCATATCTTCGTTTAAGTTTATATTTGCTAAATCTATTGACATCAGTTACTTGCCCCAGTTAGACATAGTTTTAATGCCAAAGCTGGCAGCAATAGCGCCGCCTAAGAATGCTTTGTAATAATCAGGCATAGTAGACAATACGGCAAACCCTTGTTGTACATAGGGAACCATATCAGGGATGAAGGCTCCAATTAAAGGTAAACTCAATATAATAGCAAACCATTCGTCTTTCCAAGAAGACTGTGAAGCTACTGCTTGTTGAGTTTCCCAATCAGCGTCAGCGTTAATCTTACGCATTTTAGAATCATGAACAGCTTGTTTTTCAGCAGCTTTATTTTTAAGAAAAGTACCAGCTAAGTTAGCTACAGGGCCAATTATTGCTTGCCACATAATGCACCGTCCTTAAAGATAAAGCTAAGGGGCCGCCGTAGCAACCCCCAGCTAAATGATTGTTACTTAGGAACAACCAAAGTTACACCTGACTCAGGACGCAGTACGTTGCAGCCGTACAGAGTATCTGAAGTAAACAGGTTAGCAAGGAACTCTTGCTTGTACTGAGTCTGAGAGCGAACGCCCAGTTGTTCAGCCATTACAATTGCATCCTTCTGGATCAGCAAAGCGCCCAGAGAGTCTACAGAAGAAGCAGAGTTATCACCAGCAGCTTCAACAACAGGGCAGTTGGTGCTAACAAATACGTCAATGCCGTACAGTTGACCAATCTGACCATTGGTGACTTGACCGTTGTTTACGAAGTCAGAACTTACGTAACGATCAATACCCATGATGGTGTTGCGAACTGAAGGAGGAATGATGAAGCAACGGTTTTCCATTGGTACATCAGCATCGTCCAGCTTCTGGATCAGACCACGGAAACCAGCGTCAGTGAATACGTCAGCAGGAACAACCGTGTCAGCCGTGTAAGTAGACAAGCCGTTAGTAGCGTCTACAAAGAACGTACCGCCGTTGTTCAGGTAAGTCGTAGAAGACGTACCAGCAGAACCAAGGCCAGTAGCCAAGCTGTGCAGGTCGGTGTCAACTTGCTTCGCCAAAGCGTAGCCAGCATCTTCCGTGTAGAACTGACGCAGTGAGCTAAGAGCTTGTACGTCCGTAATGTCTTCAATCAAACGTGAGTATTCAAAGTGCTTGTCAATAGAGATCTGCACTTCACCTTCCGTAGCGTTCTGAACCGTTACAGCAGTGTTCTCAGCTTTAGCGTGAGCGTCACCACGGACAGGCTTAGGTACATGGATGGTATCACCCTTCTTGCCAGCCATAGACATCTTCTTGACAAGGTTTGCCAATACGAGGTTCTTCTGGTAGGCTGCAACAATCTCGTCACTCCAGATTTCTGGAATAAAAGTAGCTGCGCTAGTGTTGTCAACGAACCCGCCAGTTGCGGGATATGTGGAATCAGTCATAATAAATATCTCCTAAGATATACTATCTGACCCGTTTTTCTTCGTATGCCTTCATGATCTCTGGTTGTAGAGCAGCATAGCGATCAGGGTCGGTTCTCATAAGGTTAATAATGTCTGCGCGTCGGTAGATCTTCTTAGGTGCTGATTCAGTGCTGCCACGAGCATTGCCAGTAGAAGCTGCCTTAACTGCTTGCTTACGGGATTGCTCCTCTACAGCGGCAGTTTGCTGTACAATGTTCTGTCGCTCTTTCCATAAGCTAAATAGCTCATCAGCGGACTCGTGATCGTACTGCTGGTCTGCTGCCACAAACAGCTTAGTCCTAACATTGGATGCTTTAATCCACTCAGCAAAGTTAGCATCTTGCAAGATTTGTTGCATATCAGGGTGCTTACGTTGTAGCTCTGATAGCGCAGTGCTTGCCTTATACTGCTTTGTAAGTTCTTCAGCTTCCTTAATCTTAGGGTGGTTTTGAATCGCCCTATCTACAGCCTTATCAGGGTCTGTAAACCAATCTACTTCTTCGTCTTGTTGGGGTGCTTCTTTAGTATCTTCTGTGAGTTGTGTCTGGATATACGTATCAACAACCTTACGTAGCTCACCTACTTCAGAACTCTGTCGGCCCAATAGCTTCTCAGCTTCTTGGTGCATCTGTACAAGTTCTTCAGCGGACTTACCTTTGTACTTGTCTGGGATCTCAGGTTCCTGTGGTTCAGGAGTTTCCTGTTGTTCCTCTACTTGTGCAAACATATCTAGTTGCTGTTCGTTCTCTTCTTGAGTATCCTGACGCTCAGGTTCAATAATCTTAGCCATTATTAACTCCGTACCTTAGTATTGTGGAGATGTTTAGTATGAAGGCTCTCTAGGAGGTTTGCCTTCGTTCATGTGCCATGTGTTGCTCTCGTCGTTTAACCCACCTATCATGTGCATCAGGGAAGTCTCCACTAATGCCTTCAAGGTTAGATCTCACTGGAGAGATAACACGTTTAGCGTCCAAGCCACAACTGCACCTAGAAGTTGTAACATCAGACTTAACTAAATCTTCAAACAGTTTGCCACAAGGACATCTAAAATCAAACAGCCTCATCTACAGACTCTTCTGATTCTGCTTGTT
>Ga0213866_10003802_pt1 | contig 10121 bp, 15 predicted proteins | sample PICome_11_FD_160079 | JGI IMG/M metagenome (GOLD analysis project Ga0213866, IMG submission 160079) | Coastal seawater microbial communities near Pivers Island, North Carolina, United States - PICO284 | ecosystem: Environmental > Aquatic > Marine > Coastal | place: USA: North Carolina... | reverse complement strand
CTAAAAGTTTATAAATATCTTGAAATATGATGTTGCGAACTTTATTTAGATCTAATGTTGTCTTTTGTATAGCTTTGCTATGCATGAGCAATTACTCCCGCAGTATTTACAATTATTTCTTGTATCGCCGTAATAATCTTTTAGTTCTTCTTCCAACTTGAAGCCAAAATTTTCTAAGTTTTTGCATGACATGCATCGCCCGTCTGGTCTAACCCAAGCGTAGGATATGATGACATCACAATTATCTAAATATTTCAATCTGGATTCTGTCAGTCGCTTTCCAATTCCTTGACCTCGATAGTCTGGATGAACAACGAGACATCTCAAAACACAAATTTCTGAAAAGCGCAAAGCGTTGTGTTGAGTAGAAACTGCCGCCCAACCAACTACTTTGTCTCCGTCTAGTGCAACCCAAGCACATTCTACCTCATCTAAATGATTTTTAAAATACCCGCCCGCAAACGCATCATCTACAAGCTCTGCTGCCTGATAGATATGATGCATACTGATTGATGGGTTTGGCAGTGCTACATATTTAATTGACATCAAATGGAACCTCGTAATCATCGTCGTTGTCATCAAATGGCAAATCTGAACCTTCTATAACGTCGCCATCTGGTGATAGCCTCATCTCATCTCTAGTTCTTAGCTCTGTCAATCTAGAGTGTTCACCAGCCATATTCATGTTGATATAGTTGCCGTCAAGTAGTCCAGCGCCGTGACGAGCTTTTAATGTGACAACCTTTCGGTTGCCACCGTTTGGACCGTCCTCTGCCAGCTCCTCTGCGGACTTTAATTTAAATATAGAGAATGATGTACATAGCCAAATGATACGGTCAGAGCCGCTTACAGCGTCTGTAGATTCTTTTGTGATACCATCACGATTCAACTGAACAAATGATAAACATGGGAAATCATACTTGACTGTTAGATTATGTAACTCTGTAATCTGAAAACCAAGTGCTTGATATTCTTGAATGTTATTTGTGATACCAGACGACGACATTAGCTTCAGGTAATCATAAACAACAAGACAATCGTTTGTTCTACCATTCTCGTCTTGACCAACTTCACGAAGAATCCATCGCTTAATAATGTTCATAATTGATTCAAATGGAGCACCAGCCACACTGACATAGGTGTATGGCAAAGATTTAATCTCCTCCGCAGCGTTACGAACTGCTATCAATTGCTCATCGTCATCTCTAAATTTACCTGTTGCAACATCTTGAATTGGAACACCGCTGATGTGAGAAAGCAATCTATTCTGATGATCTTCCTTGCTCATTTCAGTATCGAGCATAAGTACAGGAATTCCCATGCGAGCGTTGTGAAGAGCAACATTATCCGCAAAGACAGACTTGCCCACTCCGGGCCTTGCGGATACAAGGTCCACACACTTACGACGTAAGCCACCACCAATGACGGCATCATATCTAGGAAATCCACTTGATAAACCTATTTGATCACATTTGTTTTCAATTAAAAATTCAATATATTCATCAATTTCGTCACCAAGCATTTCTGGCTTTTGACCTGACTCATCATCGCGCAAAAAATCCATAAGAGGTGATTCTACCAGATTGATAATATCATCAATGCTCTCATCACCAACAATAGAGTCAATGTCATTGTCTATCTTTTTAGCAATACGCTTTGCGTTACGTGCGAACTCAAACTTTTTAACCTGTGCAGCAAAGTGCAGAACATTATCCTTTTTAACAGGATAGTCCATAAGGTCGCGAATGTAATCAAGCTCTTGCTCGGTCTTGACCAGTTCTGTAAGATTAAGTTGTTCAGCGGCTGAAAGAATCGCTGGTATGTCTGCTACGGCATCATTTTCTAAAACCTTTTCGATACATTTGTATAAAACTTGGTTATTACGATTTGCAAAACTGTTGTGCGTAATGAAATCACTAATTTCAACATAAGACTCAAGCCCATATGCAAATAGACCAGCTAACACTGCTCTTTCTGCACCTACATCAGCAAGCTGATCCATTTTACCTTCCTGTGCATCGGTTACATCTAACATATTCACCATGAACTAGCGACGGATTTACGCTAAATGTTCGACCGCAAACATGGCACTCAATATTTCTTTTCTTTGCTCGACCTCTGTTTCTTGCCGTTTTGCCCATACGTTCATACTTTTGAGGGTCAAAGTTTGGATCACGATCTTCACCAGTATCTACCCACTGATTCTTCTTGGCTCTCACCGGAGACTTCCTTTTATCTAATTGCTCGTTTTGAACTACTCTAAAATCCTCAGTAATATTAGACTGAGGTTGCGAGGAAACCGTTTCCTCTTGCTCTTGATCTTCAAGTCGCGACTTTTTAGTTGGCAAGTCACTACGTTGTGTTGATTGTTTTTGACTCGACGGAGCCAAAGAGTCCATAAGTTTATTCAGCAGTTCAGACTTCTGCTCTGCTGTCATGGTGTTTAGTAATGCTTTTACAAGTTCATCACTCATTTTCTCTTTCCTTTTTCCATTAGAATATCTGCCTTGCGGCGAACATTATACTCCCTACTTTTAAGCAATTCTAATCTACTTTCCGCTGTAATCAACCACTCGTTGATATTTTTTGCTATGTCATTTTCTCTCTTGATTAGATCCACCTTCGTTTCATATTTCATAAATTGTACTTCGATTTGTGTGACTTCGCTTGCAATGATACTGCCAAGGTTTTCTTTACACCATCTTGCTACGTTCTCGCTTTGTGATCGACACCAAGCGATATGATCTGCAAATTGGTATAATTGATAAGCGCAATTAAAACAGTCGTCTTGTGTTAGTCTTTCCAACTGTTCATAAGACATTGTTTCGGCCATAGCAAATTCTGGATTGAATTTTGTTGGAGAAACATTTTCTGCTGTTACATATCTGTCAATACCATCAAGAAATACTTTTAGTCTATCTGCTGCGTTCAATTTTCTCTCTCCAATATTCTGGGTCTTCGTCCCAACGTAGTTCCACAAGTGTAATGTCATTAATCCTACACCATTCTTTCTTGTCTAAATCTCGCTTCTTTGACATGGCAAATCCAGCTTTAGATTTGTGAAAGTATGGTATGTATTTAAAATGTTGTTCGCCGTGGACTTCTATCCCTATTATAGCATTTGGAATGTAAAAGTCAAGGTATAAAACAGATTTTTTTGCAGGATTTACAGTTCCCGGAAGTTTGACTTCTTCATAGATACTATAACCAGAAAAGATATCATGTAAAAGCTCTCTGGCTACCCTGTGGTAATAAGAACACTTTGATCTTTGCTTTGAATATTTTTTAAGATCTAATGTGTATTCTCTGCCATTTAGTCCGGTGACTTTCATAGCAGCACTTCTCTGATTCCGTCATACATAAATTCTAGTAGGGTTGGGTTTTCATTTAAGAAGTTTACCACCTTCTCCATACCTTGACACTTAAATGCTTTTTCTATATCTTCGACTTCATTTTCTACAATCCACTGTTTGACGATTGGGTTGTCTTGATTGTCAATAAAGTATGTAAACGTGTACCAAGCACCTTTTGCTGAGATCATAGCGAACTCATTTGCGATTTGCGCTACCTCCTGTGCTTCATCAATACCAATCCCGTAACGAATCCAGCTTGCTGCCGTACTCATCGGCGTTCCACCAGAAGCAGAAGTTTTAACTATCCAGTTTGCAACTTGACCAACGTGATTGCCAGACTCTTTGGGTACTTCCCATTTGCCACGGTGCGTGATAACCATATTAGTTCCAGCTTGAAACTGTAACATATTACCACAGTCTGCCATCTTCGTGGGCGCAAATCGTGACCCACCAGTGTTAGCGATATTGTGAGTGATGAACACAGCAATCGCTTTCATGCGTGACACATCGCCGCTGATACGCTTGAAGAACATAGACAGCAAACGTGGAAGCGCATTACGAACGCCTGTACGAATTTCACCGTCGATCTCATCTTGAGGAACCATGTTAGATGTAGAGTCTACAATAACAAACAGGTTTGGCTCTTCTTTAATTAACCTTTCCAAGATGTTGAGATATGTTTCTGCCGAGACGACTGGTGTATCATCTGTAGCTTGAACAATTTGGATAGCGTCAATATCTAGACCTTTAATACCACGGAAGTTTTGTTTGGTTAACCGACCTTCGGTATTTAAGTAATAAACCTTTTTGCCTCTTGCTTGCGCTTTAGCCGCAGCGTAGAGCGCGGTCGTGGTTTTTCCTGTTTTTGGGTCGCCAGTCATGACAACGCACTGGCCTTCTCGCAAGCCGCCGCCAAGAGCAATGTCTAGTGCTGGTCCTACACTGATTACTTCAAAAGTTTCTAGAGACTGAAGAACCTTTGTTCCTGACTCAATAATATTACCGTACTTTTTGCACAGAGTTGCCACTGTTGGATCATCATGTTCAATCTTCGAGATCTTTTTCTTCGCCATTCTCTATTTTCCTGAGTTTGTTTAAAATGTTTTTCCCGCCAAAACTTTTCTTTCTTGTTGAGGCGTTATTGTTTATGTTTATTTCCTGTTTAGGTTTATCCTTTTCCTTACTTAATAATAGCTCGTACTTGCTGATTATCCCAACTACTTTCGGATGATTTAGAGAAAAAATACCTTTAAAGTCATTGGAGTGAATCGCTTTGACAAGTGCTTCTTCGCTAAAATCTTTTAATAACTTACCGGCAGCCCATAGTTGTTTCTTGAACGTCCAGTCCCAAGGTTTTTTGTTCCAAAACTTGTATGGTAATGACCCAACGTTTTTATTTTCTGCGTTACGCTTACACATAATCTCTGCAACATAAGCAGCGCAAGTACAGTGGTCGCCGGTTGACTCATGCTTATACTTGCTCTTTTCCGTTCTTTTTCTTTTTGCCATTGTAAAGCATAGCCTCTTTAAAGCAGTTTTCTAAAGTGTCTTCAATTTCTTTTTCAACAATTAACTCTGGTACTAACCACATCTTCTTGTAAACAATGTCATTTCTGAGAATTCCTACGGTAAAGAAGTTCTTAGTTTTCTGACCCATAGCACCCATTACAGACCGAACAAAATAGATTCCCTCTGAGTCAGCAACGTCAATTATACACTGATGTGATCGGAATTGCAAGTGAAAATCTTGAATAAAGATATCATTTTTCTCGCAGTGAGCCTTAACTTCATACCATATATTATAGTCACTAAAGAACCAGTGCTTTCCTTCCTCTGTCATTACTTTTATCCAGACTTTATTGTAATCACAGTTTGTGTAATGCTCTACCCACTTTTGTTCGTCCATTACCTAATCCTTGTAGTACACCTAGTAACTTTAGATGAAGGTTGCTTCTTTCTGAAATCATCAGACATCTCTGCCGCATTTTGAGTCATTACGGTTGAGCCTTTATCATTTCTTGCAAACTGTTTATACAGTAGAGTTTCTTCTTTTTTTGCTTTAGGCTCTTCTTTAACTTCCTCAACAGTTTCTGCTTTCTTTTTCGGCAGACGAGAGACAAATCGCTCAACTGTAGCTTTGGCTCTACCAAGGTCTGCGCACAACTCTACAACTGATAAATCTCTATGCTGTTCGATGTAAAACTTTTCTGCTTTACTTAACGGTCCTTTTTTAGTCATTCAATAGTCCTCGTTGGGCTTTGGTTAAATAAATTGAATTGTTAGTTTTTAGATACGTCATATAAAGATCAAATGTGTTTCTAGATACACGCTTCATTCGCGTGTCCAGATTCCGCTCTCGTCTACCGTATGGCCCCATAGGATCAAAAGGGGTGCTTTGATATGTTCTAATGTAGTACGTTTCCTTGTCATTAGCCATAACAATCTTGGAGTAGTGTGGAACTTTATGTGACTCTTCTTTTTCTAACGCTCTGCCAGTTTTCCCAAAAAGCAATACCGTTTTTTCTTGATGGGGTAAAAATTTACTATCTATATATTTCATTTACGACCCTCCATAATATACCTTAGTTTTTGTTTGTCATTCATCTTATTTATTTCTTTTGACGTTGCACCACCATGCTTATGATACCAAGGCTTAGGTGCTTCTGGATTTGCTTCACGTTTTTGGTGTTCTGCTTCAGCAATTTTATTTTTATTCACTCTCGCGTTCTTGTCGGCAATACTTCCGATTGTCTCGCTTCCAGACATAAAACTGTGGAGTCCGCCAGTAACTACTCTAAACAACCCTTCTTCGTTACAAAGAGGACAAGTCGTTAGTTCTGGGTCTGTAACTTTTTGGAAAACGTCACCGACTTCTGCTCCACAGTCTTTACATTCATAGTCATAGATTGGCATTTAATTCTCCAATGCTTGTAAAAATCTACCAATAATTCCGTTCCTTTGAATATCTTGATATGTCAACTTGCAGGTTGCAATACCTTCGATATCTCTTAATTTATTCATACAATAAGATAATCCGCTTCTTCCACGCAGATCATTTTGATCAACATCGCCGTTAATTAATACTTTTGAGTTTTGACCCATTCTAGAAACAAACATTTTAATTTGTTCTTCTGTACAGTTTTGCGCCTCGTCTAAAATCATGTATGAATCATGAAATGTAGACCCTCTCATTACTTCTAATGGCCTGTAAATGATTTGACCTTCATTCATGTATAGCCCATAATAAGCTCTACCTAAAAAGAACTGCAAGTTTTCTTTCATCGGTAGTAAGTACGGAGCGATTTTTTCATCCATCTCTCCCGGAAGAGATCCGATATCTTTTCCGGTACAAACTAATGGTCTAGTTATAATAACTTGTTGAATCTTGCCGTGATGCAAATGCTCTGCCGCTAAACCCGCTGCAATAAAAGACTTTCCTGATCCGGCAGGTCCAGAGCAGAAAATAATGTCATTCTCTATAATAGATCTAATATAGTCTCTTTGGTTATCTGTTTTCGCTTCTATGTGTTGAATTTTTTGAGGTTTTTTGTTATCAACTGCATCTCTGCGATGTTTTCTACTCATGTAAACCCTTTGTTTATGAAAAGTTATAGATCGGACTCTTTAACAAACACTCCGTCCACCATCTTTCCTTTTCTATCCTTAATATCACTCCATGCTCTAAATAAACATTCTGAAATGCTTAGATTATTCCTTTCCGCGATATTGATTAATACAACAATCATATCACCGATATCGTCCGCTACACTTTTACCTTTACAAATGCTATCGGAAAGCTCACCTGCTTCTTGAATTAATTTGCAGTATTGATCTTTATCTGTAGATCCCTTAATGAGGTTTCGCTCGTGATGCCACTTGGTAATATTTTCAATCAAAGTTTTAGTACCTACATTGTTGGGTATATCATTCGCTGTCGCATTACTTAACATCTGCTGTCTAACTAGATAGTCTTGGCATGGTTTTGCATCAGTCATAACTAAATCCTCCTAAGTCCATATCGTCTAAGTCATTCTTGCTAGCACCAATTTTATAGCTAGTAATTTCATGTTCTTGTGGTGCAACCTGAACACTCTCGCTACTCATCCAATGGTGAGTCCAGCCAGCTATCGGATTTTTGCCTACATTGTCGTATGGCAACCCGATAGACTTTCTGCGCGACATACATAGCCAATCAATGTACTGATGAAGAACGGTCTCATTTAACCCAATGATTGATCCATCTTTGAATAGATAAGAAGCCCATTCTTTTTCTTGTTTTGCTGCGTTGTCAAACATCTTGATAGCATCTTCTTCGCACTGTTTAGCGGTACCAACAAACCCTTCTGACTCTTCGGAGTGTAGGATCTTTAGAATTTGTTGGGTGTTTGCTAAATGTAGAGCTTCATCGCGTTTAATTAACTTAATAATATCGGCATTGCCAACCATCTTTTTGTTCTCTGCGAACGCAAAGCTACAAACAAAGCTGACATAAAACCGAATAGCCTCAAGAATATTGATGCTAACAACAGTCATATATATTTGCTTTTTTAGATCGGATGTTTTGGTTGTGTTGCAAGCCATTCCCATCAAATTATTATAGTCCGCAATAGCGCTGTTTGCCCTTTTCATAATCTCTTTGTCTTCATAAATTCCCCCAAAGATTTCTGAGCTATCGGCAAAAACATTTTGAATGATATAACTATAACTTTGTGAGTGGATCTTCTCAAAAAATTGCCATGTCATCAGGCAGGCTTCTAGCTCTGTATTGGTGACAAACTCTAACAAGGTAGGAACACCACGACAGATAACGCTGTCAAGCATAGTCTGATATTTAAGATTAGATGTAAAGATAAACTTCTCGTTGTCTGACATCTCCTTGAAGTCGCCACGATCTTTCTTTAGTTCAATCTCTTCTGGTCGCCAGAAGTTCATCATCTGTTTACTGTCAAGGTCTTTGAAGATAGGATACTTGACAATATCGTATCGCTGAACCCCAAGGTCTTTTCCGAGGAACAAGGGCTGACTCATTGGGTCTACGTTCTTGGTATTAAAAATAGTTTTCATTCTGATTCGTCCCAATCATAAAACTTGTGTAAAAATTTGTCATAAATATTAGCATACTTTATATCTTTACATATTAGATCATAAAGCGGTTTAGGGAAGGACAACATTCCATCCCTTTTAAAAATCTTAGTAGAGTATTCTTTACATCCAGTCTTACCTTCTTGTTTTACCTGCACTTTGCAGGTGCTTTGATTTAATGATATTGTCCACTCATCTATCTTGCATCTAATCATTAGATTGCGCAAGCTCCTGAGTCACATCCCATATCTTTTTCAGTGTCGCCATCTCCATCTGGAGTATTACAATAATAAAAGTTTTTTAATCCGTATTTGTATCCATAGATTTGGTCTTTAATAATTACGCTCAGTGGAATATTTCCATCGTCCCAATGGGCATAGTTATAATAGAGGTTTGTTGACATACTCATATCCGTAAACTTCTGGATAACCGCAGCAATATTTAGAAAGCTATGGTTTTCCATCATGTTCCAAGCCATAGAATAGTAGTTTTTGCGCATATGATAATTGGGTACTAACTGTTTAAGAACTCCATTCTTTGCTTTTTTGGAGATTAGTAAGCTCCGTACTGGCTCAATTCCATTGGTAGAGTTCTGAATGACGGAGCTAGATTCACAAGGCATAATAGCAGATAAAGTAGAATGTCGTAAACCATGTTTTTTAACTCGTTCACGTAAGCCCTCCCAATCCATGTTATAACTAGGTTTAATTAATTCGTCTACTGTCTTCTTGTACCAGTCAATAGGTAACAGCCCTTGAGAGTATTTTGTCTCATTGAACTTAGGACATGCACCCTTTTCTTCTGCAAGCTCACAACTCGCATTAATGAGGTTCCACTGAATCTGTTCCATCATTTCGTGGACAAGCTCAAGTGCCCCCCTGTCTTCATACATTAATTTGTTCTTAGCTAAGAATCCAGCTAGGTTTGTGACACCAATACCAAGTGATCTTCGACCCTTAGTAAAAGTTTCACCAGCTAAAACTGGGTAATCTTGATAATCAATAACAGCGTCTAGTGTTCGCACAGCGATACGGCAAGCGTCTTCAATATCTTTCTCGTTTGTTAACTCAAGCAGATTGAGTGCAGACAAAATACAAATACCAATCTCACCTTCTGGGTCATCAATCGAATTAATTGGTTTTGTTGGATGGATAATTTCTTGACAAAGATTAGACATGTAACATGGCACACTCCACGATCCGTGTGCATTGGCTGAGTCAATATTCATGCTATAGATACGTCCTGTCTCCAAGCGTTCGCGAGCAAAAATCTGCGCTAATTGTCGTGCCGGAATCTTTTTCTTGAACTTCAGCGATCTCTTGTTTTCATACTTGAGATAGAGTTCTTCAAACTTTTCGTTGTCACCAAATGCCTCATACAGCCCCTTTGCCTCATGGGGACTGAACAAAGTAATATCTTCATTCGCCACTAGGCGGTCGTAAAATAACTTACAAAACTGAACACTATAATCTAGCTTACGAACGCGATTGTCGTCTGTGCCAGCGTTGTTTTTGAGGACTAGAATATCTTCAATCTCATAGTGCCAGAATGGTACATGTACCGTAGCAGAGCCGCCACGTAAGCCATTCTGAGACGTTGACTTAACAGCCGACTCAAAGTTTTTCAAGTACGGAATAAGTCCTGTGTGGATTACCTCGCCGCCCCTAATAGGTGAATTAATTGTCC
>Ga0213866_10003799_pt1 | contig 10125 bp, 7 predicted proteins | sample PICome_11_FD_160079 | JGI IMG/M metagenome (GOLD analysis project Ga0213866, IMG submission 160079) | Coastal seawater microbial communities near Pivers Island, North Carolina, United States - PICO284 | ecosystem: Environmental > Aquatic > Marine > Coastal | place: USA: North Carolina... | reverse complement strand
TGCGCTGCTCCAAGCTGACGAGCGACTCGTAGCGATCGAGCACGCTGGTGATCTGCACTTCGTCGAGACCGCCAGTCGCTTCCTTGCGATAGCGCGCGATGAAGGGGACGGTCGAGCCTTCGAGCAGCATCTCGACGGTGCGCGTGACTTGCAGCGTCGTGTGCCCCGACTCGCGCACGAGGCGATTCAAGATCACGTCTAGGGTCGCGTCGTCGATCGCTGCGGGGGCGCTCTCCTCGGCTAGCGATGGATCGCCCTCGTCAATCACGGGTGCGTTGTTCTGCTCGGGTTGCTCGCTCATCTGCTGTCCTTGCGTTTGGTTTGAGATGCAACCCGCCAGCATAGCCGCTCAAAGGCTCTGCGAGAATGATGATGCGCGATGTGCTCTCAGAAGATGTGCGCAATCGCGCAAGGAGATAGCTCGGAGTATAGTCCAGCATAGTGCTGCGCTCGTGCGCGGCTGTCGACCAAGGAGTGAGCGTGCTGCAATCCCTCTGCAATTGGAAGCTTTGCCTGACGGCGATCCTGCTGGCGCTCGTATCGCCTTTGCTCCGCGCGCAAGAGGTGGGCGACGATGGTGCGCTTGGCGAGGACGCTCCGGTTGCATCAGCTCAGCCGGAAGGCGACGCGCAACTACTTGGCCTGAACACGCGCTATCCGGACGTTCCCTCATTGATCTCGCATTCAAGCTTGGGGCTGTGGATCTGCGCGTCAGATGAAGTGCCTCTGCTTGATTCGCTGCGCTTCGATGAACGCGCGCGCGCTGCCGACAGCTTTGGCCGCCTGAGCGTATTGCGCACGGACATCGGCCTTCGTCTGCATCAACGATTCGGTGCGTGGTCCGCTGATCTACGCTTCGGCTTTGAGAGCATCGCGCTGCGGCAGAGCGGAGTCGAATCGAGCGATATGCTGCTGCATGGGACTCGCAGCTTCGGCGCAGGTGGCGAGCTTACGCTGAGCAGGCGCTTTGCCTTCAACAGCAATCGTTCGGGCATCAACCCTTGGGGCTTTGAACTCGGCGCGCAAGGGCGCTTCGGCTCAACCTTCTTCAGCGACAAGCCTGAGTCTGAAGTGTTTCATCTCGAAGAGGGCGACACCACGACGAGCCAACTGGTGCGCTACGGCATCAAGCTGATGCTCGCGCGTGACAGCATCTTCAAGTGGCAGTTCGAGTCTGACGACGACACTCAAAGCAGCTTGCCGAAGACTGGCTTCAACTTCGCATTCGGCGCGCTGATTTTTGGCAGCCTGCTCGACGTTGAGATCAAGGGAGATCGCGCAGGCAGCGAGCGCTTGATCTATGCCGCACATAGCCGCACTACGCTGGGCGCGGCCTTCCCTTTGCGCTTTGAGAGCTACATGCGCTCGGGCGATCATAGCGCTTTGAGTGCCGGGCTTGAGATTGTGATCGGCGCTCACTGGTCTGAGTTTTCGCTGTGGATGGGAATGATCTTCTAAGTTCGCGTTTCGCCTTTTACGCACCGGACTGTGCATAGGCTTAAAGAGCTCAACGCAAAGGTGCCAAGCACGCGAAGTCTCGCAAAGCCTGGCGGATTGGGCGTCTTCTGCCGGGCGTTTGAGGCTCTCCAGTTCCGGCAGCGCCCAGAAACTTCTGAATACGAGCGCGATCTTTGCGGCTGAGCGGGTCAGGCCACGAGCCGCTTCGCGTCTTCTTATTAGCGATCAATCTCGGGCACTCAGCACAGCAGTGAGGAGTCGACGCGACTGGCCAGCGATGCTTGATCCGACAGGCTTTGCGAGCCTTTGCGCTCTCTGGGTCTTTGCGTTGAACTTCGATTTCTCTCGCTCGCATGAGCGCGAGTTATGGCGAAACCCTAGCCTAGTCTTGGCTGCTCTTTTGAAGCGCATTCACAGCGCAATAAGCAAACGAGCAGGCTGAGATTTCTCTCAGTCTGCTCGTTGCGATCAGCTCTGCTGAACTTAGTTGTCGTCGTTGCCGGTCACGCTCTTGAGCGAGTTAGCCAATTGCTTTTGCGTAGCCGACGCATCTTGCAGCGCAATATCCATCGCCTGGAAGCGCTTCTCCAAGCGCTCGCGCTCCGCTTGGATGCGTTCCTGCAAGCGCGCGATTTCATCGTTGAAGTCGCTGATCCGGTCGTCGATCGATTCGGTCGCCTGATCGATCAGACCGTTTGTCTCGGTGTACTCTTGAGCGAGCGTATCGATCCTGCGCGCCACACCAAGCTGAGTGTTCAGGTTGATGTCGAAGGTGCGCAGCTCGTCATCGCCACTCACGGCGGTCGATGAACGGAAGCGCAAGGACGAGAGCGTCCCCGAATCATTCTCATCGGTGATCGTGAAGTCGCTCGCGCCAGTGGTCAGATCGCGCACGACAAGGCTGCGTCCATCCGCGCTGATCTCCGCTTCCAAGCGAGCATCAGCGTTGATGCCATCGATCAACTGGCCCAAGCGCTCATAGCTTGAAACATCGAGCAGGAAGTCGGCTGAACCATCGCGGAAAGTAAAGCGCAGGTCATCGCCGCTGGTCTCGCTCAGGCCGGCGCCGTTGTTCCAGTTCTCGAAGAGGGTTTGCGAAGTCAGCGTTGCAGCGTTGTCGAAGATCGCGCGCACGTCTTCAATACGCTGCTCAAGTGCTTCGAGCAGCTCGTCTGAATCGAGGGAGAGCAGGCCATCGTTGTCGATGTCCATGCCAATCGAACCGACGAAGTTCGCCCCCACAGGCAGGCCTTCCACGATGTCGAGCAGCGCACCGCTGATCGCGCCGCGCAGATTGATCAGCGTGCCATCGCCAAGCAGCGGACCGCCTTGCAGCGTTTCGGTATCGAAGCCAGCCAGGTCGGACATGCGTTGGCGCAGCGAGTTGTAAGAATCTTTCAGTTCAGTGATGTCGTTGAACACCGCTTGCAGATCGCGGGTCACGCTCACCGTAATCGGATCGGTCGAGGCTTGCAGCAGATCGAGCGTAATGCCTGGAATGACGCGGCGGAAGCTGTTGTCCGCGCTGCGCAGAACGATCGGATCAGCCGTGCCTTCTGAGCTACCGTAGATCAACACGGCGTCTGAAGCAGTCGATGTCTGCGACATTTGGAAGGCTGCCATGTCGCTGCGAATGACCACGTCGTTCTTGTTGCCGGCCTCTTTGCCCGTAACGGAAAGGCGGAAGCGGCGATCTCCAGAACCATCGTCGATGATCGACGCGGTAACGGGAATGTCCAAGCCTTCGATCTTGTCGATCACGTCGCCTAAGCTGTCGTTCGTGTCCACATCAATCGTGTACTCGAAGCGCGGCGTAATCGTTGCACCACCAGAGTAGGTTCCGGTCAGACTCAGCCTGCGTGCGAGCGTGCCGCTCACATCTTCAATCACGATCGCGCCGGTGCCGCCGGTGGTGTCAGTCATGCTCAGACCATCGCCGAAGCCGTTGATCGCGACGTTCATGTTGGGGATGGTGTTGAGCGCGTTCACCACGTCGCCCATCGAGCGGGCGTTGGAGATATCCACGTCCTGCTGCACGCCGTTCTTCAGCGTGATGCGCACGGTCCCGCTCACCAGGTCGGAATCAAAGCCGAAGTCTTGTAGACGACGATTGCCGTGGATGTGCTTGAAGTTGACGTTGCCCGCATCCGCCACGTTGTCGGCGTGCGTGCCGTCGATGCCAAGCTCAGCCGCGACGGTGCCGACGGTGTCGGTGATGTCCAAGCTGCCTGCACCGCCAGCGGTATCGGTGACGATGATGCCCGTTCCCGTATCATCTACCTGCGCGAACACGGATGCTGCGCCGGTGTTCATCTGGTCGAGAATCTCGTAGAGATCTTCGCGGCCGGTGAAGCTGACGGTAGTGATCGCGCCGTTCGAGTCGGTGATGTCGAAGGTTGAAGGCGTCGCGATGCTACCGGTGAAGCCCGCTCCGCTCACGCCGCCCAAGCTCTGCATTTCTACGGAGCCGAGCGAGGAGATCATGCGACGGCCATCGAAATCGCCACCGCCCTGATCGAGCAGCGTAGCTGCTTGCAGGCCAAGCCCGCTGAGCACTTCGGACGTACCAGCGATGGTGATCGTTGCGGGCAAGCCGCCGTCACTCAAGCGCAGGCCCTTGCCATCTGGAGCGATCGAGGCAGTCACCGTGCCAGCAGCCGCGTTGATCAAGTCGATCACATCGCCAACTGTTTTCGCGTCGGTGATGTCCACGTTCATCGCAGCGCCGGAGCCGGTGATGGTGAGCGAGCCGAAGGTGCCCGAGCCGGTGCCGATGCCGCGACCGTCGTTCAGTCCGGAGAGTGCTGTTTGCTCGCCAACAGTGTTGATCTGCGTTCCGATCAGCGTGCCCGTGCCGCTGGTCCCGTCGATGCCGAGTGATTCAGCCGTCTGCCCGGTGCCAACGCTCTCAACCGTGATGTTGCCAGCGAGAGAAACGTTCTCGATGATCAGACCGTCACCCAGCAGGCCGCTGCCGTTATCGTCGTTGATGCGCGCGGTTACCTGAGCAACGCCGTTCGCGTTGATCGTGTCGACCACGTCTTGGATCGAAACAGTATTCGTCAGGTCGACGATCGCCACACGACCGCCGTCGTCGGTGATGCGAATCTGTCCTCGGTCGATGCCGGTTGAACCGTTGAGGCGCGAAAGATCGGTGGGGCGCGAGATGCGCGCATCGCCCACTTCGATCGTCATCTGACCCGCAGTATTGGTGACGTTCTGTGTCGTCGAATCCAAGAAGGCGTTGGAGACGTACTGCGAAGTACGTGCCAGCGAGCGAGTGTAGAACTGGAAGGTACCTTCAATAGAAGAGGTATCACCCGTGGCCAGCAGTGCCGACTCGTTCGAGCTGCGCACAACGGTCGAGTTGAAGCTCGAACCATCGTAGAGACGACGCGAGACTTCCTGCAGCGCGAGCAGGCGTGAGCTGATATCGAGATAGGCCCGCTTCTTGGTCTCTTGCTCGCCGATGCGATTCTCGATCGCCGTGATCGGTCGCTGCTTGGCAGCAAGAATCGAGTCAAGAATCGCTGCCGAGTCGATTCCGAAGCTGTTGGGGACGAGGCTGGAAAGATTGCCTGCCATGGGTAATTCCCTCTCAAACGCTATCGCGATTGCTTGTTCATTTCTGAATGACCACAGCGAAAACCATCCGCCAAAGCCATGCGCTTCATGCTCGATCCGAATATCGAAGCGAGCAAACACCAGCGAACGAAGGGAACAAAGCTTCCCCCCACTACCGGAAATTCCTTCCCTCTGCACAAGCCACGCTGCCTCACTCATCCGAGCTGCGCGTGACTTGCCTTTGCGCTGAAGATCCCGCGGGCGTCGTCGCATCGGGCTTTCCCGCTATGCTGACACACCTGCGCGATACTCCTGAGCGCACGAGGCGAAGAGAATCTCTAGGGAGATAGCAAACCCCTTGCCACTCACTGCAGATAGCACGCTCCCGCATCCCGCCGACGCCATTTGTCACAACAAGAATGCGACTTGAGACTTGCAGGGAGTCTTCCTTTTGCGTAGACGCCTATTCCCCCTCTGTGTAAGGTTGCCGACTTGATTGCCACAATCGACTGGCCCTATGGAAGCGGCACTAGACCCGCTTCCGGTGCATATGATTGAGCGGAGTACGCCCATGGCTTCTCGTGAAATCCGGCTGAGCGCTGGAGACAATGTTTCGGTTTTGATCGAACAGGCAGACGGCAGCCTGCTCAAGCTTGAGCTCTCGTTGGGAGCCTTGAGCAACGGTGCGAGTGTGCCAGCAAAGGCTCAGGCGAGCATGCCTGCGGCTGATCCAAAGCCGGTAGCACCAGCTTCGCCCGCAGCACCTGCGGCAGCGGAGATCATTGAAGAAGAGACGATCGAAGAGGACATCGAAGAGGTTGCCGTAGCGGCTGATCTCGACGACGAAATCTCTGATGGCGTGATTGAGCTCGGCGACGATCTCGACGACGCAGAGATAGCTGATGAGATCGAACTCGACTTTGACAGCAACGACGACATCGAGTTTGACGATGACGATGCTGACTCGGACGACAATGCTTCGGACAACGACGACGACGAAGAGGAAGAAGAGCTTCCGCCATGGACCGGTCGCGCGCGCGACTACAAGGTGAAGGAAGAAGAAGCCCGCAAGGCAGCAGCTGCTGAAGCCGCCGCCGCTGAGGCACCAGCTTCCGATGAGATCTCGCTCGACGGCGCCGAATTCGACGACGATGAGATTTTGGACGAGATGCCCGGCAGCAGCATGAGCGCCGGCGAGTGTTCGGTCTTCTTGACTCCGCCTCGCACGCCTGAAAAGCGCGAAGCAGCCGCTGCGATCCTCGCTTCCGTGCAAGGCATTAGCATCGCTGAGGCGAAAGAGCTGACCAAGAAGGTGATCATCACAGTCGCCAAAGAGATCAGCGAGTTCGATGCTGAGAACGTGCTGGAGCAGATCAAAGAGGCCGGTCTTCTTGGTCGAATTACGCGCAAGAAGCGTTAAGCTCGATGCAGCCGCTACGTGTGGCCACCCCGCCCGAATCTGCGCTGATGGAGGAGCAGGAGAGCATGTCAGAATCTGAAAAGAAAGACGCCCCAAAGCGAAACGATGGGGCTGGGACGCCAAGCAGTCCGCCGAGTTCCCCCCTCACTGCCGGTAGCGTGCCGCTTCCGACCGGCCCGAAAGATGAAGAGCGGCAGGGCCGAGCTACGATGATCGGTATGCCTGCTGACATCTTGAAAGAGGATGTTCCCGACGTCGTGCGCGACGATGAAGGCATTGACGAACTCGTGGTCGACCACGGCGGCGTCGCTGGCTCAAGCGATCTTGATGACCTCGGCGCAGGGGATTCAACGGCTGCGCTCGCTGCGCTGCCGGAAATCGCCGAAGCCTGGTTGGTGAATGATGATGGCGGCGAGTCCCGCGGTATTGAAGAGAAGATCATCGTCGGGCGCGAAGCTCCCTCGGATTGGATCGTCGATCATCCCACCGTCTCCAAGCAGCACTTCAAGATCTACCGTGAGAAGAATCGCTACTTCTTGCAGGACTTGCAGGCCACCAACGGAACCTACCTGAACAACCGCGCGGTGAAGGGCTCGACCGTTCAGCTCCGCGCAGATGATCAGATCATCGCAGCCGTGACGCTCAAGCACCCTACAGGTGCAGTGAGCTTCACCTTCAAGGCTGAAGAGCCAAAGTAACTTAAGCGCCAAATACCAAGTCCAGCGGCTTGCTTCCTTGCGGAGTAAGCCGCTTGGTCGTTTAGCGTACTCGTGCAGAGCGTCACGAGTGCTTGCGCTATCTGGACTCAGCTCTACACTTCACTCAGTGATTCGGCCACTCGGTGCATTCAAACAAGCGAGTAGAACGTGCAAGCTTCTCCCATCCCCGCGAACGAAACTGAACGCCAGGCCATGCTCGACAGCCAAGCCTTCCAGCTCAACGAATACGATGAGAGCTTGCATCGTGTCGTAGAATTGGTTGCCTCAGCGTTCGATGTGCCAATCGCGTTGGTTAGCATCGTTGATGGCGACAAGCAGTGGTTCCTTGCGCGCAAAGGATTGGACGTTGAGTCGACGCCTCGCGACATCTCCTTCTGCGGTCATGCGGTCGCTGCCGACGAGTTGCTCGTCGTCGAAGATGCCACACTAGACGCGCGCTTTGCCGACAATCCATTGGTCACTGGCGCTCCAGAAGTTCGCTTCTACGCGGGCGTCCCGATTCGCGCTCGCGACGGCTTGGCGATTGGCACGCTGTGCAGCATTGACACGAAGCCCCGCAAACTCAGTGCAGAGCAAATCGGTTTGCTGCGCGAGCTTGCGAATGTAGTCGAAGGGCACTTGCAGATTCGCCACAGCTTGCTCCAAGTGAATCGCCAAGCACCATCCACATTGACCATGGTTCCGCTCGCTGTGCAGGAGATGCGCACGCAGCTTACGAAAATCCTAGCTGCGACCGAGTTGCTCAGCGAAGAAGGGGGCCTGAGCGAGCGCGCCCTGCGTTTCATTGAGACGATTTCTCGCAGCGGTCGTCGCATCAACCGCATGACTTTGGATCTGCTTGACCTCTCGCTCCTCGATGCGGGCAGCTTCGGTATTCGCAAACGCGAAGTCGAGTTGCCGCGCCTTGCTGAGAGTCTGAGGGGAGAGTTCGAAGCGCCGCTTGATGCACTCGACATCACCTTCGTGCTGACCTGCAGCCAGACATGCGGCAACGTTTACGCGGACTTGCAGCTCCTCCGGCGCGTCTTAGTCAACCTTATCGAGCAGGCCACCGACAACTCTGCACGAGGTGGAGAAATCCACTTGAGCATGGAGCGCACGTCAACGAAGTATCGGATAGAAGTGCGTGATGAAGGCCCATGTTTGGTCACCGCCAAGCTGGAATCAGCATTTTCAAGCGCGCTCAGCGATGAGGATATTCGTACGTCATCGAGCGCTGCGCTCAGCCTCGCATTCTGCCGCGCAGTGGTGGAGGCGCACGGCGGGACGATAAGCGTTGCAAACTGCACACCTCGCGGCAAACGCTACATCATCGAACTGGCACAATGATCCCTCAGCCCGCCTTTTTCGCTGGCAGCACCGGGCATGGGCTGCATAGTGTCGGCACGCGCAACGCGCATTTAGACCTTGAGCCAGAGCACGACGATGACGCAAACCAAAGATCAACCCAAGCCCGCAACGAGTGACGTCCCCGCTTTGGCGGACAAGTCCTCGTTGAGCCAAGAGCAACAGCTTGAGCTCTTTCGCTGGATGGCGCTCAATCGCGCGTTCGACGACAAGATCAGCTTGCTCTATCGCCGCGGTCTGGTGATCGGCGCGGCCTTCAGTTCGCTCGGACAGGAAGCCACGAGCTGCGCATCAACCTATGCACTTCAGCAAGACGACATCATCGCGCCGATGATTCGCAACGCCGGCTCCACGCTGGTCAAAGGTCTGCCCGCGCGCGACTTTCTCGCCAACTACATGTTCCGCACGAATGCCCCGACCGGCGGCCGCGACGGCAACACGCACATGGGTGATCTGCGCTACGGCATCATCGCGCCGATCTCGATGCTTGGCTGCTCGATCGCCGTCTGCACCGGCTACGTGATGGCCGCCCGCATGCGCGGCGAAAAGCGCGTCGCCCTGAGCTGGATCGGCGAAGGCGCAAGCTCGAACGGCGAGTTCCACGAGGCAGTCAACATGGGCGCGGTGATGAAGGCGCCGATGGTGCTGATCATCGAGAACAATCAGTACGCTTACTCGACGCCGGTCGAAAAGCAATGCGCCGCCGAGCGTTTCGCCGACAAAGCGCCAGGCTACGGGCTTGAGCCGATTCGCATCGACGGTAACGATCCGCTCGAAGTCTACGAGGTCAGCAAGGCCGCGATCGAGCGCGCCCGCAATGGCGAGGGCTTTCAATTGATCGAAGCGATGACCTTCCGTCGCAAGGGGCATGCTGAGCACGATCCCGCGAAGTACGTCCCGCAGGACGTGAAGGATTACTGGGAAGCGCGCGATCCCCTCGCTCGTTTCGAAGCGCACCTGATCAAGCAAGGCTTTTCATCTCAGGATGAGATTGATCTGATCTGGCAAGACGTCCGCCAAGAGGTGGAAGAAGCCGAAGAATGGGTGAACGCTCAACCTCAGCCCGACGCTTCCACGGTGATGCAAGGCGTCTACGCCGACCAACCTCACCCCGCACACGAGGACGACGAGTTCCTCTACGGCCGCCAATTCCGCTAAGCGATTGCGGGCAAGCTCGCGCGGGCGCTTTCGTAGACGTGGCGGAAGAAGATGCGGGAGTCGTCGAAGGTGAGCGGCAAGCTGCGAACTTCGTCGAGCGTCGCCCAGCGGATGTCGTCGACTTCGCCATCTTCGAGCGTAAAGCTGAGTTGCTCGATTGGCTGCGGGGGCCTTGCGAGGAACCAGTGCAGCAAGAAGGGCGCTGAGCGCGTGGTGGATTCCCAGAGCTTGCCGATCACCTCAATCTCAATCCCAACCTCTTCCATCACTTCGCGCTTACAGGCTGCGATGATGTCGTGATCGTCAGGATCCATCGAGCCGGTGACGGGATTCCAGTAGTTCGGAAAGGTGTCTTGCGCCGAGCGCTCGATCAGCAGCAGCCGCTCATCGGGAGCGACGATCACAGCGACGATGGCGTGGCGGATAGGTTGCATCGAAGCTCCGGAGTCTAGTGGCACC
>Ga0213866_10003797_pt1 | contig 10128 bp, 16 predicted proteins | sample PICome_11_FD_160079 | JGI IMG/M metagenome (GOLD analysis project Ga0213866, IMG submission 160079) | Coastal seawater microbial communities near Pivers Island, North Carolina, United States - PICO284 | ecosystem: Environmental > Aquatic > Marine > Coastal | place: USA: North Carolina... | reverse complement strand
TATTTAAAGTAGACTTATGATCTACAACGCACACCCATATAGTTTTATCATTCTTTTGAGCGATTTGCCCTCCAGCAGTCAACTGAACTTGCTTAGTTCCTGCGACAAAACCTTCTCCAGCTGAAGCTGGGGGAGTTTTAACTACATCCCCTGCTTGATAATTAACATCCAAGGTCCAATCGCCAATACTATTAACATAGTCGAATTCGCCGATGATAGATGATCCTCCTCTTTTTTTTGGTCTAGAAGCATTCAATCGAGACAAGGCTGCTGAGTTTTCGTAAGAGTCTTGAGGCCCTAGCATAAAGTTGGTTTCGTCTAACTCTGTAGATACAGCTGGACCAGTGAAATAACACCCCTCACCTCTGTAACACCAAGAGCAATATCCCCCCAAAATACTTCTATTTGGTATGGTTACATTTTCAACGTCTAATGATGACGTTAATTCATACTCAACTGACTCTTTTGTTTCGTTGGCTTTTTTCGATATAAAAAACAAGCTTGCAGAAAATTCGTAAGCTGAGTCTGCCGACCCTCCAGATCCAACTGATCTTACCCCCCAAGGATTTGTGTTGTTATTTTGAGGAAAATTATCTCCATCTAAAAATTTAGCAAACACTTGCCTTCTCATAACTCTTGCATTAGTCATGTCATTAAAATATTTATTGTAAGTCGAGAGAGTTTCCAAGACCGTACCCTTATGACCGACTCCTGCTATTAACTCATATATTCTTTTATTCGATATCGTAAGCAGAGGTCTAGGCAAACCCTGAGAAGAGGAGGCGAAATTTGCAGCTTGGATACCTATAGGAAAATAAGAAAATCCTGCCCATTTCAATCCATTCTCTTGTATATATTGAGCCGATTGAGCATCTATAGTCGATAGGTTATCAGCTGAGCACATACGTAGCGCATAATTTCTATTATCATAAACATCTACATCTTGGTATCCTTCTAAATAATATATTTCATACAAAGAAATTAAAGCTGTCGGAGCTAACCCAAAAGCTTGCTCCATATTTAATCCTTGTTTTTGATAATCTTCCATATAATTATTTACACTATAGTTTAAAATTATAAGTTATTGAAATTCCTTGTTTAATATTATTAATTCTATGCCACCAAAACCTAGGTATGTTTAAACTTTGGTTTTCATTTAAAATTATTATATCTTGTTTTATATTATTTTTAATTAAAATTTCTGAAATCTCTGTTTTAGAATACATAGCTCCAGAATGATCTAAATCTAAACTTTCTATCAAATCATTATATTTAGGTTCAATCAACAGAACTTCCTTTCTGCCACTCACAACACTAAGTAAGGAATGAGCTATTGGCTTTTTATAAAAGTCCTTTTTATAAATTTGCTTAAGCGTTTGGTCAATTTTATGGCTGTAAGAATCATAATGCAAAGGAGTGATAGTGCCGCCTCCTCCCCACCATAATGATATCTTGCCTTCTTTTCCAAAATTATATTTGTTAACGATTGCTTTTTCTAACTTTACAATTTTCTCAGGATGAACAAATCCAAAAGGATTTTCCGAGCGGAGATAATATTTATTATTTTTTTTATTTATATATTCTTTCACATACTGCTCTATAGTTATCTCGATACAATTCATTTCTTTTAAACTTGAGATCTTCTTTCCCTCCACTATCTCTGGTACAATAACTTTAAGCTTTCCATAATCTTTTAATATTTTGTCAACATTCATAATTTCACTCAATCCGAAATCATGACTTAAAACAAATGGCTGATTTTCTTTAAACAAATCTGTGACATTGTCAATATTTTCTACATGCAACATGCTTTATTTTAACCTATTTAATATTTTTCTCAATACAAAAGATTGATTATTATAATTAATAAATTCTATCTGTAAATTGCTTTTGCGACGCGGGCCTATATAAAAACCTTGAACTTCGCCCCTACTGACTATAGCGTCAACAAAATCATATGAATTATTTTTCTTAAGCCAGGACCAATACAAATCAATCTCCTCTTCTTGACACTCTATTAATAAATTTTTATTTAAAAAACATTTTACATATAAGCTTAGATCCCTAAAACAGTATACTTGACTAGGTGGGGCTGTTAAACTACCATCTACAATCAGATCCATATTTTTTTTTACACTTAAACAACTCAAAAATTTTTTCGGAGGAATTTTAAATCATAGTGGACGATATATAAAAATAATACTTGACAAATTATTTAATATGTATTATGATTATAAACATGAATACTGAAAATAAATCCAAAACTTCTACCGAGTGGTCCTCCAGAGAAATGGGGGCGCTTTGGCGCAAAAGCGGTAATACCGACTATTTAACAGGACATTTCAAGACCACAGAGCTTGGTCAAGAAGTTGTGCATAAAGTTGTTATTTTTGCTAACAAAAACAAAAAAGATAATGAAAGGGCTCCAGATTTGATAATCTATAAATCTAAACCTAACAATGCCACAGAGAGCCAGCAAGTCGAACCTCAGACAGTAGCAGCGACTGCGAGCTCTGAGGATGAAGTACCTGATAATTTGTTTTAAAGTGTAAATACTCTTATTATGAATAGTTATGGTTTACTAAGCTCGAGCTCTACTTTATCTCAATCGTCTAGCGAAAACTCTTTTAGAAGTTTATCTAAGAAAGCTTTTAATGCAAAACCTTTGAATGAAGCTATCTCGGAGCTTAGTGAAATCATAATGCATAACGCAATATGCGCTCAAAATCATATTAAATTTTGCGCTCAAAACAATATTAAATTATATTCTATTTTTAATGACTTAATTCCTTTATTGCATGACGACTCAATTCCTTGCTCAATCAAAGATCTTACCGATTATGAATCAATAATAAAAGAACTTAAAAAAATAGGGATTATAGCTAGAAAATTTAACATTAAAATTTGTGTCGAATTAAGAAAGCAAGTTCTCCTATCGGGCACAGAAACAACTATTAAAAAATCTCTAAATTTAATCAATTTATGGTCTACGATCTTTGATTTATTTGAGCTAGATCAGGGGTTAGAATCGCCCATAATTATACAGGTAAATAATTCCGTCAACGAATCAGAAGAACTAAAGTTAAAAAATGTAATTGATAAATTCTATAATTCTTTTGAAAATTTGCCAGAATCTTCCCAATCAAGAGTTTCAATCACAAATGAAAAAGAAGGTTGTTGGAATTGTCAAAATTTATTCAAATGGCTCCATCTTTATTGTGGTGGAGAGTATGGAAAGTTTTTTCCTTTAGTTTACAACAACTTAAACCATAAATTAAATCCTTCTATCATTGGGGGCAAAGAAGTTTCTGACAAGCAAAACGTCGAGGCGTTCAAGCATACTTGGCCAGAAAACCACACGCCTTGTTTTTTTTGGGATGAAGAGCCTCTGGATGACGCTTTCTCAAAAGAGATACCATCTTTTGGGGAGGATATAGGATGGGTGTGTTGCGGTATTAATAGCGATCAAAATATTTTTCAAATGAAAGGTATCGCCATCAAGGATGAGAATCTCAATCTCAGTACCTTTGATGATTTACTCTCGGTTAAAGTTGAAATTGATGACAGTGAGATCAATGAAACAGAAATTGATATTGCTCATAAAAAGATTAAAGAAGCTCTTGAAACCAAAGGCGGCAGCGGCTTCAACTCGATATATGGGTTTTAGATAAGTTTTCAAATATGGCAGAAACTTTAATAGATTTTGATTTAATCAGATTAAAAATTTCCCTCAGGGATGAAAATTTGTCTCATGATCATCAAAAATTAGAGCACGTAAAATTAGCTTCACTTATTACGCCTTATTGTATTCAGTTTAAAAATGACGACATTAAAAGAAGGTATATAGAATTATTTAATCATATTTGTGGAACTTTGCAGTATTTATTTAAAGTTAAAGTTATTACGCCCCACAAGTTTTTAAAAATAACTGAAAAATATATAATTGAAAATCATGACCTTATTATTAATGCTCCTGATCATTATGAAATTAAACATCTAAATCTAAACCCAAGAAATTATTTATTTTATCAGATTGGAAACAAACAGGAATTAATTAGTTGCTCTCGGTCCGATAGTTTTATGAACGAAGAATACTTAGCGGATTTCCGACAATTATTTAATCAACCAGACAAAATTACAAACTTTACTTATTTACCTCAAAAAATTTCTTTGGATGAAATTTGCATAACAAAACACTATGCTATCATATCTACAGCGCTTGAAAAGCAATATAAAAACATAAAAAAAGAATTATCAGATTTTTTAAGATTAAAAATCATAACTTTTCGATCTCCCGATAATTCGACAGATATTACAAAGTATTTTAGGTCAATAGATTCCGCGCCATCTCTGAATATTTCAGAATCCTTCAGTGTCACTAACAATAGTAAATTAATTTACGCCGAAACAGGGATACAAGACACAGACTCTAAAATCAAATTAGTTATTGATGAGGTTAATACAATAGAAAATACAACTACAATAAAATTCAAAAACCCTCCGAATAATAAATTAATTAATTATTTAGACTTCTCTATGCTTGATGGAAGTTTTTTGTTTCCGTTGCATGATGAAATTTCAGAAGAAAATAAATACGAACTTGCCGAGCATTTCCCGCAAAACTTTTTTCTTAGCGTAATGCACCCAGATCTTGACTTAGTGAATAAAAATGGGGTTAATTTTGCTAATATGATTTCTATATCAATGATATAAAATTATTTTTTAATTGACATTTTAATACTTTTTATATAGAATATATATATGAAAATTGAAAACAATTCAAACTCTACCAAAAGAGGTAGAAAAAAAGGCTCCACATCTTTCACTCATTTAACTTATAAAGATTTAGGTAAATTTGTTGGCGCCGAAACTTTGGTTCCTGTCCACAAGTCGTGGCTAGAACAATTAGGTTTTGATATCTATACTAAAGAACAAATTGAAAAGTACACTCAAAAAAAGCTTTAATAATTGTGTAACAAATACTTACAATGTCTAAAATTTTACTTGCAACAATCTTTTTTTATTCCATTGGCTGCTCCAGCTCAATCACAAAAATCCACAAAGGACAAAACAACGAGCTTGTCAGAAAGTTTGACCCCCCGATTGTCAGAGAGATCGGAAAAGCTGGAGACACTCTTAAAGAATCAGTTCCTGTGCGAGTAAAACTTTATCACATGCCTCTAGTCAGCGGTAGCAGACTTAAAATGGTCAACAAGTGGGATCAACCTCCTCACATATACGAATATGATTACGCCGAAGAACAATATATCGAAAATTATGTAATGCTCGATGTCAAAAATATTGAAAAATCCCAATCAATGAATATAATTGATTATATTAACTCAAACATAAAAGATCCTTCAGGCTTTCAACAAAATCATAAAAAACGATTTTTACTAGGCCTTTAATATGGATAAAAACCCAACCCCATTCTCCGTGTTCCAAGATTTAGCAGAAAAAAAAGGATATAGACCTAAAAGAGCTACGACTTCTTTAAAAAAAGAAAACGTGCAATTTCTATTTCAAACGCCGACTCATAAAGATATTGAGGTAGATTTAAAAACTAAAAAACGTTTCAAAAACAAATCTTTTGATAAATGGATTTGGATTGAATTTGCAGACAAGCATGGTAGAAAAGGATGGGTTTATGGTAGGGCGAAATTTATCGCCTTTGAAACAGCAGACTCTTTTATCCTAGTGAATAGATCTGAGCTTGCTGAATTTTTACAAAAGACAAATGTAGCTCGCTTTGACCTCCCTTTTGTAGATCAACCTTGGAAAGCTAAGTATAGAGTTTTCAGAAGGCCTCAAACTAAAGAAACTTTGACCCAAATCAAAACACACGATTTATTAAAATTAAAATCCGTTCAAGTTTGGAAAAAATATGAGTAATTTATTAGAAGTCGCACTTTTAAATGTGTGGCATTTTTTTGGAACTATTGTATTAATTATTACTATCGGGCTCGCAATCTCTTTACCTGTGAGCGTATACTTTAGGAATAAACAATTACAATCATCAAACTTACTAAAAGTAATCAAATCAAAACTATATGAATAATCAAGATAAATTCTATGTTGTAACACGAAATGGTCGTAGAGTAGAGGAAAAAGACTATTGGACTAAAGACAGAGCGCTTAAGAGAGCAGAATCTCTTATAACTACTTTAAAAAAGTGGAAAGACAAAGATAAGAATAAAGTAGAAGTGGTAGAAACTGAAAAGCCTCATTTAATTAAGTGATTGGCGAATTTGATCCGTCAAATTCTCAAAAAACATATCATCATAAAGGATTTGAAATTGCCCCATCAACATTGTGGGTAGATAGTTTCTTAAAAGATTTAAGAGATTTAGACAAAGAGTCCAGAAAGCTTATGTTTTGGGATCAGACTGATGGAGAGTTATTTTTTAAATTAAAATCTTTCACAACAAAAGGTTTCAGGTTTAGTAAAAACAATAATAAAATGTATTGGCTGTTTAATAAGCCGCAAGGGTTTAATAATGCGTGGACATTAGATGTATTCAATCCCCCAAACTCAGGTATTAACGGAATAGAATTTATTAGAGCTGTGCCTACATATTTTTATTTAGTGGATAAATTCAGAGAAATTTTAAAATGCAAAAAGTTAAGAGCTTTTGTTATCAACGATAATGTTCAATCTTTAAGAATGTGTCACACTCTAGTCAAAAAAGGCTATCTAGAAGTAGAGTGCGAACTCAAAAATGAGGTCAATATTCTCGGAAAAGACAGAGATTTAACTCTTTTTCTAAGATCAAAGTAAAAAAAATATGGAAATTATCGCGTTTATATCTATAATTATATTAATAGCAAGTTTATACTTTCAATCTCAATATAAAAACAACGTCAGTTTATTATCATCTGAAAATAAATTATTAAAAACTAGAGAGGATCAATTAAATACAACAATATCTGAACTCAATGCATCATTAAAACGTGAACAAGAAATTATTCAAGAACGAAAAATTGAATTAGACAAAAAAGAGAAAGATATAGTTTTAACTTTAAATGATTTAGAAATACAATTAGCTAAAGAAAAAGAAGCAAAAAAGAAAGTCACATCACAAAAAAAGAGTAGCGAAGTAAGGCTCGGCCACATCGCAGAAACTCTAGCTCCTTTTCTCGATCAATTTGAATTCGATCCAGAAGCTTGTACATTTTTAGGAAAACCCATAGATTATATATCATTCGGAGAAGAAGAAATTACCTTTATAGAAGTAAAAAGCGGAAACAGCCAACTAAACAACAATCAAAGAAGAGTAAGAGATTTAATCAAAGACAAAAAAGTAGGTTGGAAAGAAATTAGAATAAAATAAATTTAATTATAAAAAATATATGAAAACAAAAATCGTATCATTATTACTAGCCTTAGGGCTTACAACTAACGCCGCCTTTTCTGGCAACTCTGCGAAAGTAGGTTACGCATCTGACTTCTTTTATAGAGGAGCTCAAAAGGCAGAACAATCAGTTCAATCTTCCGTAAAACTTGGTTCAGCGCTTGGAGGTGTGGATTTAAGCGCCCATGCTTGCACGAACCAATCTGTTGACGCAGGAGTAGATAGTTATAATCTTGGAGCAGGAGTAGGCAAATCTTTCTCGGACGGCTTGTTATCTGTTTATGCTGGAGTAAACCATTTTGAAGATCGCCCTGGAGATGCACTCTCTGAATTCCAAGTTGGAATTTCTTCAAATGTAGCGCTCAATCCATCTGTTGCAGTCTATAGAGACTTTGATGAGTCTTTGTATACTGTAGAGTTAGCGGTAGGTCACTCTTTTGATCTGTCAGTTGCTTCTCTTGACTTATCAGCGTCAGTGGGTAACACAGATTTAACAAACAGCACAGATAGAACTTATTATACTGTTGGAGCTGATATCTCTAAGAGTATTTCGGAAAACGCCGATCTTTCTGTAGGAGTGGACTATGTAGACGCAGATGATCTAGATGAGCGTGAATTTGTATTCGGAACCGCTTTAACTGTTAAATTTTAATTATTATGAAAAATACGTTAGAAATAATCAAAACTTATGCTGGTGGAGTCACTAGCTTGTTATTAACGCTAATTGGGCTTCTTGTTGTTGCTCAAGTTGTATTCGGTACTGGAGCTCCAATTGATGTAATTGGAAATCTCCAAGAAGTAGTTACTGGATTTGTAGGAGAAGGCGCAAGTCTTGCAGGAGTTATTACTCTTTTGCTGATTGTTGCCTTATTCCAGAAATCTACAAGTCCTGATAAGTAACGGCTAACTCTTTATTGAGTTTAATTTAGGGGCGCTTTGCGCCCCTTTTTTATGGATTTTTATCTAAGTTAATATATAATAATATAATGTCAAATTCAATAGCTATTCTAACTTCTTATTTTTCTAAAAAGAAACATCCAAATAGCCCAAGCGATTCTTATGTTGTAGGAAGAGCTGCTGATGGTAAAGTGCAGAACAATGAAATTGAATACATCAAGCCTTGGTACGAATCAGTTGATAAATTAAAATTAAAAGGTTTCATATTTCACGACAATCTTTCTGATGTTTTTGTTAAGGAATATACAACAGAAGATATAAAATTTATAAAAGTAGGAGACTTCGAATACTCAAATAATGATTATAGGTTTTTTTGTTTCAATGATTTTTTAAAAGAGAATAAATTTGATTACGTTTTTCATGCTGATGCTTCAGATGTAAAGGTCGTAAAGAACCCAGTGAACTTAATCAAGGATCATCCCGACATATCTTACTTCGCATGTAAAGACAGCATTAAACTTAAGCATTTTGGGGATTATTTAAATGTTCATGACAAATTTAATTTCGAGGATAAAATGATGTTTATGCTAAACATTGATTCGTGGGATTTAATTAATATGGGAGTAGTTGGCGGAACTCATGAAGACATGTCTAACTTTTATTCTAAATTTGTAGAGGTTAGGGAATCTATGGGTGTTCCAGAATTTAATTCAGATATGTGGCTTTGCCAGTATTTACTTAGATCACAATTTAAAGATAAAAATTTTATTATGGGCGAACCTGTTTGTAGTGAATTTAAACAATACCAAAATGAAAGAGAAGATGTCTACTTTATCCACAAGTAAAATATTAGTGTGCATTTATACTTGCGCACAAGACGCTGAATCTGTCGCAGAATTAAAGGACACGGATTGGTTTAAAGATGTGTCTTCTAGAGATAATTTTGAAATTATTGAAGTTCTGGCAGATCCCTCAATCAAAGAAGAGTATTCTTTTAAAAATAATATTCTAACTTTAAAAACTGAAGAATCTTACGATAATCTATGTATGAAAACATATAACATGATAGATGCATGCAGCAAACTCTTTAATTTTGATTATTTACTTAAAATAGATAGTAATATAATTAAAAATCGACACAATAGAACCAGCATGTTATTTTCTTTTGAATATTTTTTAAAAAAATTTTATAAAGAAGGAGTTTTTGGTCAATATAATGGGTTGACTCCAATTCAAGGAAATACTGTCGAACAATTTAGAAATTGGGCTTCATCAAAAAAACTCTTTGTTATGCCAGAAGTTTTAATCTCTGAAATAGGAGAAAGCAAATGGGCTACTAACTATTGGGCTGGTGGTTGTTATTGTTTAGGGCAAAAATCTATAAAAAAAGTTATTGCTCAAAAAAAATTATTTCAAAAATTTAAAAACTTAATGGGGGGGTGCGAGGACATGGCTGTCGCCTCAGCTTTAACAGGATAACATGAAACTTGTAAACCATTGTTATTATATAAATCTTGATCACAGAACTGATAGGAATCAAGTGATGAAAGATAAAGTAATGCCTTTTTTCGGTTTCTCTAAGGAAGAGTATACTAGATTTTCTGGAGTAAATACTTCGCACGAAAAAACTCTCTCTTCGAGGAGTGTTGGTTGCGCAAAGTCTCATCTAGGAGTGCTCGAAGAGGCTATAGCAAAAAACTATAATTATGTATTAATTTTAGAAGACGACTTTTATCCTTTGGTAGATTCTTTTGAATTTAATTCCAGGTGGAATTATTTCACTGAAAACTTTGCAGATTTTAACTTATGTCAAATAAGCTATAATAATATAAAACCAGCTATCCAACTCGATGACTCAGGTTTAGTTTACTTTTGCGAC
>Ga0213866_10003793_pt1 | contig 10135 bp, 8 predicted proteins | sample PICome_11_FD_160079 | JGI IMG/M metagenome (GOLD analysis project Ga0213866, IMG submission 160079) | Coastal seawater microbial communities near Pivers Island, North Carolina, United States - PICO284 | ecosystem: Environmental > Aquatic > Marine > Coastal | place: USA: North Carolina... | reverse complement strand
AAGTAGTGTAAATCAATTTGCTCCACTGTCAATCTTGAAGAGGCATCCATGAACACAAACGAACGGATACTTTCTCTGTTTCCCTTGTTCTCACCCGACAACATTTCTTCACATAGCTTTGATATAATATCTTCTTTCGTCATGCCCTCGCTTAGTGGGTCCAATTCCTTCAACTTTGGTCTATTTAACTCCCATATAACAGTGCGACTGCTATCAGGTTTGAGAGGAAGTATGTTATCTTTCATAGTATAATCGCCAGGTTCGTACGGTTTGACATATTCCTGTGTTATTGTTTTAGTTGATTCATCCGACTGTTGTAATTCCTCAATAGACTCATAAGATTTTGTAACATATTCAGTACCATAAGGATCCAATTCATCCCACTGAGTTGTGCCATCAGGTTGAACGGAAGAAGCAATCTCGATAGGTCTCGTACCATTGCTAAGAGCCTTCGGGAAGCAAAGTCTGCAACCGTGCCAACCCTTTGGTGGTTTCTTGCACGTAAAGGTGTGCACGTGGACGCCACAGTGACATATTGTAACACCAACAAACGTTTTAAAATCATCCTTCTTAATTCTTGGATCCGGTGGAAGTTGGGTTGATTGTGGTCTAAGTCTTGAACTAGAAGGTACTTTACCATTCTTATTCTTCTTTAAAGAAACAGATGATAATGTCATCTTCGAAGGGGAGTTCATACTGATTCCTGTATACTTGGAAAGAAACGTGCTTTGAGTGGTATCATCACGTGTACAATCAAGATCATGACAATTCTCGTCATTGCAACATAATGACCTGCCAAAGGCTGCAAACGCTCCAGGAGACGAATAATCCTCTTCACAATCTGACTTTGTATCTTTAGAATTGTGATTAAGTCTCTGGATTTTTGGTGGGGTAGCAATAGTGGCACTATCGTCATCATCAGAATCATCAGAATCAGCACCTGCTAGTTCAGATGGTAATTTACCATTAAGAATAGAGGATTCAAAGATAGTATCACTTGTCTCGTCAGCGTCGTGATTATTCACTTCGAGTGATTATTGCATTCGGATGTGTAATGTTAGAATCATTTACAAACAAACATCATCTCTGAACTTCAACTTACCTCCTCTAGGACTGATATTTGTATCATTGAGATCATTTGATTGCTTCAAATCGCGAAGTTTCTTCTCACGAACTTTCTTCAATCCTTTGACAGTCTTGATATTCACATGAACCAAATCTTTCACGTGTACATGCCTATCAAGTTGAGCACAGTATTGAGATTCCAACATATCTGATATGTATTTGCAATATTCGGGTACCTCTGACGCGAACTCAATTAGCAACGGCTTAATTCCTGCCCAAATGATGACATGAAAATGGAGAGATCCGCTATGAGTAACTTCATTCTTTCCAAAAAATGCAAGAGGTGAACCAGCTAAACCACAGCGGTCAAATTTGACTTTTGTCTTTTTTGTCCATTCGTTAAACCCACTGTGATTAAACGGTTCCATTCCAAAAAGAATAGTCATTATATCGTGTACAACCTGCTTGTAGGCAATAGCTGCTCCAACGGGATTGTTGTTCATAAGCCGGAGTCTTTCTCTGTAGCCACTAGGAATACGAATAACTCCTTCACTCTCATCTTCTAATGCAATACCTCTATCCATTTCAACACGAGTAGAACTTGTAACAACGGCTGGGAATTCGGTATTGTTGAAACTCCGAAGAGCAATTCTAATCGCAGACGGATTGTTGAGATCATCAATGCCAAATGTTAGAAAACCAGGAGCACATCCAAATCTTCGACCCAATGCAAGAATCTCTCCAGCACTTTGATTCCTCTCCAAAGCCCCGAATGCTGACTTCCTACCTGCGAATGACATTAAAGGAGTTACTTTGTTCAACACATACTTCGCATCTGATCCTTCTGGATCTTTCACAGCCGCTTTGAGCTTGGCTTGAAACTGCTCACTAGCAAACTCATCTGCAAACATGTCAAACTCTCTTTTATTCGATGTGGCCTTTGCATGCATATTTGTGATCACACTATGTCTTCGATTAGATTCGTAAAGCTGACAGAGCAATTGCCTATCACACGCCCCAGTAGTTGTATATTGCATTAAAACATGCTCTATCTGTAACTTGTTGAGGTTTGGACGAGAACTGTTGTATGCAGTGCCAAATATGAATAAATCAGGACTCGATAAACAAAAAATATCGTCACCATAATCATATTCAACCAAAGGAGTGCCTTCGCGTCTTGAAAGAGCCTTAATCTGTGATTCCTCAACACCTAAAGCTTCTGCAGCACCTTTAACATAGTCAAGATTTCGATCTTTGTCGTTAGTTTCTTTTGAAGCAGATGTTATAAACGAACATCTAAAAGGAATTTCTCCATCATCTGAATTATCATTTACGTCTTCTGTATCACCACAACCAGTAGTTCTGATATGTCTAGCGTCATCTTTATCTATTTCCGTCTGTCTGAGGATACATTCGTCGTTAATACGTTGTGCACCATTGACAAGGGCTTCACCAGCAGAAAGCATCCTGGATTTGACTTCGTCGTATTCAGGTAGGTCGTCATCATACTGATAGTGACAATTGACTTCTTGTAATACCCTCAGCCATTGGTATACGACCCAAGCTCGTCCCTTAACATTCGCAGATCCCATCACCTTGACAGCTAGAGCATCGTATTCTCCTTCAGGACCAACAAACTGTAGAGACACATCTCCATTGATACCATCTCTTGATAGCAAATCAGATACTACACGGGGACTATCATGATTGAAATAGATACCACAACCTTTGACTGCCGACTGTCCCCTCTCCTTTACTCTACCATCTGCAGTATTGCTCTCTATTTTTACTACCAGTAAATAGTGTCGAACCTTAGATACCATTTGACGCTCACGTTCAACGAGAGGTTCCAAACCAATCCTATTGCCATCCCCAAAATCTACTCCAGAAACTAATGACCTCCAAGGAGACCGATTCTCGTCCAGGCTCTTCTTGCAATACGAGCATATCGTTGCCCAATACCTATTCTTTTCTTCGGGACAAACATCCTCTCTGACAAACTCAGGGTGGAGGTGGACGTATACCGGATTACCTTCATTGTCAAACATGTAGTCAGGGAGGTTGTCTTTCTCCTCTTCGAGTTCCTCGGGCTTCTTTGCTGGCCAGACGGAACGCAATCTCCACAACTCGACTTCCTTCGTATCACCATTATCGTTGCATGGTATACACAATGGCTCTCTCTCCATCAATCTTCTATGGTAGCCTTGTGTCCTCCTACTCCTTGGGCCTGTAAGCTTACACTTGTCTTGAGTATCATCAGAATCTGAATCGTCATTACTTTCTTCATTATCAATATCCTCACTGTCCTCCCCAATCTCATTTTCTTCAACATCATTATACTCGACATTAGATTCTTGTTCGATCTCAATGTCTTCATCTCCCTCTCTCAATCGCAACTTATCTATCAAGTACTTTACATCTACCTCCTCGTAAGTACGGTTCGTAGTCTTGCTGTTATCAATGTGTGGAGTACGAACTCCACAACAGGCACACGATGGAAGCGCTGCATCAATAGTCTTTACACCATTCCACTCGAAACTTTGTTTACCCCAAGGCAAACCACGTCCCTGCGCAGCACAATATTTCGACATACAATCTGCAGCTATGTCAGGTGTCACTGTTTGTGATTGAATAAATTTTTTAGGTTCACCCAATATATGTTGATAGGTCACATTACAAAATAAAGATCTACAATAAGATCACAAACAAATCATGAGAAACGATGTACGAGTATAGAAATGTAACAACATCAATTACATCAACATACCTTTTCTTCTCATCGTCATACGATGGATTAGACTCAATATAATTCAATAACTTTTGATTCTCCTCGCACATAGCAACATATTCGGGATCGAAATAAGGAACCTGTTCTCTTAGATCAAATGAAGAGAAGCCATCCTGATCCACATCCATGTATTTCAGTACACCCTTATATGACATTTCATAACGAGCGTCAGGATACTGATCATCTTCACATTTGATCTTAAAATACCTCTCTGCGGCATCATGATAATCAATCGATTCAATTTCACACCGCCATAATTTCGATTTGTCTTCCGCTTTACAGTTATTCCACCAATGTCCAGGCACAATCAATTTCAAACCAATCAAAGACTCAAACCAATTCACAGTCACAATCCTTGTTTTGCAGTCCTCCAATGATATGACATTTGTGGTAGCAAACCACTCGAATCTAGCTTCATGCAAATTCAATATACTTCTATTTTCATCCTCGTTAACCCACTGTTCAAATTCATTCCTAATATTTTCCTCTGGAACAGCAAGCGTTATAGACTCGAACAGGTTTTTTCCCCCTTCTATGTGAATCTTACAAAACCCTACGAGCTTGTCCAGACTAGAGATGTTATTTGTCTTCTCCAATCGGCGATGGACACGCGTGTATGCTACATTGCAAGAAGAGACCCGATCTTGCCCTTTACCACTAGCATCATAGAATAAATGCTGGGTAGTTTCAGGACTCTCTTCGTGTAAGTCAAGAATATAATCTTTACCTGGTTGCATCCATGGCGTAGTATCATCAGATGGCCATCGGCTTCTTGTGCTGTCCTTCTCTTTCATCCTGGCCTCACTACGCTGCAGAGCATCAGCCTGTTGCCTAGCTCGCGTCTCCTCGGGAGTTTCATTTGATCTACTGTACGCATTACGTGTTGCATTTGCGTCCAACCTTGCCCTCCTCTCCTCGGGAGTTTCATTTGATCTACTGACAGCATGCCGCAGACCATCAGCCTCTTGTCTAGCTCGCGTCTCCTCGGGAGTCTCATTGGCTCTTCTCTCAGCATGCCGCAGAGCATCAGCCTCTTGCCTAGCCCGCCTCTCCTCGGGAGTCTCTTTCTCCCTATCAGCAGCTATTCTTTGAGCAGGAGTCATAAGTTTACGCTTCAATTGAGGATAGCCATCCTCCCTATGCTTTTTAAACTCTTCAATCATTTCACATGCTTTCAATTTCTTTCTCTTGTGATAACAAGGTACTTTGAAATCTTTCAACAGAGCAACCAACTCACCATTTGACAACGACTGCATCAAATCACCAATCTCTTGGCTCGACTTCCCATGCAAATGATGCTTCACCTCCAGTGCTAATACGTGCTGCAATGACATGTTGTGATATAATTGATGTAATGGATGAAGAGTGATAAAATTATAGAATGAATGCACTTACAAGGGGATGAACATTTTGCTCCTGGTGCCGGTACCGGTGCCGGTGCTGAAGTGCTTCTGGTGCCGGTGCCGGTTCGAACAAGTTTGTTGCAAGAAAAAGCAAAACAATTGACTTTTGACTTATAACACAATATCCAGACAACATCCAAAACAAAGATTAAATCAGAACACAACACTACTCACGCAATGGATGCAAAAAAACTACTCAATCGATTACTCAAAAATGACCATACGTTGACTGAATTAATACTTGTGCCCTTAAACGAGACTCTCTACTACTTCCCATATTCAATGTACGAATGGAAAAGACTTGGCATCCTCTTGGGTGACAATAACAGTGTCGTCAAACTCTCCATCTCATTCCCATGGGATAGGTTCGACCCCCCCCGTACACTATATAAAGCTCTATACAGTCTCGCTTATGGGTTGAATAGAAACAGAAGTATTAAACACATTTCATTTCGTGATGTTGATTTCAGAGAATATGATAACAACTCATTCTTTTTGTCCATGGGTTCATTTTTCCGAAATAATAAGCACCTTCGTGTATTAGAAATGCGTGATTGTACTTTTGATGAAGATTGTTGGCATCAACTAGGAAGGTGCACAAAGCAATCAAACATCAATAAAATCTTCATAAACGGAACTATGATTAGTCCAAAGGGTGGTGATGAGTATAGACCCCTCACTGTTATACCATCTGCTTTTCATGGGACTCTCGATACACTAAGTTTAGTACGCTGTGACATGAGCGATGACCACATTGAAACAATTACAAAACGCTGGAAGATAGATAACTTGGCACCAAATACAATCAATCTGTCCAATAATGATTACATGAGTAGTCGTTCTTGTGATTATCTATCAAGAATAATGGTGGATGTGCGCAAACTTTCCTTGGCAAATATTCCAATTGGTAACCATGGCGTATACTCCTTACTACACAATAACATCTATAATAAGAACGCATTATGTGTACTCAATTTAGACGGAACCGATATCAATGATGTTGCTTGTGAGATACTGCAAATGTTACTCCAGCATAAATCTTGCTTAATCAAGAAGTTGTCATTAGATCGCAATAAAATTACCTCCAAGGGTCTCAACATCATCCTGGATAGCCTACAGAATAACAAACAGTTGCAGGAATTATCATTATTTAAAAACAACATAAATGAACACGAGTGGAGTTCAATCCTTCCACTTATTTGCGACGAATCAAACATAAACTCTACTTACTCTTCCAATCATACTTTAAAGATGATAGGAGGGCCGTCTAAACAATTTTATGCTTCATTTGCTGGTAAAAAGATAAAGCAAATGTTCCTCATCAACTCCAATGCAAATGCAAGGTGGAAGACGACACCATTAGCTACCAAAATTGCCGGTGCAACAAAAGTGATTCTATCACATTTGACAAACTTAAACAAAAGCAAATCGACCTTTTTGGATGGTACAGACGACAACATGTTCCCGTATACTCTAGGTTGGCTTGGTGAAATGAATGCATATGGTGGACACGTTACCCTCAATGCTTTTTTTCATTTGTGCCAACATAATTGCAACCTATTCAAATTAGCAATGAAGTGCATTAATACACCACTCAAAAAGAGAAAGATTTGCAAAATCTCCTCAGAGGTAAGTAACATCATATAATCTTATTCCGCATTCGTGATGATATCATTCATCCACTTTTTATTTTTACTAATAGATGTACAATGAAGTTTTGGAGGGTGGTATTGATGATCCAATTGATGATCCAATCAATCACTAGCTGAGTACTAAACAAATATGATAGTATAGATCACACGATCAAACTTGCTAACTGACGACTGACGGCAGTTGACTATTAATGTGGTTGATAATAGATAATTGTATGCAATTATTCCTGTGTTCTTCGTGGTATCAGGAGGGTTAATAGCGTTTAATAGCTGTGTAATAGTCAGCTGTTTATATTTATAGTGTGTATTTAATTCATATGTAGATGATACAATTTACAATTTTAGGCGCTAATCTTATCTTGTCTATGTGGTATATCCCATAGCAAAATGATGCTCCTTCCTTCTAAGTTTCACATTGCCACAGATAGATACAATAGCCATGCCTGATGGTATCAGTGATCGATATAATATATACACGTATCGTATGTAGTAGAATCAAGTATCAGGAATCAGCGGTATCCTTGTGATCTCACCCGCCACCACCAATAGCTCTAGAGATATACTTATCAGCATCTTTTACAGAAGTACTTGTGTGTTTCGCGCCAATGTTCAATCTGACATTCCTTAGAACAGTATAACTTTGCCTTACACCTTGCACATCTCTTTAGCCTACCATGAACGCTTACATTTTGAACAACATTGCAATTATCACACACCTCTCTTTCCACATCAGCTAAACCTGGATCAGCCGCTGTAATTACACTGCGATAAGAGTGAGCTCTTCTAGTAGCACGAAGAATACAGGCGGTAGATTCACAGACGGCAAATGGTGTAGAATCTACAATAGTAGGACCCTCGGATGCTTGTGGGTGAAAAGCAATAGTGTTTATCATCAAAGATGCCGGTTGGGTTTGGCATGCAATACAGATGCATCGTTGTTGTTGTAGGAAAGCAGGGCGGATCTTATTCCTTAATATGTCTTCTAAAACACCATGATCAGCAGCCAATAAAGCTCCCAGCTCTTCGTTAGTAACTGAAATGATGTTGGGGGACGGATCTTCTCTTATTTGATCATCATCTAAAGACCTCCACAACAAAGGAACATAACGAATGTCAACATCAGACACTCCTAATGCTCCGGTGCCACTTTGTGCACCAGACATCTTGGATTATAAAGGTTGACAATTAACAAAACTATAACCAACAGAGTGAGAGGATGTGTTCACCTAAAAGAAAGTCCAAAACAGCACCGGAACCGGCACCGGCACCAGCACCATTACTATATTGAGACCGTCGAGTTAGTATATTTTCAAATAAGTAGCTGGTGATGGACTGACACAAATTAGCTGCTGTATGGGACATTGATACTCTTCCCCCGTTATTATCAATATCAACAATCAAAACAATCAATAAAATTGACGAGACCCAGGAGTACATACAAGAAAAAACAACGGCCCAGAAGTGCTATAACAACAACCCACGAGTGCCTGAGTACAACTTAATTGTAGACGAGGTCTTTAAACGAAACAAAAGCATGGAGCTAAAACTAACAAAGGAAGCAGTAAAAAAAATGTTCCATATGTGGACTAATAAGAACGAGCCTGATTTCATTCCTACATTACAAATTGTATATGTAAAGGAGCTCTTCACCTTATCAAGCTCTGCCGTAAGTTTATCTGTAGTTTATCTGCGGACGTCTTCAGGATTTTTTCTTTCCTCTGGACAAAGTCCCACTCTTCCTCTACTTACTACTCTTCCTCTAACTTTTGTTGATAAACAGGGAACCTCATCAAAATGGAAAGTGGTCTTGAGCGACGGAGCATATTTGATGACTGGAATATGTTCTCAATCTTTATCACAACAATTCGAAACGGGGTATATTCAAAATGGATCAGTGATAAGATTACATCGATTTAATATTGAAACGACCAACACGAAACTCACCAATAACTCCCGAGGATTGACAGCCATCAAAAAGATATGCATAATAGTGGATGCTAAAGTTATCAGTACTGGAATTAAAACTATGGGGAAAGGTCATCGAGATGTGAATAAAATTTGGAAATGTGAAGACTAGACTTTCCTATTATGGTTAATCCAGGATTGCAGTGCCTGTGAGTAGAAACTAAAAGTCAATCAATGTAAACATCTTTGTTCAAGTAATCCACGTGACTGGTAGAAATATTGATAGATTAAATTCCACAAATCATAACGAAGCTTTTAACCTGACAGCAGATGGTGATACACCAATTCTTTAAATTATCAAAACCTACCCAGATCTCCAACTACCCACAATAAACGACACCACAACCACCACTATCAATACTTCATCAACAAAAGCACGGCCCGATCAGCCGGCACAGTACTATTATTGTTTACAAGCTGTTACGTCAGGATGTATTGTATACTAGTATTGCCTACGAGCTGTTGATTATTTTTGCCTCGGAACTTAGATTTAAAACATAGAAACATTCATGAATATAAATCTTATTCTCAAACGAACGGAGAATACATTGCTACTATTGATTCACTATTTTGAAATACATCAATCTCTTGGATTGTACATACGCTCACGATGACTGAGTGTATTCCAATTGTTTTGAATTCACCTTGTTGGAGTGGATTAAATCTCTCATCAATGGAGTGGATTAAACCTACTATTGATTCACTATTTTGAAATACATCAATCTCTTGGATTGTACATACGCTCACGATGACTGAGTGTATTCCAATTGTTTTGAATTCACCTTGTTGGAGTGGATTAAATCTCTCATCAATGGAGTGGATTAAACCTACTATTGATTCACTATTTTGAAATACATCAATCTCTTGGATTGTACATACGCTCACGATGACTGAATGTATTCCAATTGTTTTGAATTCACCTTGTTGGAGTGGATTAAATCTCTCATCAATGGAGTGGAAAACCTCTCATCAATGGAGTGGATTAAATCTCCCATATAACAACGACAAGCAATAGTTCAGTGTGGCTGATTTATAGCATTTGCGATTTGAAGCACAGACAGATAATAATACCATTACCAAGTATTTCCGAGAAAACTGATTGATGTATAAAGCTGTGTGGTAGATATCAGTATGCAGCGGACAACTAATGCCGGCCTCTTTATTCTACTACCTGCCGCCGGCCTTGATGTTTTTAGGATATTATCAAATTTAAGATACCCATCTGGTATCCTCTGATTTTTACACAGTCAGATAGACAAATA
>Ga0213866_10003791_pt1 | contig 10139 bp, 4 predicted proteins | sample PICome_11_FD_160079 | JGI IMG/M metagenome (GOLD analysis project Ga0213866, IMG submission 160079) | Coastal seawater microbial communities near Pivers Island, North Carolina, United States - PICO284 | ecosystem: Environmental > Aquatic > Marine > Coastal | place: USA: North Carolina... | reverse complement strand
AAGGATACGGTCCGGCCCTTGTTTTCGACGGCAAACCCGATAGCTTTTTTTGGTCTGTCGGCGGCCTCAAAGATGGTGACCAACTCACCTTTGAATTCCCATGGGCCGCCACTGGCGAAGTGACTGTGGATACGGGGAAAAACGGAACTGCCATAGGCATCCTGGAATCCGGCATCCTCGAACTATCAAAGGACGGAAAAATCTGGGGCCCTCCGGCCAAACTCTTCGAAGGAGCCAGAAAACTTCAGCTCCCGGACGGAACCCGCTTTGTTCGAATCCGTGCCACCGCGCCGCAGGAAGAGCCGCTGATTTTCGGAGAGCTCCAGCTGACTCCCGCTCTTCTTGCCCCTGTTCATGATGAGAAGAGGGAGGTCGAACTTCAGTTCAACAAAGAGAAAATTGAGCTCACTTTCAAAGCCGACTTTAGCAAGAACCCCGAGTTTCGCGACGAAATCGAAACCGCCCGAAAGGTCTTCTTCGAGAACTGGCTCCCACTCGCCGGGCGGCTCGGCACCGCCCACTATCCCGACACCCCGCGCACCTTTGAGATCAAAGCGGGCGAGCCGGGCAACCTCACCACGGCCCAGGTGAAGGACTGGGTTCTAAGGCGCCTCATCCCGCAACTTCAAAGCTATCCGGCTACCTCACCTGCTTGGATCGCAACCGGCATAGATGCCCGTCTGCGCGGAGACATTGCCGAGAATCCTGACAAAGGGAAATTCAAGGAAGGAGGGTCGCAAACCGCCGCGTTTTTCAACTGGATTGCCAAAACCCACCGGGAAGAACCACTCGTCGCAATTTCTCAAGATTGCCGAAACGGAAACTATCAGGACTCCCGTTGGAAGCTCTACACCGCAAAAAGTCTCACCGAATTGGCCGCTCTTTATCAGAGCGACCAATGATCATCACGCGTTCGGCAGGGTGTGACCTTCGCGATAATGCTCGCGATCAAGCTTGGTTGCAGCTGCTCCGAATTCCCCGGTGAACGCCTTTCCGTCAGTGGTCAATGGCGCTCCCAGGCCGGGTTTGGTCGCGCCGATGCCATTGGCTTCAAAATGAGCCATCATGCGATCAACTGCGTCGACAACCTGCGCCCTTCCCTTCAAGGAAGCCTTGATCTGCTCTGCCGGAAGTTCCTTACCGAGTGACAGTGCATGAGCGCCGATATGGGCAAGAGCCGCTGAATGGTGGCCATTCTCGGCATTGTGTACCGGGTTCTGTTTCCCAGTCAGACAAGCATCGAAGAAGTTGTGAAGGTGATTCTGACCGCCTTTGAACTCCTTAACCAGCTTTCCGTCCTTATCGACCACCTTGCAACTGGCTCCGTGACCTCCCAAAAGCGAACCGCCTTCATATTCGATCACGTTGCCAATCGTCACCCCGCGGTAATTTGGCATCCCGTTTTTCCAGTCGAGATCTTTCTTTGGCAAACCTCGCACTTCGAATAAAATCGGAGCCGGTTTTTGATCTATGTAGAGAATTTGTGAATTGGCGGTATCGCCGTCGTCATCGTATCCGTAGCGGCCCCCAATACTTAGAATCGCAGGAGGAAGCTCCATGGGGTCATCGAGAGCCCAACGGCACACATCAAGCTGGTGCGGCCCCTGGTTGCCAAGATCTCCGTTGCCATACGGTGACTGCCAGTGCCAATCGTAGTGAAATTGTTTGCGGCGAATCGGCAGGACCTTTCGCGGCCCGGACCAGAGATCGTAATCCACCGTCTTCGGAGGCGCGACCGGAGCCTCGACCTTCCCGATCGACTTGCGCGGCTTGTAGCAAAACCCTCTCGCCAAGGTCAGCTTGCCAAGGTTCCCCTCTTTCATCCACGCAAAAGCCTCGGCCCAACATGTTTCGGAACGCCGCTGAAATCCGTGCTGAATCACCGTGCCATACTTGGCCTGGCCATCGGCCAGCTTCTGGCCTTCCCAAACATTGTGGGAGACCGGTTTCTCGGTATAAGCATGCTTGCCATTCGCTGCCGCAGTCAAGGCGATCACGGTGTGGGTATGGTTCGTCGTCGCGATACAAACCGCATCGACATCCTTGTCCTCACAAACTTTCCGGTAATCCGAATAGGTTTTCAGGCCCGTAATCTTGTGACGCTTTTCCATCTCGGTCACCCGACGATCCAGTTGGTCGGAATCGATGTCACACAAACCCACAAGTCGGGCTTTTTTGTGGGAAATGACTGCATTGATGTGGCTCGAGCCGCGCCCTTTGACTCCGATCACCACCACGCGAAGTTCGCCATTGGCGCCCGCCGCCCGGGCAAATGGAGAAAGAAGAGAGTAAGTGCCCGCAAAGGCCGAAGATCGAAGAAGGTTACGACGTTTCATAGTTCGAAATAGGGATACGATGAAGAATGAACCGGCTTGTCATCATTTTGACAGCCCTGTGCTTTTATTCCAGTAGATGACGACGTTCCTCGTCGCCCGTCCCGCAGCCACCAAATCAAGATCTCCGTCGCCATCCAGATCAGCTGCCTTCATATCCTCGCACGCCATTGTGTTATCATCAATGACCGCATGCATCTTCCACTTGCTCCCATCTTCATTCACCGGCACATAGAAACGAATTCCCACCTTCTTCCCTTCGCCCGATTTCTGGCGCCATCCCGCCACCACCTGATCATATCCCAGCCCCAAAAAATCTCCCGTGACCAGCGCATGGCCCTGATTCAGACCATCATCAATCACCACCCGCTTCTGAGACCAAAGCCCGTTCTTCGCCTCAGGATTAATCACAACCTCGTTACCGTGCATCGGTTCGATCGAGGTGATAAATCGCTTCCCGTTCGGTAGCTTCCCAAGACGTACCTCCCCCGCACCCTGCTTCGTCATTTGACGTGCCGTCCACTTTTCCTTTCCTCCCGGATAGAGCAAATGCACCCCTTCCTTGCACGCCACCAAAATACTCTCATTCCCCGAATCATCCCACTTGACCGGATCAAAGTTGTGCGCCAGATGAAATCCCTTGTGGATTAAAAAGGTCTTCCAGTCCTCCTCCGGCCGATACCCCAAAAAGTTGATTCCCTCTCCTTCCCCTTTCACATTCCCCGGTCCATGCAGCGGAAGCACCGCGAGGAAATTCTTGCCGCCCTTCTCCGCCACCCAATGCATCCGGTGCACCGTGGGCTCGCGATGCAATCCAGTCGCCTCCCGCTTTGCAAAACAATCCGCCGAGCCATTCAACGAAAACACCGCACCACTGTTTTTGGTATCGCCGGGATTCCACTCCGCCCCCACCGCAATCTCCGCCTTCTTGTCACCATCCAGATCCTTCGCGCAAATGCAGACATGATCCTTTGGTGTCAACTTCCCGGTCAACTCACGCGTCTTCCAATCCGGCCCCCGATACGCCACGGTCCGATCCGAATCCGCCAACAAAATGTCCATCTTCCCATCCCCGTCCACATCCGCCACCGCCAGCCCGTAACCCACCGTGATCTTGTCATCGATCACCTGCGCCTCAAACACTGCCTCCGGCAAAGCGAAGCCCGGCAGGACCAAACAAGCTGATAATATTGCAATTTTCATCATTGATTCACTTATCATAATCCACTCCGGAATTGAACGGATTTCGAATCTCCTCCAGTAATCTTCCCATGCCCCGCATCCGCGCTCTTCTCGTTCTCCTCACCTCCCTCACAATCGCGGGAGCCAACGAGAGCTTCTTCAAAGACCACTGCTTCAAGTGCCACGGCCCCGAAAAACAAAAGGGCGACCTTCGGCTTGATACTCTCGCGCCCGATTCCGATGACTGGAACCTCGTCCTCGAAGTCCTCGAAAATGGTGATATGCCTCCCAAAAAAGAACCCCGTCCCGCTCCCGCCGATCTTAAGAAAACCATCGCCACCCTCACCGCCTCCCTCCTCCAAAAAGCCGACCCCCCCATCGCACTTCGCCGACTCAATCGTATCGAATACGAAAACACCGTGCGCGACCTCCTCGGCATCGACACTCCCCTCGGCGAACTCCTGCCCGAGGACGGAAAAGTGCAGGGCTTCGACAATGTCGCGGACGGCCTCAGCCTCTCCTCCATTCTCATGGAACGCTACCTTGAGGCGGCCGACGCCGCCTTCGAGTCAACCATCCGCCGCATTCCTCCCCTCGCCGTCAAAACCCGACGCACCAAGGTCGTCGAGAATAACGACAACCAGGATTCCTTCGCCAAAAAGAAAGGCGGCGTCATCAAGGCCCACGACTCCTTCGTCAAGTTCACCCCCGGATGGCCGCCCGTCCGCATCGATGAAGTGCATCCCATCGAAGACGGCGACTACCGCTGCCGCCTCGCCGTTTGGCCGCACGACCCCGGCGACCGCACCCTCGCCACCGCGATTTATGCCGGTCCGCTTTTCGGTCCCGGCAAACGCCGTTTCATGGGCATGTTCGACGTGACCGGCACTCCCGAAAAACCCCGCATCATCGAATTCGAAACCTTTCTCAAAGAAGGCGAAACCCTCCACATCGTCCCATGGGTCTACCCCGACCACGTCACTTGGCGCGACAAGCACGAAAAGCAACCCGGCATCGGCATCGTTTGGGTCGAAACCCACGGCCCCCTTGATCAGGACTTTCCCTCCACGGCCCAAAAATCCCTCTTCGGCAATCCGGACTCCATCACCCTCGAACCCGGCTCACCGATCTGGATGCGCCACCGCAAAGGCGTCAAACTTCACAACGTAATCTCGTCCACACCAGAGGCCGACGCCGAACGCATCATCCGCGACCTCATTCCCCGCGCCTTCCGACGCCCTGTCTCACAAGAAACCGCCGACCCCTTCGTCAAGCTCACTCTCGACCGCCTCGCCAAAGGCCGCACCTTCGAACAAGCCGTCCGCTCCGGCGTCACCGCCATCCTCTGCTCACCCCGGTTCCTCCTCCTGAACCGCGGGGAAGAACCCGACGACTACACCCTCGCCTCCAAGCTCTCATATTTCCTGTGGTCCTCCATGCCCGACCAAGAGCTCCTTGACCTCGCCGCTGCCGGCAAACTCTCCGACCCCGGGGTCCGTCACACCCAGGTCGAACGCATGCTCAACGATCCCAGACGCGAACGCTTCCTCAAAAACTTCACCGGTCAATGGCTCGGCCTTCGCGAGATCGAATTCACCTCGCCTTCCAAAAAACTCTTCCCCGAATTCGACCCCATGCTCCAGGAGTCGATGGTCCGGGAAACCGAAGGCTTCTTCCGCCACCTCCTCGAAAACGACCTTTCCGTCTCCAACTTCATCGACTCCGATTTCACCGTCCTCAACGAACGCCTCGCCCGTCACTACGGCATCCCCGGAGTCGAGGGACACGAATATTCCAAAGTCGTGAAAATCCCCGACGACTCCATCCGCGGCGGCCTCTTCACCCAGGCCAGCATTCTCAAAGTGACCGCCAATGGCACCAACACCTCGCCCGTCCTGCGGGGAGTCTGGATCCTCGATCAAATCTTTTCCAAACCCGTCCCTCCCCCGCCCCCCGGCATCCCCGCCGTCGAGCCCGACATCCGCGGCGCCATCTCCATCCGCGACCAACTCGCCAAGCACAGCGCCGACGAATCCTGCGCCCGCTGCCACGATCACATTGATCCCCCCGGCTTCGCGCTCGAAATCTTCAACCCCATTGGCGGCGAAAGAACCTTCTACCGCTCTCTCGGCGAAGGCAAAAAAATCTCCAAACGCGAACCCTACACCATCGGTCCCGACGTCGAACAACACGGCACCTTCAAAGACGGCACGAGCTTCCAAACCTTCAAGGAGTTCCGCAAAATCATCCTCGAGGACCAAGATCTCATCACCCGCTCCCTGGCCCAAAAACTCCTCATCTATGCCAGCGGTCGTCCCTTCACCCTCGCCGACCGTCCCTCCCTCGAGGCCGTCGTCCAAAAATCAAAAACCGCCCCCGGCCTCAGATCCATGATCCACGCTGTCATCGAAACCGACATGTTCCTCCGCCGCTAGGCCCGCAGCCGAAAGCCCTCGCTTTCGACCAATTCCCAAATCAAGCTACTCAACCTCTATCCTTAGTATCATGCACCGCCGCACCTTCCTCCGGTCATCCGGCATCAGCCTCGGACTCCCCCTCCTCACCTCCATGCTCCCGACCTCCCTGCGGGCGACGGTTCAAGAGAAGGAACCCGACATCCGGCGCATGCTTTCGATCTGCTCCCCCCTCGGCATCCACACTCCGCTTCTCTTCCCGAAGAAGTCCGGACGCGACTACGAAGTCACCCCCTACCTCGAACCTCTCCAGGCCCACCGCAAAAAATTCACGGTGATCTCCGGCCTCATGCACCCCGATGTCGACGGTGGCCACTCCGCCGAAAAAAGCTACCTCACTGGCGCCCCTCATCCCGGACAGCCCAGCTTCAAAAACACCATCTCTGTCGATCAATACGCCGCCGAGCGCATGGGCCACCTCACCCGCGTTCCCTCGCTCTCCCTCTCCGCCAACAACACCGGCCTTAGCTACACCCGCTCCGGTGTGCGCATCCCGCCCGAGACCCGACCCTCCCGCCTCTTTGCCAAACTTTTCCTTGAAGGCAACGCCGAACAAAAAGCGGCCCGCCTGCGCCAGATCGAAGACGGCCAAAGTATTATGGATCTCGTACGTGAGCAAACCGCCGACGTCTCCCGCAAGCTCGGCCGCGAAGACCACCAGACCCTCGACCAGTACCTCACCAGCGTCCGTGAACTCGAAAAGCGCCTCGTCATTCAGGAAAAGTGGGCCCACCTCCCCAAGCCCAAGGTCGACCGCGAACCCGTCAGCGATGTCGAAGACCGCGCCGACTTCGTCAGTAACATGGAGCTCATGTATGACCTCATATTTCTCGCCTTCCGCACCGACTCAACCCGCCTCATTACCTTCTGCGGAGCGGGCGGCAACTACGTCCCGACCCTCAAAGGAGTCGACGAAGACTGGCACAATCTCAGCCACCACGGACGCGACGAAAAGAAGATCGAAAAGCTCGCACTGATCGAACTCGAGGAAATGCGCCTCTTTGCCAAGTTCATGTCACGCCTCGACGAGGTCAAGGAAGGCGACCACACCCTCCTCGATCAAACCGCGATCTTCAGCGGCTCCAACCTCGGCAACGCCTCCAGTCATAACAACAGTAACCTCCCCGTCATCGCCGCCGGCGGACGCTTCAAGCACGGCCAACACCTCGCCTTCAATCCCGAAGATTCCAAGACACCGCCCCTCGCCAATCTATTCGTCTCTCACCTCCAGCACCTGGGGCTCGAAGCCGAAACATTTGCAAGCGGCAGAGGAACCCTCACCGGCATGCATGGATGAGTTTTGTTCCAAGAATCAATTGGATCGCCTCTTTTCATCTTATCGCCGCTGTTTTTAATTACATATTTCCAAGATATTACCAGACGCCCCATTCGTGGTAACGCACTTGGTTAATGTATTTGTAATTAAAGGATTCCAGCTGGTAGGCAGCGCGATGGCTTCTTAACAAACCAAACCAATCATCATTAAAAACAAACAAGTCTTCCCAGCCGCCCGTGCCCTTAAAGTCGCAAACCTTAAATTCATCGACTTCACCTAGGCGCCATCCACCAATCCAATCACTCTGCCAAGTAACTGAAATATCACCCAGTTGACCATTGTGGCTCCTAGCCATCCCTAGGTAGGTGGGGCCCCAGTTAGTGCCATTAAATATAATGAGATCGTCGTCGCCATCACCGTCAAAATTGCCGACGTAAAAGCGATCACCACTTGTCATTTGCCATCCTGGCAGCTCCGATTCGAACATCCATCGCAGTTCTAATGTTTCAGCTCCCTCTGTGACGGAAAAAAGCCCAAGATAAGAATTGTTCCAATCCGTTCCATTGTGCAGCGCGACATCGTCAATACCGTCACCATCAAAGTCACCAACAAGAATATTATCGTTCCGTCCTAGCCACCAATTATCACTTATTTCCTGATAATTCCCACCCCCGATTTGGACGTATTTTGCGTCAGAGTCATCATAGGTGTATGCCCTCAAGTGGACGCCACTCCAGGTGGTCTGTTCTGCCATCAAAAAGTCGTCTCTACCATCCCCGTTAAAGTCTCCAATGTGAAACTCTTCGGCATCACCAACAAACCACTCGTCATTTATCACTCCATTTATCCTTCTTCCTGCACGGACAGAATCACCTTCCGATAAATAAATGCCAATGTAGTTGAGCCTCCAATAATGACCGTTATAGATCAAGAAATCATCTCTTCCGTCGCCATTAAAATCTCCGATATGAACATCACTGTTAGGGTATAAACTCCATCCAGGAAGGCCTCTATCATAACGCTCGACGATCTGGAAGCGATCCCCTTCTGATTTTAAGAGCCCACAGTAGCCCATACTCCAATTGCTTGAGTTAAAGACGTAAAGATCATCCCGACCGTCCCCATCAAAATCAGCTACATAGTAGCGGTCTCCTGGCCTTACACTCCACGAATGACTTCGGTTATCAGCCCAAAGTTGCCCATTATGAAACCAAGTTTTCTCGAGAACTGAAGCTCCCTCAGCCCTTGGAGTCTCGCCAGTTAGTGGATCAGCAGCTCCGACAATGCGATCTCTTGAAAGATAAAGTGAAAGCTGACGCCCATCGTGCAGAACAAGATCATCGCGGCCATCTCCATCGAAATCCCCAACTAAATTTTTTCTAAAAGTAGCTTCCGTCTTTACTCTAGATCTTTGGCGCATTCCGTCATAGCCAATTGGATTATGTAGGCGCGCGTTCCTATGCATCCGCCCCGTAATTGAAGGTCGCCAGATACCGTCCCTCCAATTTATTAATCCACCTGTTGCACCTGCAAATAGGCTGACATCATTAATTCGATCTGCAATTTCGACACTTGACTGAGTCGATCGGTTATATGGGGTAGGTATAGTCCGCCAGCTTGGAATCCATTCCTCCCATTTCCCCCCTTGGTTGCTAGTTGTTACAGTCTGGTTGTAGCTTATCCAAGATGGTATTCCTCCAGTCCAAGATGCGCTACATGTAGAGTCAGCAACATTACAATCAAAACCATATTCGTCCTGTAACTCCCCAAAAAGATGTCCGAACTCATGGGCAACTGTAGACCATGGACTCGCCAAGGTTCCTCCCATCGTTGTCCCACGGTTGCAGCCACCGCTCCTCAACTCATTTAAAACAATAATTACGAGGTCAGCTTGTGGACAGGCTGATGCCAAGATATTATTTACGAGATTATTTGATTGATCACTTGGCTCTAGCCAACAACGAGACCAAGTATTACTAAAGCGGTAGTCTAGAGCTGTATCTCTCGCAATTGTTATTACACCGTTGGAATCCATTTGAGTTACCCCAGAATCTTCTGAGATGGTATCAATTCTAAAAAGATTAATTGAGTTTTTTATTTCAGGATGAATATCTCGGATAAACAAATCGTTTACAATTGTGTTTTCCACGTAATTTTTAAACGCATTTTGATCAGCATCACTAGAATCAAAACCATCTCCAATTACAGCGATATTAAATTTGCTGGCATTTGATCCTGATCGGAAAAGCGTTGTGACTTCAGGAAGATCCTCCCCGGTATGACCTGCTAAAACTTTGAAAACAGTGTCCGCAGGCAAGCTAGACATTGGGGCCAGCGCGATCTTATTGTTCTCGATCAACTCAGGTGTAAGAACCGTGGTAATATTTATTCCCGTTGTTAAGATCTCAAATGGCGACTCCACCCTGAAAATCTCGATACTTTTGCTCTCGATTTCACCCTGGCTACCTTCTTCGAGAGGCATGGAGAGAGCAAATCTCCCTGATTGGGCAGCTGGTGCCCCACCCACCCGCTGATCAAGGTCATGATCAGCATGAACTCTCAACGGATTCCTGACCCTTCCTATGAATTCCACATCTTGGTTCTCATCTTTGATGACATAGACAAAATCTCCAACTTGTGGGATTGAAGCAGGGCGATAATCAGTCCCCGAATTCTCATCAATAACGGCGCTATCCAAAGTATAGTCATCTCCATTTAGAGAGAGAAACATTCTCAGTGTCTTGCCGGGAAAGGTAACTCCAGTATCATCTTGAGGCTTTTCGCCAGGTGTCGGATCTGGCTCAAAATCTTTGGCCAGGAGTTCCTTTTTTTCATCAATGATTTCACCATATGGCGTTGTGTTATCATCGCTCC
>Ga0213866_10003790_pt1 | contig 10140 bp, 10 predicted proteins | sample PICome_11_FD_160079 | JGI IMG/M metagenome (GOLD analysis project Ga0213866, IMG submission 160079) | Coastal seawater microbial communities near Pivers Island, North Carolina, United States - PICO284 | ecosystem: Environmental > Aquatic > Marine > Coastal | place: USA: North Carolina... | reverse complement strand
TATAATTGCTCCGTCTATATTGGGTGCTGATTTTTCAAATCTTCAGAAAGAAGTTAAATTTTGTAATGACTCAAAAGCGAAATGGCTTCATTTAGACATCATGGATCAACAATTTGTGCCAAATCTTTCTTTTGGACCTGGACTAGTAAAATCTTTAAGACCACATTCTGAATTATTTTTTGATGTACATTTAATGGTTAGCAATCCTTTTGATATGCTTCTACCCTTTATTGATGCAGGAGCGGACGGAATATCATTTCATATTGAAGCAACTGAATCACGCTTTACGTTCCCACCTAAAATTTTAATCAATATGATCAAAAAAAATGGTTTGAAATGTGGGATTGCTATAAAGCCTAAAACGCCATTTTCAATTTTAAAAAAATATATAGAATTTATCGACTACATAGTTGTTATGTCAGTTGAGCCTGGGTTTGGCGGACAAAGCTTTATTCCTTCAACAATTCAAAAAATCTCTGAAATAAATGAATATCTTATTGAGCAGAAAATTAGAGATAAAATTATGATTCAAGTTGATGGAGGTATTAAACTTGAAAATTATAAAGATGTAATAGCAGCTGGAGGTGATATTCTTGTTGCAGGATCACAAGTGTTTCAATCTGAAAACCCTATAGAAACTATTAATACAATGTACTCAAAATGAGCAATAATCCAATTACAGATTTCAATAAACTGAATGATAAACAAAAGGATTTACATACAGTAAATGTTATCAAAGGACTTGTAATGGATGGAGTTCGAAATGCTAATTCAGGACATCCGGGTGGTCCAATGTCATTAGCAGACTTTACTTACATTCTGTACTCTGAATTTCTAAAAATTGATCCGAAAAATCCTGATTGGGAAAATAGAGATCGAGTGGTATTGTCAGTTGGTCATACATGCATGCTCATTTATTCCATATTGTATTTATGTGGCTACTTAAAAATGGATGATCTGAAAAATTTTAGAAAATTAGGGAGCTTAACTCCTGGTCATCCAGAAATAGAGACTCCAGGTGTTGATGCAAATACTGGTCCACTCGGACAAGGAGTAGGAATGGGAATTGGAATGGCGCTAGCAGAAAAAGCTTCATCTAATTCATCATTGAAAAGATTTACATATATATTAGCGGGTGATGGCGACTTACAAGAACCAATAGCTCTTGGAGCTAGCACTCTTGCAGGTCATTGGAAATTATCAAACCTGATAATGTTTTATGATAAAAATGATATTCAGATTGCAGGAAATACTTCTAGAGTTGATTCAACAGATTATGCCAAACTTTATGATGCCATGGGATGGCATGTTCAAGAAATTGATGGTCATAATCACGATGAAATAAGATTATCTTTAAAGAATGCTCAGTCGAGTGATAAGCCAAGCATAATAATTGGAAAAACTATTATAGCAAAAGGAAGTCATAGCTTAGAGCATAACCCTAAATCTCACGGTTCTCCATTCAGTGAAGATGAAATTAAGCTAACAAAAGAGAAACTTGAAATTCCTCAGGATTCATTTTTCTGTAATGAAGATATTATTCGTCATTTTCAAAGAAATTTTGATTCTTTAAATGACGGGATAGCTTCAATTGATAATGAATTTGAAAAAGATAATCATAATTTAAGTCAAATGTTCGAATCATTGTCAGTTCCAGATTTCGGAGACAATCTAATGGCAACAAGGCAAGCATTTGGATTATCTTTAGATGAATTTGCCGAAAAATTTCCGCATATTATTGGAGGTTCAGCTGATTTAGACGGATCAAACTGTACAACTAACTTTGCTAGCTCATATGATGACTTTTCATCATCCAATCCAAAAGGAAGGAACATAGCATTTGGAGTTAGAGAATTTCCTATGGGAGCTGTAATGAATGGAATTGCTCTTTATGGAAATCACTTTCCATTCGGTGGGACATTTTTGGTTTTTAGTGATTATGTAAGATCAGCAATTAGATTATCTGCAATTCAAAAACTTCATGTAATGTACGAATTTACTCACGATTCAATTTTTGTTGGTGAAGATGGTCCTACCCACCAGCCAGTTGAACATACAATGTCTCTAAGGAATATTCCTAACCTTCTTGTATTTAGACCTGCAGATGCGTTAGAAACTTTTTATTGTTTTAAAACAATTATGCAAAATCAAAAAAATCCTAGCGCAATTCTGCTTACTAGACAAAAATTACCAAAACTCAATATTAGTGAAGATAAAATTGAAGAAGGTGTAAATAAAGGAGCATATATTTTAAATGAAGAAGATAATCCAGATGCAATTCTATTTACTTCTGGATCTGAAGCCCATTTAGCAGTTGAAATATGCAAGGAAATCAACAAAAAAATTCAAATAATTAATTTACCATGCTGGGAACTATTTGAAAAACAAGATAAAAAATACATCTCTTCTATTATGAGTAGTAATTGCAGAAAAAGAATATCTTTAGAAGCAGGTATAACTAATGGATGGCAAAAATTTACAGGTATTGATGGTCTTAATATTGGTATCGATGAATTTGGTGCATCTGCTCCTGGAAAAGATGTAGCAAAACATTTAGGGTTCGTTAAAGAAAAAATCACCTCTCTAATTGAGGATTATCTAAATGAATAAAACAATTGTACTTGCTACAGATCATGCTGGATTTGAATTAAAAGAACATGTAAAAAGATTTCTCATAAAAAAAGGTTATGGTATAAAAGATTTTGGAGCATTGGAATACGATGGACTTGATGATTATCCTGACTTTATTTTGCCTGCTGCAAAATATATCTCAGAACATAAATTGATAGGAATAATTTTTGGTGGATCTGGACAAGGAGAAGCCATGGCTGCAAACAGAATTAATGGAATTAGAGCTGCAGTATTTTATAATGGACCAGATGAAATTGTTGAACTATCTCGCTTACATAATAATGCAAATATTTTATCTATTGGAGCAAGATTTGTAAGCAATCAAGAAGTTGAAAAAATAATTGAACTTTGGTTATCAACAGATTTTGAAGAAGGTAGACACGAAAAAAGAATCAACAAACTAGACTCTTAAATCTGCAACAATAAGAAATAGTAGTAGTGGAAAATAGTAGATAGAGGTCTTGAAAATTAATTGAGCATTATCCTTATTCTGCTCAAGTATAAATGGCAAACAAAAAAGCATATAAATGTTACTTAGAATATATGCACCAACAAAATATACTCTTCCTGAAACTCCTAAAAAAAATGGCAATGTAGAAATTGGAATTAAAATTAATGCATGCAAGAAAATATGAAGTACAGTCCGTTTAATTCCATTATCAATCACAGGCAACATTTGTAAACCAGCATTTCTATAGTCTTCTTTATACATATATGCTATGGAATAAAAATGTGGGTGTTGCCAAAAAAATAAAATTAAAAAAACTGCAATTCCACCCCACTCAAGAGAATTTGTCGCAGCTGTCCAACCTCCCAATGGTGGAATAGCCCCAGGTATGGCACCAACTGATGTATTTAGCCAAGATTTTCTTTTTAAAGGAGTATATAAGAATAAATATAAAATAATTGTTAGAAAAGATAACATGCATGTCAAAAAATTTACTTTAAAGTAAAGAATTAATAGACCTACAATAATAAAAGAAATGCCTAAAAATTTTGCAAAATTCAATGATATTTTTTTTGTTGGAAGTACTCTGTTTTTTGTTCTATCCATTAACTTGTCTGATTCAGATTCAATTACATTATTCATTACAGAAGAACCTGTGGAAGAAAGTAATGTTCCAATTACTGTGAATAAAAGCAACATGTTATCAATTTTACCTTGAGCACCAAGATAAAATCCTATTATTGTTGTTGTAAGTACAAGAAAACCAATTCTAACCTTGGTAAGTTCAATAAGATTCTTAAACATACTATCCTTGATTTAGCAAGGTTACAATATCGCTTTGCAATTCGAAAATATTAGATTCAACAGTACCTTCGTAATATTTTCTAATATTTAATTGTTTATCAACTAATACCAATCGTGTAGAGTGACCTGCAGGTAATAGTGCTGCTGAAAGGAAAAATCCTTTTTCTGATAATTCAATTACATCAAGTATATCCCCTCTCATAAAAAACCAATTATTTTTATTACTGTATTTTGAAGAATATTCATTCAATATGTCTAATGTATCATAATCAGGATCTGTTGTAATAGACAAGAATTGGATATCGCTAGAAGAAGCAAATCTTTCTTGAAGAGTAGACATGTTTTCAGACATTATGGGACATGCACCTTCGCATTGAGTGAAAATAAAACTTACGATAGATATTTTATCATTCAACTGTTTTTCAGTTACAACTGTCCCATCAAAATTCGTCAATGAAAACGATGGAACTTTTCCGATGATTCCAATATTATCGATTCTGGACTTAGTAGCTTTATCAATGATATAGAATCCGAAAGATCCTAACATAAAAATAAATAAAAATGCTAAAATAAGTTTTTTATTAAGACTGCTCATATTGCAAAGTATTATACAATATAATTATTATTCCTACAAGCCAAGATGATCCCCATGTATGAAAAAGTCTTGTTAACTGTGGAAGCTCAAAAAAAATCATTAATTCTCCTAAAAAAATTTGAAACAATATCATTCCAAAAATAAAATATATAAGCTGTTTCGACAGACCTAAGAAATCATCCTTAAATAAGTAACATAAATATATACTTAAAAATAAAAGTGAAAATCCAAGCACTGAATGTAAATACTTATAAGAATTTAAAGCATCCAAAAGCTGTCCTTTTGAATACAGAGGGTTATCTATGGCAATTAATTCAATATTAGTCCTTATTCCTGTTCCAAGAAGAATTTCAATAACAATAAGTCCCCAAAGAGCAATCAAGGATATGGATATTTTTTTTGATAATAAAATATTTGAGAACTTGTTGAGATTAATAAGCTTGTAAGACTCAATAGTTCCATAGCTTAATACTGAAACTAAAAATAATGCTAGTATCATATGTAAACTAACTATAAAAGGATTTAATACTGATGATACTACAATTGCTCCTAACCCTCCATTAGCTCCAACTAGAAATAATGACCATAAAGCAGAATATAAAATTTTAGAATTATTTCTAAAGTAGAGCACTGCAATAACTGTCATAATAATAATTGAAAAGCCAACAGTTACGCCCAACATTCGATTACCATATTCAATCCATGCAAGTACGATATTAAAAGCGGTAGGATCGATATGTGCAGGAATTTGCTCTATACTAGTTGGAGGAACCCATCTTCCAAAACACTTAGGCCAATCTGGACAGCCTAGACCAGAACCAGATACACGAACAAGTCCTCCAACAAAAATTAAAAGGTAGGATAGGATGGTTGAAATAAGTGCAGATCTAAAAAAAAGCTTATTTGCCATTTAGTGATGATCCTTATCCTCGTGATGTTCATCAGAATGTTCATCGACTGGATGGCCGTGTGTATCTGTCAGAGGTAAAGTATCATAAAATGCTGCTCTTTTATTTATTGGATTTTTTGTTTCAGGATTTAAGCCAAGATCACCTCTGAATTCAGTATCTAACATGGTGATAGTAACAAAGATTCCAAAAAACATTAAGGACATTAAAAACATTGTAAGATTTTTTTTATCATCCCATAACAAGTGCATAAAAAAGAAAGCTACTAAACTTGCTTTTACGGTTGCAACAAGCATAGCAAGAACAATGTTGAATGACCCTAAATCAATATAAGAAACCCAAACAGTTACTCCAGATAAAAATAATAATGAAGCAGCTATAATTAAGTAGGTTCTTAGTGGTGTTATATGATGTTCTGACATGTCTTGTTATCCAATCAAATAAAAAAGTGGGAATAAGTAAATCCAAATTAAATCAACTAAATGCCAAAATATTCCTATCATTTCCATTGGCGTATAGTATTCTGAGGTCAAATTTCCTTTCTGAGTACTGTAGATTAACCATGCAATCAAACCCATTCCAATTGCTACGTGCAAACCATGCAAACCAGTCATAATGAAATAAATGCTAAAGAAGATGTGAGGGTTGTTCAAATGCGCCGCATCAGGACCCATATAAGAATAAAATTCTCCAGGCAACTGTCCTACCTCAAACTTATGAGAATATTCTAGGTATTTAATTCCTAAAAAAACTAGTGCAAAAATAAAAGTTGCTACTAACATTACTACCGAAAGCTTTTTATTATTTTTTTGAATAGCCCATATTGCTAAAGCCATAGTAAGAGAACTTGTGATTAACACAATAGTATTCATTAATCCCTTATTTACATCTAATAATTTGTGTGCATCAACGAACATATCTGGGTACCAAGATCTATAAATTATGTATGCAACAAAAAGTCCTGCGAATGTCAAAACTTCTGTTAAAATAAATGCCCACATGGCAAATTTAGATGTCTCATACTGCTGATTTACATCATGAAAATAATGCTTTAAATGGCTTGGTGAATCTGGATTATGATGTCCCATTATTTCTTATATGTTTTCTCAACAATTACCTTGTCATAATCATATGGACCATGCTGCAATACCGGTTCTTCTTCAAAATTATGAGGATGAGGTGGTGATGAAGTATGTGTCCATTCTAGTGTCATACCTCCCCATGGATTTGAACCTGGATCAACTTTATTCTTTTTAATAAATGACCAAAATAAATTCATTACAGCTATAAAAATTGAAATACCAAGAATGCCTGACCAAAATGTTGAATAACTATGCAATTCGACAAACTGCTCATCATAAGTAGCATATCTTCTGGGCATTCCTCTTAGACCTAGCAAGAATTGTGGGAAAAATGTTCCATTGAATCCTATAAACACACCTAAAGCTGCAATATTAGCTATAGTTTGATTATACATCACTCCAAAAGATTTTGGCCACCAATGATGCAATCCTCCAAGGAAGGCAACTATTGTTCCACCCTGCATTACATAATGGAAGTGAGCTACAACAAAATAAGTGTCATGCAAATGAATATCTAATGCAACTGCTCCTAAAAATATTCCAGTTAACCCACCAATGGTGAATAAGAATAAAAAAGCTAAGGCATAAAGCATTGGTGGAGTAAAAGATACCTGTCCTTTATACATTGTCAAAATCCAACTAAAGATTTTTACGCCGGTTGGTATTCCAACAAAATATGTAATGAAAGAAAAGACAATCTGTGAAAAGACAGATTGTCCTGAAGTAAACATATGATGACCCCAAACTAAAAATCCAATAAATGCAATTGATAAGGTAGAGTAGGCAATAAATTTATATCCCCAAATTTTCTTTCTTGAATGAACTGGTATAATTTCACTTATAATCCCAAAAGCAGGCAAAATCATAATGTAAACTGCTGGATGAGAATAAAACCAAAAGAAATGTTGATATAAAACTGGATCACCGCCTAAAGCAGGATCAAAAATACCAATACCTAAAAATCTTTCAAGCATTAACAAAACCATGGTAATTGCTAGAACAGGTGTAGCAGTGATTTGTACTAAGGATGTTCCATACAAAGCCCATACAAAAAGAGGCAACTTATACCAAGTAAGCCCAGGTATTCTCATCTTGTGAACAGTGGCAATAAAATTTAAACCAGTTAAAATAGATGAGAATCCAATAATAAAGATTCCTAAAGTCATTGGAACTACATTTGATGTACTTTGGGTAGAATATGGTGTGTAAAAAGTCCAACCAGTATCAACACCGCCATTAATAATTGTATACATTGCAAACAATGCCCCAAAAGAATAAATATAAAAACTGGCTAAATTTAATCTAGGAAAAGCAACGTCTTTTGCACCAACCATCAGTGGAAGTAAAATATTTCCTAAAGCTCCAGGAATTGCGGGAATAATAAATAGAAATATCATTATTGCTCCATGCAAAGTATAAGCATTGTTATAAACTTCATTTGAAATTATATCATTTCCAGGAGCTGCAAGCTCAAATCTCATTACTAGAGCAAGCAATCCTCCTAAAAAGAAGAATAAGATTCCACTAAATAAGTACATTAAACCAATTCGCTTATGATCCAATGTAAGCAACCAGGACATTATTCCTTTTGGATGGTTTAAATAATTCTGCTTTGTATTTTCACTCATAAATTCCTCTTAATTTACAATTAAATTTGAGAATCCTCGTTCAATGTTTTCAAAAAGGCAATCAATGCATCAAGCTCCCTATCACTTAATAATCCTTGATAGGTTGGCATAACTCCTTGATATCCAGCTACAATCTGCGTCATTGGTTCTAATATAGAACTTCTGATATAATTGTCATCAATAACTGTTGAAGATCCGTCATCAAAAACTCTTTCCTGTCCCCACATTTGACTGGTTTGTAAGTAAGAGGGTCCAACTAAAGCAGAACCATCAAGAGTGTGACAAGTATTACATGCTTTCTTTGTATAAAGCTTCGCCCCTAACTCGTCTAATGGAAGATCGTCATCTTCAGAACCAAGTTCACTTGCCCATTCTTCATATTGTGCTGGCTTCATAACAATAACTTTTGCTCCCATTTGAGAGTGTCCAGTTCCACAATATTCGGTACAGAATATATCGTAAACTCCTTCCTTAGTTGCATCAAACCACATCACATTATATCTATTTGGCAAACAATCCATTTTACTTCTCATAACAGGAATGAAGAAACTGTGTAGAACATCTTTAGATGATAAAACTAACTTAACTGGTTTATTTGATGGAACAACTAACTCATTAAGGGTTGTACCTCCATCTGGATAATCAAAAGTCCAAAACCAGCTTTGTCCAGTAACTTTAATCTCTATCGCGTCATCCGGAACGATTACCATCTTAAGATAAGAACGTATACCCCAAACAAAAGTAATGGATACTAAAATTAAAGGAATAATAAAAAACAAAGACTCAAGTAGGTTACTATGATCTTTACTGCTCGTCAACTTTAATTCTTCACCTTTACGATGACGATATTTAATTGATAAATAAACCATACCAAAAATAACTATCAAGAAGAGTGCTACTGATGAATAGAAAATGAAAAAATATAGGTTATCAATATCACTCGCGAAGGTTGATACTTGCTTGGGAAAGAAAAACTCTGTCAATCTATCTAACATTCAAACTGTCCTTATCAAATAAGTTTTTATCTTTTTTCCAATAACTTGCTAGCATAATGCATAGAAAAAGGATAGTAAATATACCTCCTAAACGCATAATATTGGTAGCAAAAATTGTATAAGTATTTTTGTAAGGATCATAGTGATAACAATACAAAATAATCTTATCTAAAGTACTACCAATTTTCCCCTCTGATGCTTCTAAAATTCCCAATTTTAAATCCTTAACTGGATATTCGATTCCATATAGATATCGGGAAATTTTTCCTTCAGAACTTAGTAATGTTATGGCAGCTGGATGCATATATTCATCTCTCTGTGCATCATAATAGTATATATAACCAATGCTATCTGCAACTTTTTTTATATTTTCTTCTGTTCCAGTAAGAAAGTGCCAGTCATCTTTAATATTTTCCAAACCAAAACCCTTGATGTAATTTTTCTTTTTTTGATTTGCAAATAAAGTTTTTTCATTTGGATTAATGTCAATAGTTATAACCTGAAATTCATCTCCGGCATTCAAAGTTAAATTTTTTAATGATTCAGCAAGACCATTGAGAACAAGAGTACATAACATTGGGCATTCAAAATAATTTAATGTTAAGACTGTTGGGATTTCCTTACTAAAAAAAGTTGATAGTTCTACCTCACTGCCGCTCTCATCTATAAAAACTGTATCAAGCGGAATAAAATCACCCAAGTTTTCAATAACATCTATTTGCTGTTCGCTTGGAAATTCTTTTTTTAGAGTTTGGGCATGCGCAAGACTTGTGACTAAAAGAAAAATAGAAAGAAGAATACTATTTCTTTTCATTCAGAAGGATTTCCTTTGATTTTTCAATAGGAATTTGGTAACTGTTTTCTTCACCGTCTTTAGCTTTATAGCTATTAAGATTTTCTTGCTCAAATTTATTCAGCTCTTCTAAGTTAGTTGAACGCTTACTTAACTTAAATTCGTATGTAGTGCTATCAAGTACTCGAATATAGTATTCATAAAGCATGTAAATAGTTCCTAGAACAGTTAATATAAATATAACTCCTCCAATTAG
>Ga0213866_10003788_pt1 | contig 10142 bp, 9 predicted proteins | sample PICome_11_FD_160079 | JGI IMG/M metagenome (GOLD analysis project Ga0213866, IMG submission 160079) | Coastal seawater microbial communities near Pivers Island, North Carolina, United States - PICO284 | ecosystem: Environmental > Aquatic > Marine > Coastal | place: USA: North Carolina... | reverse complement strand
CTCCGCCTGCAGGTGGAACTCGCTTCGACCCGGACTACAGTGTCGCATTGCTCGGCAATGGGCCGCGGCTGAAATCTCGCCAGCTCTACTTATCAGCTTTATCTCAGCGGCCGATTTTATCAGTCTCATCTCGCTGAGCAGGTGATCCAAATCGACAAATTCATCGGCGGATAGATAGTGATTTTGCTCGCGCTCTGCAACCTCTTTAACCCAAGCCAGCATCTGTTGATCAAAGAGTGGATCTCTGCCAATGCTGTAGTAAATGCGATTTCTGCCCTCCAGAAGGGCGGGCAGGATATCGTCTATATCATCGATGGGGAAGGCGTCATCGGCGCCAAAGTTAGCCACCGCACCAGCCGGTCCCTGACGATAGCCATCCCAGATTTCTCGCAGTGGATCGCGGTCGCGGCAAAACAAGACAAACTCACCCTGGGGTCGCTGGGGTATCAATACTATTACCGCCTGGGGCTCGGGAAATCCACACAGATAACTGAGATTGGTACTCTGCTTGTAGGCATAGAGGGTATCTTTAGAGCGCACCCGCTCGGGGGCGGCGGCGATAACGGCAATGCTGTTGGGCTCCATTATCGCCATCAATTCGCGGCGGCGCGCTTGATACTCTCTATTGCTGATCATCAATGTTTGAACCTATAGTTGCTGAGATCTTGCATCTCACTCTCTACACACCAATATCAATGAATTGTCGGCTGTGCCTCTGGATCAACTTGCCTGTCCAAGTCAGATAATATCAGCTGTACGGCGACACGGATAAATTCGACCAGCTCCAAGTAATCCCGCTCACTGTCCTCGCCTTCATCAAACGCCGCGGATACCTGACCTATGGCGGTGATATCCTGAAGCGCTTCCTGTGTATCGGCGGATACCCCAAGCTCGTCAGCCATACCCTCACCCAGGCCAGAGACATAATTACTGCACCAGTCTCCTAGCGCTACCAACCGCTCGGATAGAGGAAGTTCATCGTCGGGCAACAGCGGCTGAAAAATAAAGCTCGCATCCTGAAGGTTGCTTAGGGAGGATTCGAAGAAATCTGCGAGGGCACTCTCCGCGGATTCAGCTGCATCCTCCTCCATCCCAAGCCAATGGGTTGTACTGCGGACTAAGGATTCCATCTGTACCGGACCACAGCTCAATCTGCCGCAGAGAAAGCCGTGGAATCCAGATACGCTGGCCTGAATTTCGAGGGCATAAAAAAGGTCTTCTAACTGTTCAAATGTCACCGCAACACCCTTTGATAACCTAGTATGGATAATTATAGAGGCTGGTAATCCCCCAACGAGGCAGACTTCAAGTGATTCCTCATGTAATCAACACCTCAATAAAGGTGAACATCTCTCGAAATCAAGCTCGTGTATTCTAACACTCCGAGGCAATAAAAGATTACTGCCAATTGCTATTGTACAGGGTTGCAATATCCCAGCCTTACTGCGTGTTTTCTATAATCCAGTTGAATACAGTCTGTAATTGACCAGATCGGTCTCAATGCCTATAGTTGTCGTCTGAATTTTTTCTGCCAGTAGAAGAATCGCATTTTGATAACCGACAACGACACATTTGAACAAAAACTGGATCAGTTGATTGCCACTTGCCAGCAGCTAAGGCGAGAGAATGCCGCACTGCGCGAGCGGGAGACCGGTCTTATGGGCGAGCGCGGGCAATTGTTGGAGAAGAACGAAATGGCACGCAAGCAAATCAAAGATATGATCAACCGGCTGCGCAGTCTGAGTGCAGAGTGAAATCTATGTCCACTCTCTCCTTAAAAATTCGAATCCTCGACAAGGATTATCAAGTCAACTGTCAGCCCGATGAACGGGAGGCCCTGGAGCGCTCTGCCAAATTGCTCAATGAGAAGATGGAGGAGATCCGCCGCGGTTCGCATATTATTGGCTTGGAGCGAATTGCAGTCATGGCAGCACTCAATTTGGCCCATGATTTAATTCGCAGCGAACAGTCTGTCCAGCAGTACTCGGATGCTTCAAATTTGTTGCAATCTATGAACGCCAAGTTGGATTCAGCTCTCACCGACCTGACGAATTAATTGCCCCTACCCTGCCGCTTGCAGTTGTTACTCTGTTATACTGATACTACCTGGGGTGTTTGCCAGTTGAGAAGTCCCTGAGCCGATACTTACTATCCGGCTACTCTCCGTCAGTGATGTTGTGCACTTCCGTGCGTCGGAAAGCCTGATTCGCTGCAAGGGTGGCCCCCTTGAACTTTTCGGTTCAAGGCCACGTCAACAGCGGCACTCTGGGGTTTACACCAGTTGATGCAATCCTATGACCTGTAGCCAAATCAGAAGTGAATTGCGGGCCAGACGGTGCTCGCTGTCCCCACAGCAACAGCGCCAATGCGCTGATCAGATCGCCGCTAGGCTGTGTAGCCAGATGTTTTTTCTGCGAGCTCGGCGCGTGGGTCTATATCTCCCCAATGATGGCGAAGCTGATCCCTCGCTGATTATGGATATCTGCCTGCAGTCAGGTAAGAAATGCTTTCTGCCGGTCCTTCACCCCAGGGAGAACCGCCTGTACTTTGTCGCCTACGATCGACACGGGGCACTGATTGCCAATAGTTACGGCATTCTCGAACCCAGTTTAAAGCGTGCAAAGACAGTGCCCACCTGGAGTTTGGACTTGATATTAATGCCCCTAGTGGGTTTCGACCGTCAGGGGAATAGACTGGGCATGGGAGGCGGTTATTACGATCGCACACTGGCATTTGTCAATGCGGGAAGACCACTGGCCCCGAGATTGATTGGTCTAGCCCACAGCTGCCAAGAGGTCGCTTCAATCTCCAGCAATGACTGGGATGTTGCAGTTGAAAAAATCATTACCGACAGAGAGATCATATGCGCCAAACCAAAATAATCTGCACCATAGGCCCAGCCACAGACTCCACTGAGATGCTTGAGAAACTGGCGGATGCGGGCATGAATGTAGCGCGCTTGAATATGTCCCATGGCGATCACAGTTCCCATGCCAAAGTCATTAAATCGATTCATCAGCTGAACAAGCACCGCAATCATCCAATCGCTATCCTCTTGGACACTCAGGGTCCGGAAATCCGCACCGGAGATCGCGCCGAAGATTTGCACCTGCAAGAGGGCGATACCCTGTCGATTGTGGCTCGCGGTGCTGAGGATGTTGAGTCCTCCTCGATTCAAATCAACTACGACGACCTGATCAATGATGTCAATATCGGCGATACTATAACTGTGGATAACGGACTGATAAACCTTGAAGTCCTCAGCAAGCAGGACAGAAATATGCAGGTCAAGGTGATCGATGGCGGTCTGCTGAAGAGCAAGCGTCATGTCAATCTGCCGGGCATTCGCGTCAATCTACCGGCGATTACCGAAAAGGATCGCCGCGATATTGAATTTGGCATCCAGCAGGGTGTTGACTTTATCGCCCTGTCCTTTGTCCGCAAAGCTGAAGATGTTCGTCAACTCCACCAACTGTTAGGTGACAAATCTGACCTGATCAAAGTGATTGCCAAATTGGAGGACCAAGAGGCCATTACCAATATGGAAGAAATTGTCGAGGTGGCCGATGGCATTATGGTGGCCCGTGGTGATCTGGGGGTTGAAATACCGCTGGAGGTTCTACCGCGCATACAGCGGCGGATTATTCGCACCTGTGCCGAACACGGCAAACGGGTTATTGTTGCTACCCATATGCTGGAATCTATGATCGACAATCCCATCCCCACGCGCGCCGAGGTAACCGATGTTGCCAACGCGGTCTATGAGGAGGCGGATGCCATTATGCTGTCAGGGGAAACCACCGTTGGCAAATATCCGGTCAAATGTGTGCAGATGCTAGATCGCATCGCCCGCTCCATTGAAAAGAGTCGCGGATTGCGGTTTACCGACAATTTGAACATTGACAGCAACAAACAGCATATTGCCAAAGCCGCGGTAGACTTGGCGACTTCAATTGATGCCAGAGCTATTATTGTGCCCACCCACAGGGGGCGAATGGCCAACCGGGTCACCAACTGCCATCCCCAGTCGATTATCTGTGCCTTTACCGATAGCAGTGCGACTAGAAAACAACTGGTTATCAATCGCAATGTACTCAGCTACCAAATAGCAATTGACGACAATCCGGAGAAAACCCTAGCCGATGCCGCCAATATTATGATTCAGAGGGACGAGTTTTCCCCTGAGGATCAGGTGGTTGTTATCTCTGATGCCTTGGCTGGCTCAGGCTTTGAAGCACTGCAAATTCGCAAACTGGCCGATCTGCTCTAACGCTAACTGAGAAAGAACTGATAGGCCTGGTTATCCGTCTCATCGGCGTAGCCATAGCCCAGATTATCCAAGAACTTTTTCAGTTCGGGTCGGTCGGCTTTAGGAACCTGGAGGCCGACCAGAACCCTGCCAAAAGCCGAGCCGTGATTGCGGTAGTGGAATAACGAGATATTGAAGCGCCCACCTAGCTGCATCAGGAACTCCAGTAATGCCCCGGGTCGCTCGGGAAACTCAAAGCGAAATACCCGCTCATCGGTGACATCCCTGGAGCGCCCTCCCACCATATGGCGAATGTGCAACTTGGCCATTTCATTATCGGTCATATCCACCACCGAGTAATCTTTGCCCTGGAGCTCCTCTAGCAACTGTTGCCGATCTTTATCCCCAGTGACTCTGACGCCGACAAAGATATGGGCCCGCTGTTGATCACTGTAGCGGTAATTAAATTCAGAGATACCATGTCTGCCCAGCGCACTGCAAAAGGACTGGAAACTACCGGGCTTTTCGTCAATGGTGACTGCCAGCACCATCTCGCGCTTTTCACCAATCTGGGTGCGCTCGGAAATATAGCGCAGACGATCAAAGTCCATATTGGCGCCACACTGCACCGACAGCAATGTTTGTCCCTCGACACCATGCATGGCAACATATTTTTTTAAGCCCGCAGTACCCAGAGCGCCCGAGGGCTCACAGATAGCCCGGGTGTCGTTGTAGACATCTTTAATCGCAGCGCAGATTTCGTCGGTGCTCACCGTGATCACCTCATCCACCAGGTCTTTGAGAAGTCTAAAAGTCTCCTCGCCAATCTGGGCCACAGCGGTGCCATCGGCGAAAATGCCCACCTCTTTTAAACGCACCCTGCGATTGGCTTTGAGCGCCGCATCTAGGCAGGCGGCATCATCGGACTCTACCGCAATTATCTTGACCCCTGGTCTAATCTGCTTGATATAGGCGGCTACCCCGGCACACAGACCGCCGCCGCCCACTGCAATAAACACCGCATCTAGCGGGCCCTGCACCTGATCCAAAATTTCTACACCGATAGTCCCCTGCCCGGCGATCACATCTGGATCATCAAAGGGGTGGATGTAAGTCAACCCCTGCTCGGCCACCATTTGACTGGCATGAGCGGCCGCTGCATCGTAGTTGTCACCCACCAGCACTACCTCAGCGCCGCGGGCGCGCACTGCATCCACTTTGATGCCCGGCGTGGTTCGCGGCATCACAATGGTTGCCCTGACCCCCAATTTGCCGGCTGCCAGTGCCAGTCCCTGGGCATGGTTGCCCGCTGAGGCGGCAATCACGCCCAGTTGTCTCTGCTCGTTCGAGAGGTTGCGCAACTTGTTGTAGGCACCGCGCAACTTAAATGAGAACACCGGCTGTAAATCTTCGCGCTTTAACAGCACCTGATTATTAAGCCGCTGAGACAGCAGCGGTGCCTTATCAACCGGGGTTTTAACCACCAGATCGTAGATATCGGCATCACGGATCTTTTGCAGGTAATCTTGAGGCATGGTTTTCCAATAGGATTTAGCGTTTGCACCATGTTAATATAATTGGCGAAGAATTATTAGCTTATTGAGGGTTTGCGTGGATCAAAATCAACTTAAACAGGCGGTGGCCAAAGCCGCCGTTGACTACACCCTCGGCAGAATTGAAACGGATAGTATTGTTGGTATCGGCACCGGTTCCACCGCCAACTGTTTTATTGATCAGATCGCTGAGTATAAACCTCTGTTTCAGGGCACTGTGGCCAGTTCCGAGGGATCCGCAGAGCGATTGCGCAGCCATGGCATCCTAGTGTATGAACTCAATGCAGTCCCTGAAGTCACCATCTATATCGATGGCGCCGATGAGACCAATCCCAATCTCCAACTGATCAAGGGCGGTGGTGCTGCGCTAACCCGTGAAAAGATCGTCACCGCAGTTGCCAGAGAGTTTGTATGTATCGCCGATCAGAGTAAGTGGGTGGACCATTTGGGCAGCTTTCCGTTGCCGGTGGAAGTGATTCCCATGGCCCGCAGCTATGTGGCCCGCGAACTGGTTAAATTGGGAGGCGACCCAGTGTGGCGAGAGAATGTGATCACTGACAATGGCAACTCTATCCTCGATGTCCATCATCTGCATCCCATCCAATCGCCCCCTGAGTTGGAACAGGCCATCAACCAGATTACCGGTGTGGTCACCAATGGTTTATTTGCTGTTAAGCCGGCGGATATTTTATTATTGGCAACGAAGGATGGTGTTGTCACTCACCGAGCTGATAAATAACTGATTACTTTGCTGCTCTGGGGAGCAAAACTAATCCCATCATAAATCGACATGGAGTCCAAACAATATGAGAATGATTCTCAGAAAAATTTTTCTCGGTAGCCTAGTGCTAAGTGCATCCTGCTCCTATCACCCATACAATTCCGAGAACGAAACTGACTACCTGCATTATTGGTGCGATCCCAATAACCGTAACTCTAGTATCTGGTCAGTTTTTGAGCAAGGGGGTCCTTTTGGAACTGACAATAATCCCCTTGAGGCTGACAGCAAGGAGGAATGTCTGATCAGAAATGGTCAGATAGATAAATGGCCTGAGGCTCGCTAACCTCTGGATAGCAGCTCCCGCAGATCGATAATAGCCGCATTAGCTCGGCTAATATAGGAAGCCATCACCAGAGAGTGGTTGGCGATCAGACCAAACCCCTCGCCGTTGACAATAATTGGGCTGCGCACCGGCTGCTGAGTCATCTCCAACTCGCGAATAATCTGCTGAACGCTGGCCAAAGCACTTTTTCGCGCCAGCACTTCGGCAAAATCTATCTCCACCGCCCTTAAAAAGTGCAATAGTGCCCAAGAGGTACCCCTGGCTTCGTAAAACACATTATCTATCTTCAACCACGGTGTCTTGATCATCAGCTCTTCAGGGACCGAGGTGGATTGCACAGCGCCCGCAGCACCAGATAAATCGGTATTGATGCGGCGCTGACCTACACTGGCCGACAGCCGCTGGGAGAGACTACCCAGTCGAGTCTCCACTGTGGCCAACCAATAGCTGAGATTGTCGGCGCGGGCATAGAACTGGGCATTGTAATTATTCTCATCCACCAAACGCTGCATATAGCGTTGCAGGTACTCCGCGCCCTGAGCGTACTCCCGCTCTGGCCAGGGCACTGCCCAACTGCTGTGGTCCACATTAAAGCGCGGCTCAGCCAGAGCCAGATCGGCATCCTCGGTAGACTGAGACTGGGAGCGACTGAAGGATTCCCGCATCGCCTTACTGAGGTCTCTCACCTGCACCAGGACGCCAAATTCCCAGCTGGGTAGATTGTCCAACCAAAGCCCGGGGGGAAGTAAATCATTGGCTAGAAATCCTCCCGGCTTTTGCAGCAGGCTATCCACTACCTGAACTAGGGTCGCCGAGGTCACTGTGCCGGTCACTGGCGACCTATCGCCAACATAGGCGGCAGACACATCGAAGGGCTGGGGCTCGCGACTCCAGTACCATCCCAAGAGAATTAGTGCCAGCAGGGACAGCAGACCTGCAATAATTAGAGTTCGATAGGCGCGCTTATTTCTGGCCGCAGACAAAGTCTGTGGCTCCCCGTCATTTTGGTCCGAAGAGGTCCATGGCCAGCGTAGCTTTAGCACCTTAAATCGCATTTTTAGTGATTGGCTACATGCATAGGTGCAGTCATCATATCAATGACTTTCGCAGATACAGCTACCGAACCGCACTGATCTGTATGCAGACTAAATTGCGTAACTCCGTCACTATTAAGGGCTGGATCTACGCCAAATAGCATCAGATGTAGCCCGCCGGATTTAAATACCAACGACTCTCCAGCTGGCACTTTAACCTGATCTAGCGCGCGCATCCTGACCATATCACCTTGATGCTGGTGTGTATGAAACTCAATGCGCTCAGCACTTGGCGATTTGGCGGACAGCAGTGTACAGTCCATTTGGCTGGGGTTGGCAAGGGTGAAAAAGGCCGCAGTAATGGTCTTACCGGGCAACACTGCCCTAACTGTGGCATGGGATATCGCCAGCTCGTCGCCTGTGGGTTTGGCATGATCAATTACCACGCCGTTATGAGAGCTGTTGTGTGATTGATGATGGCCGGCAAATGCCTGAGTACAGATCACTAGCACCACTGTGCAAATGCTGAGAATACACTGAGTTTTCATAGGAGTCCCTTTAACTGGTGATAGAGGCAACAATTGTAGCACTGATAGTTTATCACCTCAGCGCTACGAAAGTGTTAAAGTAGACACAGACAATAATTAAATCTCTCCAACTTTGGGATAGCTTGAATGGTAAGAATGTTTAATCGGGCGCTGCTGATAATTGCGCTACTTACGCTACACTCAATTGCATCTGCATCGCAATCACAGCAAAGTACTTTCACTACCTCGAGTCCATCCCCCGAAATGACAAACTCGCTGGCGAGCACTCCGCGCTTTTTGCCGGTACAGCAAGCTTTCCAGGTCGAGGCCTTTATTGATGGCGAAATCCTACAATTTAACTGGATAATTGCCGATGGCTACTACCTGTACCGAAATCGCTTTGCAGTTTTCTCTCCGACAGAAAATGTCACACTGGGCCCCCTAGAATTCGAGTCGGGTGTGCGCAAGTGGGATGAGTTCTTTGAAGCTGATCTTGAAGTGTACTACCAGCGGACCAACATCAAGATACCAATTCAATCGAGCAGTACCAATTTTGTCCTGCGCCTAGAGTCTCAGGGCTGTGCCGATGCCGGTCTCTGCTACCCGCCACACAGTTACTGGTTTGAGGTAGATCTAACGGCTGGGACTGTGGATATCACCACAGCGCCCTCCTCAGCCTCCGACCAAATCACCAGAACTTCCTCGGCTACACCGCTTTGGTTAATTCTTTTGATGGCACTCTCTGGCGGGCTGATTTTAAATTTAATGCCCTGTGTATTTCCGGTGCTCTCCATCAAGGTTCTCAGCTTTACTCGCAGTCATCAAGATTCCCGTGAACTGCATCTTCACGGTCTAGCCTACACCCTGGGCGTGGTCGCCAGCTTTGTGGCTATCGCAGCCTTGATGCTCTCACTCAGGGCGGCGGGTGAGGCCATCGGCTGGGGCTTCCAACTGCAGTCGCCGGGTTTTGTGATCGGTCTTATCTATCTATTTTTTGTTATGGGTCTATCACTGTCTGGTTACCTGTCACTGGGTAACCGCTTGATGTCCCTGGGACAATCAAGCGACCTCGGTAACAGCCTGAAATCATCCTTTCTGACGGGCGTTTTGGCCACTACGGTAGCCAGTCCCTGTACGGCGCCGTTTATGGGGCCAGCGCTGGGGTTTGCTATCTCCCAGCCCACCAGTCTGGCACTCCTGGTATTTGCATTTCTGGGTCTGGGCATGGCGCTGCCCTTTATAGTGCTGACCTGGATTCCAGCGCTAACAGCCAGATTGCCCAAACCGGGGCCATGGATGGACAATCTCAAACAATTTCTGGCATTCCCCCTGTATGGGACTGGGATCTGGCTGCTGTGGGTAGTGGGGCGTCAAACCGATATCAATGTGGTTATCAGCATTCTGCTGGGCTTGTTGCTGTTGATCATGGGTATCTGGCTGTGGCAAATAAAGCCCGCATCAATCCGCTCAACAGGGATTAAACTGGCCGCCATTGTTTTTTTATCAGCCGCGGTTATGTCACCAATCTTGGGACTTAAAACTGTGGATCGCGATCCCCAGTGGGAGCCCTACTCTGAAAAGCGCCTTACAGCCTTACGGCGCGATAACCAACCGGTATTTATCAACCTCACTGCTGACTGGTGCATCACCTGCCTAGTCAATGAGCGGGTTGCCTTTGGCGATGCGTTTTATCAAAGCCTCAAGGACAATGACAT
>Ga0213866_10003787_pt1 | contig 10144 bp, 14 predicted proteins | sample PICome_11_FD_160079 | JGI IMG/M metagenome (GOLD analysis project Ga0213866, IMG submission 160079) | Coastal seawater microbial communities near Pivers Island, North Carolina, United States - PICO284 | ecosystem: Environmental > Aquatic > Marine > Coastal | place: USA: North Carolina... | reverse complement strand
AGTCCGCAATAGAGCTAACGAACGAATGCAGGGTAGAATGGCAGAGTTTTTTACGGTAGCAGACGTTCCTGGCACAGGCGGAACAGACATAACAGATTTTGAAAAAGCAGAAGGATATCTTGCTCACAAGTGGGCACTAACAGGCAATTTACCTGTAAGTCATCCTTACAAGAGTTCAGCACCAACAGGATAAATACTAAAAAGGAAGTATTATGGAACATTTTGTAAGAGTAGTAATGGAGAAACAGGAATCGTTAAACGAAAGTTTAAACGAATCAGTATTCCCAGGAAGCGTAATATACGAATCAGAACAAGGTGCAAGTATATTTGAAATGCCATTGTCAGCAGAACTAAGTGAACAAGAAGCAGACGACTTTGCTAACAAACTAGCAGAATATGTTTTTGATCAAGGTTATGAAGACTTTGATATTGAAATTAGTGCAGACGGTGAAGTAGCCGAAGATGAAGAAACATATGAAGACGATGACGAGTTTTATGAACAATACGGTGTTATGTGGTACAACGAAGATGATGATCCAATAGACGAAGCAGAATACCAAGGCCGTAAAGTTAAACTAGGCAAGCCTATGCAAGGCGATGTTAAGAAGTTTAAAGTCTACGTTAAAGATCCAAAGACAGGTAATGTTAAAAAAGTAAACTTTGGACACGGTGGTAGCAGTGTTAAAGGTAAGTCGATGAAGATTAGAAAAAATAATCCGGCTGCAAGACGTTCGTTTAGAGCAAGACACAACTGTGATAATCCTGGTCCACGTACTAAGGCACGTTATTGGTCTTGCAGGAAGTGGTAATATGAAATTATTTGAAATACAAGAACCGCAAAAAGATGAAGTTCCTTTTGATGTAGCTGAAGATCTTGCTATTTTTATGCGTAATGATCCAATGTTTTATCGTAAAACATTTTTTCCAGCAATGGCGGATGTTAGTGATAGAATGGAAAGGGGAGATTCAGTTGATCCTGCTATAATGCTAAAACCTATAGTTGATCAAGGTGTTAAGGGCTATTGTAAAAAATATATCAAAAACAAACGTGCTGAAGATGTTTTTACTGAAAAGGATAAAAAGGCTTGTGTAGATAAAATTAGTGCAGAAGAAATGCCTAATATTAAAAAAGGTATGTATAAGGTCGAAATCTAATGCTATTAAGAGAATTATATGAAGCACCAAAGAAGGTAGCAGTTGCGGCATTTGGTCGTATGAATCCGCCAACTATTGGGCACGAAAAACTTGTTAATGCTGTTAAAAAACAAAACGGTGATCATTATATCTTTTTAAGCCAAACACAAAAACCAAAAGACAATCCTTTACCATTCGATGTAAAGTTAGAATTTGCAAAAAAGTTTTTTCCCGGTGTTAATGTAGGACACCCTACAGTACGTACACCAATTCAGATGTTACAAATGTTAGAGAAACTAGGTTACACAGATGTTGTCTATGTAGCAGGTTCGGATCGTGTTGCAAGTTTTGACAAATTATTTAACGACTATAACGGCAAAGAATATAACTTTGATAGTATCACTGTTATAAATGCAGGTGAACGTGATCCAGATGCAGATGGTGCAGAAGGTATGAGTGCAAGTAAAATGAGACTTGCGGCTGCTGAAGGAAACTTAGAAGCGTTTAGTCAAGGCGTACCTAAACCAGCACTAGCACAAAAAATGTATGATGCTGTACGTAAAGGTATGGGTGTTAAAGATGAAGTTCCTGCACAAGAAGGAATACGTCCGGAAAAACCTAGTAAAAGTTCAGAAGAATTAATTGCAATGGGCTATGCTCCAGATTCAGACAAAGTACAAAGTGCTCGAGAATATGAAGATTGGGTTGATGATCAACGTGCTAAAGGTAAAGAAATAGACGAAATACTAGGCTTTGCTACTAAATCTCCAAAACGTACAACTATTAAAAAGAAACGTCCTCCAGAAGAAGATAGTGTACAAGACAAAATTAAAAAGCGCAGAGCATTAGCATCTAAAATTGGTACTGACAAAGCATTTAAATCAGATGCTAAACTTGAAAGTGATCTAGTTTTAGACAAAGGTGGATTAGTAGAATATTTGCGTGATATGATTAAAGATTATGTTATGAAAGAAAATGACATAGAAAAACTATCTAAACTATTAAAATTTATGGTAGGTAAGGAAGTTAAAGCACACGGTAATCAAAAATATCGCATCACAGCAGAAGATATAGTTGAGGCAATGAAACGTGGATGAACTCGACTATATTAAAAAGCTCGCTGGTGTAAATGAATTTAAAGGGTATACAGAATACACTCTAGAAAATATGTCACAAACTGCTACTGCTATTAAGCAGAAAGAGCGTGACAATAATATTAAACCTGGTGATAAGGAATGGTTTGAACTTTGGTTCTCTAAGCCTTATATGACGGGACATACATTTAGAGGACGCACTAAGAAATGAGACTACGTCAACTATACGAAGATGGAAGAATTGTTCCAGGTGTTAACACTACGCCTGATGTTGGTCCTAACGAAATTAAAAAACAAGCTGCAAAGTTTGGATTTAAAGTAGACAAAGACGGACGTCCGCAAAATCATCCTAGTAAAGTAAAAGGTTCTAAAACAAATGTATTGTTTAACCTTGGTATGACAGAATCTAAAGATCTAGCTTTACATATTAGTCAAGCATTAGATAACCTAAAAGACTTAGAAGAAGCACTAGGTGAAATAGCAAGTGCTACAGAAATCTATGTAGATATGGATGGTGTGCTTGCAGACTTTTTTGGTGACTGGGCTAAACTAATGGGTGTAGACAGTTTCCGTGATATTAAAGATGTAAATGCAGCCTTAGAAAAAATTAGAAATACAGATGACTTTTGGCTTAACTTACCTGTAACAGACAATGCAAAATCTTTGTTAGAACTTATTAAAAAAGTAAAGGGCGAATATAGTATTTGTAGCTCACCGTTACCAGGTGATAAAAATTCAGAACCACACAAGCGTGAATGGATTAAAAAGAATCTAGCATTTTTTCCACCTAAAGAAATTATTATTACACAAGATAAAGCAAAGTTTGCTACACAACCAGATGGTACACCTAACATACTAATTGACGACTACGGTGTTAACGTTGCTAAATGGGAAGCAGCAGGTGGTATAGGCTTTAAGCACAAAGATCATAAGTTTGAAAGAACAGCAAAAGCAATTAAACAGCATATGCAAGAGCCAGTTGAAGAAGGTAATTTATTTAAAAATCCTGCAAATACATTTGTTGTTAAGGCTGACGGTGAATACGATTTTATAAAATTAGGCACTAATATGGCTAATCTAAAAAGTATGCCGGCAAATTCTAATGTAGACGAACCAGATATGGTTGTTGCTCCTTATGCAGGTTCTAAAGAAATGAAGTATCTTATGAAGCAACTAAAGCGCATAGGATATAAGGTACAAGATGCCAGTGGTTATAAAGATTTTCATTATGACGAAAAACCCACAGGCGGTGAAGCACCTCCACAACTTAAAAAGATGGGTCCGCTAGGTAAAATTAAACTAGACAAACTTAAAAGTGTACAAAGTGAACGTCAATGGAATAAACTAGGTAAGCAATTAGTAAAAGTTTTAAATGACAATTACGAACCTTTACAAATTGACCGTAGAGGTAGAGTGATTAACGGACATCATAGACTTGATGCACTACGTTTAACAGGTGCAGAATATGCTCGTGTACATATGATTGATGACGTAGTAGAAAACGTAAAAGAAACTTATGCTGATGACCAAAGAGAGAAAACAAAACGTACACTTGCCAAACACGACAAAGCAATGATTAAAGTAGCTCGTGATTCTATTAAGAAGTACGAGAAAGACAAAGAAGATAAAGAAACTAATGAAAACTTTGCTGATGGTAAGAAAAAAGGCAAAAGCAGACCTGGACGAGTAAAGAAGTCAGGTGCTAGTTGTAATGGTAGCGTAACCAGTTTACGTAAAAAAGCAAAAAAGGCCAGCGGCGAACGTGCTAAAATGTACCACTGGTGTGCTAATATGAAGTCAGGCAAAAAGAAATGACTTCAGCTGATCTAGAACATTACATAGCTAAGTATAAAGAACACGAAGCACGTAAGGCTAGTACAAATGAACGTAACGAATATTGGAGAAAGTACAATGAAAATAAGTGATTTATGCGAAACAACAGCAGGTGCAATAGCAGCCGTAGCAACTCCAGTAGGTGGAATGGTTAGTCGTCAAATGAAAAATAAAGATGGCACTGCTAAAAACGCTCTTGACATTGATGCAAATATCCTAGGACATAAAAAGAAAAAGAAAAAGAACAAGCGATAAATACATTATGCGTAGAAAAGACATAGTAGAAAATCCATTTAAAAGATTCCAGCAAGGTGTTGCTAAAGGCTTTCAATCAACACAAAAAGGTAAGGGTTGGTTAGGTCCTGATTCTCTTGAGAGAGGTATTAAGTCATTTTTTACAGACAAGGGCAAAGATGAAAAGGAAAAGCCTACTCCTAAAGCAGGCGGTAAAGGTACTGAAAAATTAAAAAAAACTAAGTCTTCACCAGAAACAAGTAATGATAAGTTAAATCCAAAAAAACCTATTCCAAAACTTGCTACTTTTACAGATGGTAGAATCAAGTACGAATACAATCCTAAACTTGCTCAATGGATAGGAAGTAACGGAAAAAGACTTTCATCTCGAGACGGAGTAAACGCATATAATAAAACAGATAAAACTAAACGAGAATACGTTATTGAAAACGAATTAAAGGACAAAACAATGAATAATGCAATTAAAGAAGGATTAGCCGATCTAGCTGATATGGCTGAAAGAGATCACGAAGTACAAATGGCACGTGCCGATCTTTATAAGATTGCAAAGTATGCTATTAAATTACACGATATGATGAAGGACATTACTGAAGCTGACGGTCTTGAAGGATGGCAACAAGCTAAAATTACTAAAGCAGCAGACTATATTGGTAGTGTGTATCATAACTTAGATTATGATCTAAAATTTAGCGAAGATGTAACTGAGGCTAGAGATACACATTGTTCAGACAAGTGTTGTGGTTCAGATGTTAAAAGAGAAGATTGTAAATGTCCCCCAGACTGTCCACACTGTAACTGTAATGCTGTAAGCGAAGGCAAAGGTAAAAGCAACAAACAAAAAGCTGCTATTGCTATTGCAAAGAAAGACAAGTACAAAGAATCTTTAGCAAACAAGTTAGGAAATAAACTTGCAGAAACTAAAGCCGTTTGTAAAGACTGTGGTAATCCAAGTTACACAACACTTCCTGAAGAAAAGCAAAAAGGTGTTGATGGCAAAGTATGCTGGAAAGGCTACAAGCGTATGGGCACTAAGAAAAAAGGCGGCAAAACAGTAGACAACTGTGTAAAGATGTAATTATGGACTTTCACGATCTTCAAAAAAAACTGTTTGATATAGAACCAACTAATCCTGCAGAAGATAAAGCAAAAATGATAGAAGCACTTAAAGGTGGTTCTAGTCAACCTGCTCCTGAAATTCCGGAGACAGTAGTTGAAAGTTACAATGTTGCTGAAGGTTCGTTGCAAATGGACAAAGACTATTCTGTAAATGATTTTGCTGCACTAGCAGGTGTTACTACTGCTACTCCTAGAGTAGCGCAACCTGTAATGGAGTCAATGCCTGTTGTGAACAAAGATGATCGTATTGCACAACTAGAAGAACGTGTTGCTAAACTTGAAGCATTATTATCAGAACGTTCACTTACTAAAGGCGAAGAAAACAAAAAAGAAAAAATCGTTAAAGGTATGAAAAAGAACAAAGACGACTTTAAAAAGCGTTACGGCAAAGACGCAGAAGCAGTTATGTACGCAACTGCAACTAAAAACGCCAAAAAAGAATCATTTATCAAAGACGAGCTCTATCGTCGATTAGCAGAATACGAATTTAAATCTGCCAAAAAGTAAAACTTTTACTTGACTTTTACCTAAATATCCACTATAATATAAGTTAACTAAACACAGGAGTTCAATATGAGCAGTCGTACCTACGGTGCTGAAGAAAAAGCAAAACTACAAAGACTAGTACAAGAAGGTGTAACAGTCTTACAAGAAGTTGAAGATTTAAACACAGGCTTAAAAGACACAGTTAAGGCTGTAGCAGAAGAGTTAGATATCAAACCAAGTCTTATTAACAAAGCAATTAAAATTGCACAAAAACGTGATTGGGAAAATCATCAAGATGCATATGATGATCTAGAAACATTAATTGTTACGCTTGGCTACGATAAGTGATTAATCGAATAAAAGACTTTTGGATAGATAGTTATACCAGTGATAAAACTGCGTTCTACTTTGAACTAGTAAGTTTTGTATTCACAGTATATGCTAGTCTAACCCTTGCCCTAACAGCAAATAATCCTAATCTACTTATAGTATACCCTGGATTCTTAGTAGGTAGTGTTACACAATGCTATGCGTCTTTTAGACGTGGTGCTGCCTGGGTAATGTTACTAACTGGATACTTTGCTATGGTAAATGTATTTGGATTTGGAGTTGCCTCACTATGGTGGTAAAGCCTTATCAATGGTTAGCGTGGGTAGCTACAGTATGTTTACTGACAGCCGCTACACTAGCCGCATTTAATGTTTACCCTTTGTACATTTGGGCATTCATTATTAGTAACAGTCTATGGATACTTATTGGAGTTCTATGGAAAGAAAAAAGTCTTATTGTAATGAACGCAGGATTAACCGCAATTTATATTGCAGGACTGCTGTTCTAATAAATAATTATAACGCCAATAGCAATAGCTAGGCAAGTATTAAGGTTAAGTTGGCCACAAGCAACAAAGGAGAAATGAATGCCATACGTAGATGCGATGTTCGATCGCGATCAGGATATTATTCGTGTTGTCGAACGCAAGGATGGTAAAAGACACTATACAGAATATAGTGCAAAGTATACTTTTTATTATACAGATCCCAAAGGCAAATACAAAAGCGTATTTGGCGATCCCCTAAGTCGTATTGTGTGTAAGAACACAAAAGACTTTCGAAAAGAAGTTGCTATTAATAGAGATAAAAAACTATTTGAAAGTGACATTAATCCTATATTCCAATGTTTAAGTGAAAACTATCTTAATCAAGATGCTCCTAAACTAAACATTGCTTTCTTTGATATTGAGACAGATTTTGATCCAGAGCGTGGCTTTGCTGATCCTGCTGATCCATTTATGCCTATTACTTCTATATCTGTATACTTACAGTGGTTAGAAACAATGGTATGTTTAGCAGTTCCGCCTAAGACACTTACAATGGAACAAGCAAAAGCAGAATTAGAAGGTATTGACAATGTAATGTTGTTTGAAAAAGAAAGTGAAATGATTGATACTTTCTTAGATTTAATTCAAGATGCTGATATCTTAAGTGGTTGGAACAGCGAAGGTTATGATATTCCTTATACTGTAAACAGAACTAGTCGTGTACTAAGCAAAGATGACACAAGACGTTTTTGTTTGTGGGGACAACTGCCTAAGAAACGTGAATATGAAAAGTATGGCAAATCAGCTGTTACCTTTGACCTAATAGGCAGAGTGCATTTAGATAGTTTGGAATTATATCGTAAATACACATATGAAGAACGACACACATATAGACTTGATGCCATTGGCGAAATCGAAGTTGGTGAAAATAAAGTCCCTTATGAAGGCACTTTGGACCAGTTGTACAACAATGACTTTAGAAAGTTCATCGAATACAACATACAAGATACCGCACTACTGGACAAGCTGGACAAAAAACTAAGATTTATTGACCTTAGTAATAGTATTGCACACGAAAATACAGTGTTGCTACAGACCACTATGGGTGCTGTTGCTGTTACAGAGCAAGGTATTATTAACGAAGCACACAACCGTGGACTGCAAGTTCCTAATAGACCTAAACGTGACGACACAGAAAACACACAGGCGGCAGGTGCATATGTTGCATTTCCAAAGAAGGGTTTACACAAGTGGATTGCTTCAATGGATTTGAATTCACTGTATCCTAGTGTGATTCGTGCATTAAATATGGCTCCTGAGACTGTTATAGGGCAAATACGTCCTGAGATTAGCGATGCTCGTGTACACGAAGATATGACACTAAAGAAAAAGTCATTTGCAGGTAGTTGGGAAGGACGCTTTAGTACAGAAGAATATGAAGCAGTTATGGATCAACGCAAAGATATTGCACTAACTATTGACTGGGAAGACGGACGTACTGATGTACTAAGCGGTGCAGAAATATATCAACTTATATTTGATAGTAATATGCCGTGGATGCTTAGTGCGAACGGTACAATATTTACAACTGCGTTTGAAGGTGTTATTCCGGGTATTCTTAAACGTTGGTATAGCGAACGTAAAGATTTGCAGAAAATGCTTAAGAAAGCAAAAGATGCAGAAAATGCCGCTGAGATTGAATATTGGGATAAGAGACAGTTGGTTAAAAAGATTAATTTGAACTCGCTTTACGGAGCGATTCTAAATCCAGGATGTAGATTCTTTGACAAGCGAATTGGACAGAGTACTACACTGACTGGTAGAACTATTGTTAAGCATATGAGTGCAGAGGTAAACAAAGTTATTACAGGTGAGTATGATCACGTAGGTAAAGCAATGATTTATGGTGATACAGATTCTTGTTACTTCAGTGCTTGGCCAATACTTAAAGATGATGTTGAAAGTGGTAAGTTAGAATGGTCTAAAGAAAAGTGCATTACACTTATGGATCAAGTATGCGAGCAAGCAAATACAACATTCCCAGACTTTATGTATAAAGCGTTTCATTGTCCAAAGAGTCGTTCAGATGTTATTGCAGCCGGTCGTGAAATTATTGCACAATCTGGCTTGTATATTACTAAGAAGCGTTATGCAGCATTAGTAATTGACAACGAAGGTTTTAGAACTGATACAGACGGTAAAGCTGGTAAAGTAAAGGCAATGGGCTTAGACTTGCGTAGATCAGATACTCCTGTGTTTATGCAGGATTTTTTGAAAGAACTTTTGCTTATGGTACTTACAGATGTTCCACAAGCAGATGTGCTTGAACGTATTACTGTATTCCGTAAAGAGTTTCAACAAATGCCTGGTTGGGAAAAAGGTTCACCTAAACGTGCAAATAAAGTAGGCCACTATGGTCGACTAGAACAAAAACAAGGCAAGGCAAATATGCCAGGTCACGTACGAGCAAGCATTAACTGGAATACACTAAAGCGTATGAACGGAGACAAATACTCACAAGAGATTGTTGACGGTATGAAAGTTATTGTTTGTAAATTAAAACAAAATCCGTTAGGCTACACTAGTGTAGCGTATCCAACAGACGAGCTACGTATTCCAGAATGGTTTAAAGAACTTCCGTTTGATGATGCAGCAATGGCGGAAACAATTATTGATAACAAACTAGATAATTTAATCGGTGTGCTTAACTACCCATTAGAAGATACTAAGTCACATACAACATTTAATAGTTTGTTTGATTTTGGAGAATAAAATGAAAATTAAAATGGAAGTGGAAATAGATACTGACAATAGTCAAGACCTAAATACCATTGAAGAATTAATTGCAATGCTAAGACAATTAGCAGAAAATTATTACGAGGAGTAAAATGAATCTAAAAGTAACGGAAGTACAACACTATACAGATACATTATTTCGTATTCGTACAGAACGACCTAGTACCTATAGATTCACAGCAGGTGAGTTTACAATGATCGGTATGGGCGACGACGATATTATGCGAGCATATAGTTTTACAAGCGGACCATATGATGAAGAACTTGAGTTTTATAGTGTTAAGGTTCCAAACGGACCTCTTACCAGTAGGTTACAACATATTAAAGAAGGCGATACAATTGAAGTTGGTCACAAACCAACTGGAACCCTTACCCTTGCTAATTTAGAATTAGGCGGCGAACTATGGTTACTTGCTACAGGAACTGGCATAGCACCGTTTATATCGCTTCTAAGAGACCCTGCAACGTACGATCATTTTGATCATATACACGTTATATGGAGTGTTAGAGAACAAGCAGAACTATTAGCATACAATAGTTTCTTACAAGATCAAGATATTGAATACTTACCGATCGTTACTCGTGAAGTTGAATGGCCATTTGAAAGTAAACG
>Ga0213866_10003786_pt1 | contig 10148 bp, 9 predicted proteins | sample PICome_11_FD_160079 | JGI IMG/M metagenome (GOLD analysis project Ga0213866, IMG submission 160079) | Coastal seawater microbial communities near Pivers Island, North Carolina, United States - PICO284 | ecosystem: Environmental > Aquatic > Marine > Coastal | place: USA: North Carolina... | reverse complement strand
TCCTGGTCCATTAGTAACGAGATAACATTTTCTACTTATATGACCTGTTTTATCCCAAGACTCCTTTGTAACATCATCGTTAAAGTGAACGTTACACTCTGTTTTTAATCTTAGCTGAATCTTCTCTTCTTTTCCGTAAAACAAAATTGAACAATTTGGATTTTTTTTAATTTTTTCTATTTTTGATGATCTGATGTCACTATGATACTGAACAAAGCTATTTTTTTGATCAGCTTTTCTTAACACGACAACTCTACCATCTAAATCTTTATCATTACCACAAATAAATACAGGTGTTCTAAATTCAGAAGATCGATCAGTTACAGCATTAGTTAATAGATCCCAAATCTTTTTTTCAATCTCTTTGAAATCTTCATAGTAACTTACAACTTCTTGTGACACTTATTTTCTAAATCTTTTGATTAAGCTTGAAGTATCCCATCTTTGGCCACCCATTTTTTGTACTTCAGCATAATATTCATCAATTATTTTTGTGATAGGTAAGGGTGAATTATTTTTCTTTGCTTCATCCATAGCAATTTTTAAATCTTTCCTCATCCAATCAACAGCAAAACCATAATCAAACTTATCTTCGATCATTGTTTTATGTCTATTTTCCATTTGCCAAGATTGTGCAGCGCCTTTTGAAATAACTTCAATTACATCATGCATATTTAAACCTGCGTTCATTCCAAAATTAATTGCTTCTGACAAACCTTGCACAAGTCCCGCAATACAAATCTGATTAACCATCTTAGTTAATTGACCACTTCCAGACGGTCCAAGTAATTTTATTTTCTTACTATAACAATCAATAACTGGTTCAGCTTTTTTAAAAGGAGCTTCATCTCCTCCAACCATTACAGTTAAAATTCCACCTTCAGCTCCAGCTTGTCCTCCCGAAATAGGAGCATCTAAGAAATCAAAACCTTTTGCTTTCGCTTCTTTATATAACTCTCTAGCAATGTTTGCTGAGGCAGTAGTATTATCTATGTAGATTGAACCTTTTTTTGCAGTTTTAAACAATCCTTTATCACCTAAAGTAACTTCTCTTAAATCATTATCGTTTCCAACACATGTAAAAATAAAGTCACTATCTTTAGTAGCATCCATCGGAGTATCAGCAACATTACCTTTATATTCTTTTGCCCACTTTTCAGCTTTAGCTTTAGTACGATTATAAACGGTTACATTGTGACCAGCTTTTGATATATAACCAGCCATGGGATAACCCATTACACCAAGACCTATGAAAGAAACTTTACAACTCATTAATGATTAACCTCACGTTAAATAAAAAAGTAATTATATTTGGATTTATATTTACATTTTTTTCTAGTTTTGGACAGAGCTTTTTTTTGGGATTGTTTAACGCACCGATAAGAAATGAACTTGGTATTACTCATGGTCAATTCGGTAGTATCTATGCAAGCGCAACTATTTTTTCAAGTTTACTTCTTATTTGGGTTGGGAAAAAAATAGATGATTATAGAATTTTAAATTATTCATTATTTGTAGTTATATTATTATTTGCTTCTTCATTATTTTTTTCATTTATAAATAGTATTTATCTTTTAGCGATTGGAATATTCTTAATGAGATTTTCTGGACAAGGTTTAATGAGTCATACTTCCACGACAACCATTTCCAGATTTTTCGAAAGATCTAGAGGAAAGGCTTTAAGTACTATTTGGTTTGGTTTATCTACTGCAGAATTTATTTTACCAGTTCTTATAACTTATTTTTTCCTTATTTATTCGTGGAGAACTGTCTGGCAAGGAATTGCAATACTAATAATTCTATTTTTGCCTTTTGTAATTTTAAATACAATCAAGTCGATAAAATTAGATTCAAGAGAAGCAGATCCTAATCCTGCCAATAAAAAACTTAAAATCAAAAGTTGGAGAAGAAGGGATGTTTTAAAAGATTATAGATTTTATATTGTATCTTTGAACATGCTTGCGATGCCTTGGATAGCAACTGGAGTTTTTGTTTATCAATCTTTTATTTCTGACTCAAAAATGTGGGCTATTTACACAATACCCAAAGCATTTATGGTTTATTCAATAACTTCGATAGCTACTCTATTTGTTTCAGGTTTTTTAGTAGATAAATTTACAGGAAGAAAACTTATTATGTATATGAATATACCGTTATTGTTTGCCATGATTACTTTATTTTATTTTAATCATGAAACATTCGCCTATGTTTTTCTCGGTTTGATAGGAGTTTCTAACGGATTGGCAAATATTCTAGGCTCTTCTACTTGGGCGGAAATATATGGAGTAAAATATATTGGAAGCATAAAAGCTTTAACTACTGCATTTATGGTTTTTTCAACTGCGTTTGGTACAGCAGTCTTTGGCTTGTTGATTGATAAAGGTTTTACTATAGAAAATATCGCTTTCGTGGGAGCTAGTTACGTTGTTATTTCATTAGCTTTATTAATTATGATTAGGAAAACAATAGAACCTGTAAGGTTGCCAAATTAAGCTTGATTTATTAAATCTAATTGAATAAATAACAATCATCATGGCAAGAATTACCGTAGAAGACTGTTTGGAAAAAGTTGATAATCAATATGATTTAGTACTTTTAGCTAAAGAGCGAACAGTTCAATTAAATGCTGGTTCTCCAATGCTTGTTGAAGAGGATAATGACAAGAGAACAATTATCTCATTAAGAGAAATTGGTGATGGAAAAATTGACGTTAAAGAAGTTGAGGCAAGCGCCATAAAAAGGCTTAGAAAAGAGCCAGACGAAATTGAGCAACAAGAAGAAACAGAAGAAGAGACAAATGATGATTTTGAAAATTTATACAAAGGTCAAGTCTCAAAAAGCGGTGTAGCAATTCTACCATCAAAAAGAACTAGAAGAATTCCAGAAGTTAAAAAACCTAGCTTAGCTGATGAAGCTTTATCAGAATTAAAAGCTGAACAACCTGAAATTAAAGAAGAAAATTTAGAAACTGAAGAAGCTCCACTTGAATTAAGTGAAGAAGCTCCTGTAGAAGAAGAAAATAAATCAGAGTAAATCATGAAAAAAACTGTTTCAGTTGCACCAATGATGGACTGCACTGATAAACACGAAATATATTTTTTAAGTCTTATCAGTAAAAATATTCATTTATATTCTGAAATGATTGTAGCTAATGCAATCATAAGAGGGGATAGGAATAAATTATTATCTTTCAAAAAAATTTCTAATCCTGTTACTTTACAAGTTGGAGGATCAAATCCTGATGAACTTGCAGAGGCTTGTAAAATTTCAGAAGATTATGGATATAAAGAAATTAATTTGAACTTGGGTTGCCCTAGTAAAAAAGTACAAAAAAATAAATTTGGCGCATGCTTAATGCAAGAACCAGATCTTGTAGCAAAATGTATTGAAGCGATGTCTAAAGCTACAAATCTACCAGTAACAATTAAAACGAGAATTGGTTACAATGATGTTGAAAATTTTGAATTTTTAAAATCTTTTATTCAAACAACTAAAGATGCCGGATCAAAAAAATTTATTATCCATGCAAGAAAAGCTTTACTTAAAAAATTAAGTCCAAAAGAAAATTTAAATATTCCACCCCTTAAATATGAATTTGTTTATCAATTAAAAGAGCATTTTAAAAATGATGAAATCATTATTAATGGAGGAATTAAGTCTACAGAAGATATTAAAGAACATTTATTAAAAGTAGATGGCGCTATGATTGGGAGAGCCATTTATCACTCACCTTATTTTTTAGCTGATATTGAAAGAGATATTTTTAATAATGAAAATGTTCCTACAAGAAGTGATGTTATGGAAAAATTAATTCCATACATTCAAGAAGAAACCTCAAAAGGTGTACAATTAAATCATATAATGAGACATACTGTAGGATTATTTCACGGACAAAACGGTTCTAGAACATGGAAACAATATCTTTCTAAAAATATGTGCATCAGAGATGCTGATCTTCAAAAAGTAAATCATATTATGGACCAGGTCAGAAAAACAAATCCTGTATCTTTAGAAAGATAATTTTGGATATTCTTTTTCAATCAGAAACTCTTTTTCTAATTTTTATAATGGTCATCACAGCTATCCCCGCCGGGTTTGCTGCAGGTTTATTCGGAATTGGGGGAGGGTTAATCACTGTACCAATTCTGTTTTATATTTTTGGTGCAGCTGGTATCGAGCCAGAGTATCTAATGCATTTAGCTGTTGGTACTTCTTTTGGAATTATTATTCCAACGTCAATTGTATCAGTCTTAACTCACCATCAGCATAATGCAGTCGATTTTAGTGTAGTGAAAGGTTACGGAGTATTTGTTATTATTGGAGTGATACTTGGTACTATTTTAGCTGCTGGTTTAAAAACAAAACCTTTAATATTATTTTTTACCATTGTTGTTTATATTCTTGCTTTCTATTTATTATTTTTAAAAGAAAAAGAGTCAGATCTTTCAATTAAAATGGGTTTACCCGCTAAAATTATTTCAGGAATAATTACTGGTTTTGTTTCAGCTCCCATGGGTATAGGTGGAGCTGTAATGAATGTTCCTATTTTAAAGTTTTTTGGTTATCCAATAAATAAAGCAATAGGAAGTGCAGCTGCTATTGGTTTTATAATAGCTTTGTTTGGTACGATTGGTTTTCTTTTTTCAGGAAATTATTTGAACGCTAATTTACCTTTAAGTATTGGATTTTTAAACATTCCGGCATTTTTAATATTCTTTCCAATTACCGCATTTATGGCAAGGCTAGGAGCAAAAGCTAGTCATAGAATTAATAAAAAAAAGATGACGAAGTATTTTGGATTGTTTTTAATAGTTATTGGTTCTAAATTTTTATACGAGTATTTTAATCTTTAAATTTTTTGATCGTATTCACCAATTTTTCCAGTTTCTTGTAATAATTTATCTATATAATCAAAAATATTTTTCTTTCTCTCGTTTGAAGTAGGGCTTTCAGTAACTACGACAAGAGAGGGTTTATTTGATGAAGCTCTAATTAAACCCCAAGATCCATCTGTTAAAGAAAATCTTACTCCGTTAACTGTTAAAACTTCCGTGATCGTCTGATTATCTATTTTAATATTCTGTTTTTTTAGATCTTCAACTTTTTTAACCATTTCCTCTACTACTTTATACTTCTCTTCATCCTTGCAGAATGGAGCCATAGTTGGAGATTGATAAGTTTTGGGTAACTCATTAATGATTTCGCTCATCTTCTTATTGTGATTAGTTAATAAATGGCAAACTTGTATCGCTGAATTTATTCCATCATCATATCCGTATCCTAAAGGTTGGTTAAAAAAGAAATGACCGCTTTTTTCAAATCCCGCTAAAGCTTTTTCTAAATTTACTTTTCTTTTTATATGTGAGTGTCCAGTCTTCCAATAAATTGTCTTACAGTTATTTTCTAAAAGAACTTTATCTTTAGCATAAAGACCTGTTGATTTTACGTCCACAATGAATTTTGAGTTTTGATGTTTAGATGCTAAGTTTCTAGCAATTAATAATCCTATTTTATCAGAGTATATTTCATTTCCCTTATCGTCAATTACACCACATCTATCACCATCTCCATCAAAACCGAAGCCAACATCAGCATTATTATCTTTTACTGCTTTTGCTATTGCGTGAAGCATTTCAAGATCTTCAGGGTTAGGGTTATATTTTGGAAAAGACCAATCTAGATTACAATCTAATTCTATTACTTCGCAACCAATACCTCTTAAGATTTCAGGTGCAAATACTCCTGCTGTTCCATTACCGCAAGCAACAACAGCTTTAATTTTTTTATTGATCTTATTTTTTTTTATTAAATCATTTGAATAGACATTCTTAAAATTATCTATTTTTTTAATCGAACCCTTTCCATTAACAAACTTCTTATTTAAAGTGATATCTTTTAGTTCACTCATTTCTTCAGGCGCATGGGTTAAACCTTTTTTGATGCCCATTTTTACCCCTGTCCATCCATTTTCATTATGGCTAGCTGTAACCATCGCTATGGCATCAGAATTTAAATTAAATTGCGCAAAGTAAACAGTAGGAGACAATGATAGACCTATATCTTCAACAGCACATCCAGTTGAAGTTAAGCCATTGATAAGAGCTTTTTTTATATCTTCACTGTAGGATCTATAATCATGGCCTACTATCACTCTTGGATTAGTTTTCTTAGAGCGGTTTATAATTTGAGAACCTAGTCCTTTTCCTAAATCGGTGATTCCCTGTAAATCGATGTCTTTTTCAAAAAGCCATCTAGCGTCGTACTCTCTAAAACCGTTTGGATTGATTTTCATTAACTATAAATACTAAAGAATAAGGGCTTTTGTTATTAAATGTTTATTAACAAAACTTTCCACTTGCAAAATTATTTAAATGTTCTTATAATGTTCTATTGATTTCGATGGTATATGGTATATTAACTATATTGTGACACAACATATAGTTGTTTTGTTAATAAATCGAAGTAAATAAGTAAAAATATGAATAAAAACGTATCATTGGCAATAGAGAAAGCTGTCGGCAGTATAAGCCATAAGCACCAAAATGATCAAAGAAATAATGGTCCTAAAAAGCCTGATTTATTCTCTTTATCAGGTGAGACAGAACTATTTCAAAATGAGAGAGGCATTACAATTAAGATCGATAGATCTAGAGATGCTAATTTAACTGACTTTGGAAAAGCTACACTTAAAGATAGATATTTAGGTCAGAATGAAAGTTTTCAAGATTTATTTGCAAGAGTGGCGAGTGTCTATGCTGATGATAATTTACATGCGCAAAGAATTTATAACTACATAAGTAATTTATGGTTTATGCCTGCAACACCAGTTTTATCTAATGGTGGCACAGAAAGAGGTTTACCTATCTCATGTTTTTTGAATGAAGCTAACGATAGCTTAGAAGGCATTACAAATCTTTGGGAAGAGAACGTATGGCTTGCTGCCAGAGGTGGTGGTATTGGAAGTTATTGGGGTAACTTAAGATCTATTGGAGAAAAGATCGGTAAAGTTGGAAAAACTTCTGGGATCATACCGTTTATAAAAGTAATGGACTCTTTAACTTTAGCTATCAACCAAGGATCTTTAAGAAGAGGTTCAGCAGCTTGTTATTTGCAAATTGATCATCCTGAAATTGAAGAATTTATTGAAATGAGAAGACCTACTGGTGGTGACGTTAACAGAAGATCACTGAACTTGCACCATGGTGTATTAGTTACTGATGAATTTATGAGAGCGGTTGAGACAGGTGAGCAGTGGGCTTTAAGAAGCCCTTATGATGGTACAGTTCAGTCAACCATACCTGCAAGAAACTTATGGATCAGGTTGTTAACTGCAAGAGTTGAAACAGGTGAACCATATATTGTATTTATAGATACTGTTAATAGACAAATTCCACAGCATCATAAGTTAGCAGGTTTAAAAGTTAAAACTTCAAATCTTTGTAGTGAAATTACTTTACCCACTGGTCAAGATAACGACGGTAATCAAAGAACAGCAGTCTGTTGCCTATCTTCTTTAAATATTGATAAGTACGATGAGTGGAATGAAGATCCGCAATTCATCGAAGACGTAATGAGATTTTTAGATAATGTGATGACTGATTTTATTAATAGAGCACCAGATGAATTTGCTCATGCAAAATATTCTGCAATGAGAGAGAGAAGCGTCGGTCTTGGTGTTATGGGATTGCATTCTTATTTCCAACAAAAAAATATTCCGTTCGGTTCAGTGATGAGTAAAGTTTGGAATAAAAAAATATTTAAAAGCATTCAAGAAAAAGTAGATGCTGCATCGGTATCACTAGCAGAAGAAAGAGGTGCTTGTCCTGATGCTGCTGAATACGGAATTAAAGAAAGATTTTCAAATAAGACAGCAATTGCTCCAACGGCTTCAATATCTATTATTTGCGGTGGCTCATCACCAGGAATTGAACCGATAGCAGCTAATAGTTATACGCATAAAACATTATCTGGATCATTTAATGTTAGAAACAAATATCTTAAAAAACTACTTCAGAAATACAAAAAAGATACTGATGAAGTTTGGTCAAGCATTACAACAAACCAAGGCTCAGTTTCTCACTTAGACTTTTTGACCTCTGAAGAAAAAGATACTTTTAAAACAGCATTTGAAATTGATCAAAGATGGGTAGTGGAATTGGGAGCAGATAGAACTCCGCATATTTCACAAGCTCAATCTGTAAATATATTTATACCTGCAGATATACATAAAAAAGATTTACATAACCTTCATTTCCAAGCTTGGAAAAAAGGATTAAAGAGTCTTTATTATTGCAGATCTAAATCAATCCAAAGAGCCGAGAACGTAAACAACACATCACAGACTGATGTAACTAAAAATGTTTACTCAAGCGGACAACAATCAAATAATGAATCTAATAACTATGAGGAGTGTTTATCATGTCAGTAGCAGAAAAAATTAAACCAGGAATAATTCAACCGAGTAAAATGGGATTATTAGTAGAAAACCCAGTTTATAAGCCATTTAGATATCCATGGTGTTATGATGCTTGGTTAACTCAACAAAGAATTCACTGGTTACCAGAAGAAGTACCACTAGGAGATGATGTAAGAGATTGGCAAAAAAATCTTACCGTTGAAGAAAAAAATTTATTAACTCACATTTTTAGATTTTTTACTCAAGCCGATGTTGAAGTTAACAACTGTTATCTAAGACACTACACAACAGTTTTCAAACCCACTGAAGTGTTGATGATGATGACAGCATTTGCTGCAATGGAAACAGTTCATATTGCTGCTTACTCTCATTTGTTAGATACAATTGGAATGCCAGAAACAGAATACTCTGCTTTCATGAAATACAAGGAAATGAAAGACAAGTATGATTACATGCAAGGCTTTGATGTTAAATCAAAACACAATATTGCAATGACAATGGCGGTGTTCTCTGCATTTACAGAAGGACTTCAGTTATTTGCAAGTTTTGCAATTCTTTTAAACTTCCCAAGATTTAATAAGATGAAGGGAATGGGACAGATCGTAACTTGGTCGGTTAGAGATGAAACTCTTCACTGCAATTCTATGATCAGATTGTTTAAAGATTTCATTAAAGAAGAGCCACAAATCTGGAATGATAAATTAAAAAATGAAATTTATGATGCATGTAAAACAATTGTGCACCATGAAGATGCTTTTATTGATTTAGCTTTTCAAATGGGTCCATTAAAAGGTCTATCTGCGGAAGAAGTTAAACAATATATTAGATTTATTGGAAACAGAAGATTAGAGCAGCTAGGCTTAAATCCAATATATGATGTTAAGAAAAACCCATTAACTTGGTTAGATACAATGTTAAATGGAGTTGAGCACATGAACTTCTTTGAAGGTAGAGCAACTGAATATTCTAAAGCTTCTACTAAAGGAAGTTGGGGCGAAGTTTTTGCTTAATTTTTGAATCTAAATTACAAAAGTTACTGGAGAAAAACTGGCTTAAAAGGAAAATGGGGAAACATTTTTCTTCAAAGACTATCAACTTATAATCCAAAAAATGTTTTAGAGATCGGTGTTTTTTGTGGAGTAACTGCAAGAAACATATGCGAACTTTTAGATAAGATTAATGGCAAGGACTTTACTTATGTTGGAGTTGATTTATTTGGCAGTGATCAAAGTGAAAAAAAAGATGAGATCGAACCAACTTTTTTAAAGGACCAAAAATTTTCAAACCCTCTGAAAAATATTTACTATAATTATATCTTGAGAGAAAATTTAAACTCGGTTCAAAGCGTAAGCAGATTATTAAAAGAATACAAAGATAATATCAGATTAATAGCTGGTGATACCAATAAAGTATTAAAAGAGATAGATCTTCAAAAGATTGATTTTACTTTTTTAGATGGCGGACATAGCTATCAAACAGTAATTAATGATCTCACAATATTGTATGAAAATATGAAGGGTAAAAAAAAAGTTATTCTGTGTGATGATTACGGTAAAGAAAGTTATATTCCCGAAGTTGAAAGAGCAATAAACGATTTTACTAAACAAAATAATCTTAAATTAAATCTTATAGAAAATAGATTTGCTGAGATAATTACTTAAGTAAAATGGCCAGCACAATTATACTGACCATTTACTAAAGATTTATCTGTGTTTTTTCTTTAAATCTTTTT
>Ga0213866_10003785_pt1 | contig 10148 bp, 19 predicted proteins | sample PICome_11_FD_160079 | JGI IMG/M metagenome (GOLD analysis project Ga0213866, IMG submission 160079) | Coastal seawater microbial communities near Pivers Island, North Carolina, United States - PICO284 | ecosystem: Environmental > Aquatic > Marine > Coastal | place: USA: North Carolina... | reverse complement strand
TTAAAATTGTAAAAGATGCTTTTAAATGTGATGAGCTGGTTTATCAATTCACACGGATTGATGTGGAAGATGGCTATCTAAAAACAGGTAGCATGGAAGAGGTAAACGAAACCTGTTCCGATGATTACATAATCGGTGAAGCCGAAAACAGAATGGCTATATCAGCCTCAAATTGTGTTCACAAATGCCCAGCTGAAATGACAGAAGATGAGCGCACTCATTGGAAAGAATGGGGACAGCTAAACGATTTTATCTTTCAATACAAGTGGAAGGAAAAATCAAATGGCTGACCATTGTACATTCTGCGACACGCGGCGCCCAAGCGGCGGCACTAACATTTTAATTCTTGGCGATAACTGGTTGGAGTTTTGCGCTCCATGCGGCGGCAAAGAAATGCTGAAAAACGCTGAGACAGGCGAAGAAAAATCAATTCGTGAAGTGTTTAATCTCACGCAAAACATGGAGGCAAAATAATGCGCGCTTCAGATTACGATGCAATCAATCAGAAGATTATCGACCAGCTAAACAATGGGGTTCGCCCTTGGGTCAAATCACATAACAGCGCTGGCGGGGGGATGCCCCTCCGCTCATGCGGCACGCCATACAGAGGCATGAATACTATTATGCTTTGGATGGCTGAATATGATAACCCGTACTGGCTGACGTTCAATAAAATTAAATCGCTTGGCGGTTCTGTTAAAGGTGAGAAATCACCAGCCAAAGTTATCTATGCCTCGCAAGTAAACAAAGAACGCGAGGATGGTAGCAGAGAAAGATTTGGTTTCCGCAAGCTGACATCTGTATTCAATGCGTCACAGGCAAAAGGATTGCCCGACCATTATTATACCAGAGAAAATATCTTTTCGAATGCTGATGAAAGAGCAGACGAAATAGATGCTTGGGTTGCACATACTGGCGCTGACATTGGCGCCAAAGATGGCACGCCCTGCTATGTGCCAGCTATAGATAAAATCTATATGCCGCACTGGCAAGATTGGAAAGATGCAAACGCATATTACTCCACCCTGTTCCATGAGTTGGCGCACTGGACAGGCTCCAGCGAGCGCCTTGACAGATTGGATATGAAAAACCGCAAGGGGTATGCGTTCGAAGAATTGGTTGCAGAAATTTCTGCCGCCTACCTGATGGCTAATCTCGGCCTGTCTATGACAGTACGAGATGACCATAGCGAATATATAGGCGCTTGGTTATCAGCATTAGATGATGACCACAAATATATATTCGATGCCGCAAGTGCGGCGCAAAAGGCTGTCGATTATCTCTTTGAGATAGTCGCAGTCTCCGAAAACACCAACGTAAAAACAGCATAGAAGGTAAGAAAATCATGCTTAATTTAGCACAGAATAATGTAACGTCTCAAATTCTCCAGCGTATCGAGGAGCGTTTGACACGCATTGAAACCAAACTGCACTGCCTTGATGGTGTAACTGTTGCCCCCAAAGGGCAAGATAATCAGCCTCGTACTAAGCTGGTTATCAATGCTGGCAAAATAGAAGTGGCGCCAGTACAGCTATCAAAGACAGGCTTTGATCGCATTGCAAAAATCTGGGATTTCTTTGGTAAGGATAGTTGGTTTAACACTGACACTGCCGCACAGGTTTTAGATCTAAACACCAAAGATATTCGCAATCTGCTGTATCTAACACGCAACACTGATGGCTGGGAGGTAATCGATAAGGATATGCCGAACACCAAACAGAAGCTTTATAAGATTGCGAGGGTATCAGCATGAACGCGCAACTTATAAAAGAATTTTCTCAACTGCCACAGGCAATAACAACAATAGATGTTGTCCTGCTGGGCGAAGTGCTAGGCCGCAATCTATGGCCTAGCGAATACGCTCAGGTGCTGGACGTTATCTTTGCTGGAAATGACACCGCCAAAGCTACCGCAAAAGCGGCGGCGGATGTCATTTGCGAGCGCAAACTTAATGAGATGGAGGAAGAGTATGAACACTCCCGCACTTTCTCTGCTTAAATCTATGTCGTATCAAGAAGCGTTTGAATTAGTGCATCAAACTGTTGAGTTAGATGCCCAGCGTTCAGAACGTGATGCAAAATATTTCGAGAATGAAATAGATAACGACCCTGATTTCTCAGCATCGCATGCCGCAAAAACAAGTAGGCTGAAAGCTTCTAAATTAAGAGAAGCATTCGCCGTACTTGCTCGCGGATACTAATCTTAATCGTGCAGGTTTCTAATGACCTGCACGACCAACCCTTTTATTTCTAAATCTTTAGCGGCATAAACAATACTATCAGAAATGAATTTGTTTTTCTCTGATGTCGCACGCAACACTAAAAATTTATCGTCTTGAATAGCAACAACAGTATCACCAGCCTCATAAGCTTTGTGATTTCGTTTTACTACCAAGATGTCATCAACAGACATTTGAAAATCTGGCCAGGCTACACCTAATTTGTAAGCCTCAACCTCACCTTTAACGCCCCACACAGATATAACCCCTAATCGATTACGCTCAGTATCGTAGAGCGCTACAGCATTCACTTCCCCCTGCTGTATCGTTTGATGTGTAAAGCTTGGTGCTGTTCCTGCAACCAACGCAAGCTTCGCTATAGTTCTCGCAGATGGGCAGTGTGCCGCATCCTTTAAAAAGCGAGTAATGTTAGTGGAAGAAGTTCCAGCTAACGAAGCCCAGCGATTAGCTGACCAACCGTTTTTGTCCATAACTTGGCGCATCCATACCCTGATGCCCCGCACCTCTACGGATTCCATTTGATTGTCCTGCATTAATTGGTGGCGATAAAGTACCGCACGATGATAGTTTTCTATGCATTCTTATACTGAATGCACGCTGACTAGCCCTTATCTTGGGTCTAAAGATTGAAGGAGGGGCATGCGGAATATTCTCCCAGTGCCCTGTGCAAGTATAAAGCTTCATAGCTTACTCCTAAAAAAAAATCATGCAGTTTTTTTGCACAAACATTTTGTGCGTTTATTGATGTTACTGCATTATTGCATTATATGCAAATGATGAAAAGTTATCTTGAACAATTAAATGTAATCTGCGCCCCAACAGGAATAAACTTGCTTACGTTTTTCAAGCAAGCTGGCGTGCCAACCTCAACCTATTACCGCGCCAAAGCAGGGAAGGATTTGCGCTTATCAACAGCAAGGAAAGTTGAAAGTGCGATCACATCTTACTCACTACACAAATCCGAAACCCAATACGAATAGCTGGCAACAGCTAATCGAAAGCCTTGCCCTACTCAGAAAGAATAAGGGCTATTCACAAGAGGAGTTAGCGCATCGCATTGGATGCCACTCCTCTCTCATCCACAAATGGGAGCAAGCAAAGCGCGTGCCTAGCGGGTTCATGTTCGCTTGTTGGTTAGATGCACTGGACGCGCAAATCAAAATCGAAATCGAAAGCCAAGCAGAATAATCTTGGAAAAGCTGCAACCTGTGAGAAATGTAAAACCAGCACACTCTGGTACACAGTCCTCGCCAACAAAGCAATCTACTGTTTAGATTGTATGGAGTATTATGGATGGCAACATCTCAGCGCAGTAAGGGAAGCTACCATGAAAGATGGTGGTGCGAATTCTTCAAAAAGAAAGGCCTCCAAGCGGAGAGGCAACCGCTATCTGGACAGTTGGGAGGCGAATTTGCTGGTGACATCAAACTCGAAACCAAGTTCGGACGATTGGTAGCAGAGAGTAAATACCAAGCAGAAGGGCGTGGGTTCTCATTCTTAACCAAGACCCACAAAGAACAGCCAGCCGATATCTATCTGCTCAAGCAGAAAGGTAAGCCGCATTTTATTTGTATTGAAGTGAGCAATCCACTGGTGGAGAAGTTAATTCGCTGGCTGGGCGGGGAGGAGTAAGCCCAGCCAGCGTATCATACCGCGCATGCAGGAGGTTTGCGCTGTTACATACTGCATTAATGCATTGTATTCGTCAACCCTCCTATGTTATACTGCAATTATGCAACAGGAGGATTGATGTTTCATCATATCGCATGGGCTATGAGAGCCGAAACACCAGACGCATTAACGCGCTGGCTATTGGTAGTGTTAGCCGACCACACAAATGAAGATGGCAAGTGCTGGCCTTCACAGGCAACGCTTGCCAAGCGCACAGGTATGGGGCGCTCAACAGTAAATCGCAAGCTGGAAATGTTAGAAGAGGCTGGTCTTATCAGCCGTGTATCTGGCAACCAAACACGCTCGACAGTCTATTATCTGCTAGTACCAGAGAGAGACAACCTAGTACCAGAGCGAGACAAGGTAGTACCAGAGCGAGACACTAAACTACCAATAAACAATAATACTCTCACAGAAGAGTGGGAGCCATCAGAAAAGCTAGTGAACGATATCAATTTGATTGCACATAAATCTAATCAGGAGATAGATCATGTCATTGAAACAGCTAAGTTCATTGCATACCATCAAAGCAACGGACGCAAAATCAAAAATACCACAGCCGCCTACAAACGATGGTGCCTCAACACTATCACCTTCGCAAAAAGAGATGGCGCTCGCCAAACTTCAGGACGACAATCGTTCCCATCAGCGGACGAACATGGTCGAAGATGGCGTAGCTTCATTAGTTCCGCTGGAAATAAAAATCAGTAAAGATTTCGAGTTGGTTCGCTACAACATTCCAGCAGATACACCGTTGGATAAGTTAGAAGCCGCCATGCGTAGGGTTGAAGCATCACTCATTCCTCTGCCGCAAGAAGAAATAGAACAGCGCCTTACCGTGCTGGCTATGCTTGTTACCATCCCTAAAGATTTCGATGATGAAATCCTCGCCCTCAAACGAAGGATTTTAGCAGAGAAATTACAGCAATGGCCAGCTGATATTCTGCTCGAAGCATTCGATAGCGTTGAAAAAAGCTGCAAATTCTGGCCGACACTCGCAGAGTTTGCACAGCATTGCGATTGGAAGCTACGACCCCGCAAACTTTTACGCGAAGAACTGCAAAAACGCATTGATTATCGTTAAATTGCATGGTACTGTTGCATATATGCAGGAGTTTGTTATGTCAAAATACACAATAAAATTAACTGAAGCCGAAGCTAAAGCGCTGGTTTCTCTTACTGAGGACAGCATTGTATCTCGCATGTTGAAGCAAAACATTCTCAAGGCTTTGTTACGCATCATCAACAAGATTGAAATGCAATCCGATTGGAGGACGTTCTAATGGAACGTAAAGGTTTTATCGGAGGTTCAGACCTCTATAGTATTATGCGCGGAGATTGGCACGACCTCTGGTTGGTCAAGACAGGGCGCAAAGAGCCAGATGATTTGTCTGGTCAGTTCAATGTACAGCTGGGCAATGAAACAGAAGCTTTCAATATCAACTGGCTTCATCAGCAAACAGGTTGGTTCAGCCACAGCGCTGAAGTAACCCGCAAGAACATTGCCGATGTACCTTATCAAGCAAGGCCAGATGGCATTGGCATGCATGACCACAGCAATGAGACGGCTATCATTGAAGCCAAGCATACTGGTGGTCACAAAAAGATGTCAGATATCTTGGCCTCTTACATGCCGCAAGTGCATCTGTATATGCGCGTGATGGATATCCATCAAACAGTATTTACTGTCATCTTTGGCAATCGCTGGGAACATTGCGTGGTTGATTACGACCATGAGTTCTGGATGAAGGTACACGCACAGGCGTTCAACTTCTGGCAACATGTGGTCGAGGATACAAGACCCGACACTTATGAAGAGGTCAAGCTTGATTGGACGCAAGTGAAGGTTGATGGATTGGTCAGCCGTGATGCCAGCCAAGATAATCAGTTTGTGAATTTAGCGCATGAGTTTGTGAATGCTTCACAGAATATGAGGCAACATGACGCCATCAAAAAAGAATTGCGTTCAATGATTAATGATAACGAGCGTGAGGTGTTCTGCGATTTGCTGACCATCAAGCGTGATAAGCGCGGTGCATGCCGCATCACCATAAACGAAGGGGCGGTTTAGCACACCCGCCCCTTCTAACACCAACTGCACACAAGGAGTATGCAATCATGGCACAAGATAATGTAGCCAAGCTGGAAAAGCAACCAGCCAAAACAGCAATGCCAAAAACTTTTGATGAAGCAATGCTGGCCTACCAACAGGAATCTGTTGTGGCTGTCAAAGACAGCAAGAACCCACACTTTAGAAGCAACTATGCCAGCTTAGAAGCTGTCATCGATGCGGCAGGTGAAGCAAACAAATATGGTTTGTACTTCATGCAACCCCTCGACCTTATCACCATTGGTGAAACTGTAGTGCAAGTTGTCAAAACCATCATTGTACACACACCATCTGGCGAGAAGCGCGAGAGCCTTTGCCCTGTACGCTCTAAAGATAATAACGACCCACAGAAGATGGGGTCGGGTATCACCTATGCCAAGCGCTACGCATTGCAGTCTGCGTTTGGTCTGCCATCAGAAGATGATGATGGCAACACAGCGGCACAAGCAAAGCCGCAACAGCCAACCACCAACAAACCCTCGGAGTTTTAAATGGAATACGATAACACAAATTCTGGTGCGGGGTTCTCTCCCCGCCCAGAGCAGAACATGATCCTCACTGGCAAGATGAACCTGCGCGGTGAAGATATGAATATTGTTTTGGTAAAAGATACCGACCATAAAGGACAGCCAATCATTGGCGTGTTCAAACGTGTCGGCGTTCTGTTTACCAACGACCAGAAGAAATCAGAAAAGGATACTGATTACTCTGGCCCCATTGAAGATATGCGCCTTGCCGCTTGGAAGAATACATCCAAAGATGGCAATCCGTTTCTATCTTTGAAAGCATCAGAAAAGCAGAACGGTTCTGCCCCTGCCCCTGTTGCACAGCAAACCGAAACAGCAGAGGCAATCGATGATGTTATACCCTTTTGAGGATATCAAAAATAACCTGCATCTGAGTGAGCAGGGCTTGCGATATCATTTAAAAAAGCATGACCTGCAATATGTAAAGATGGGTCATAAAAGGTTCTTCACCAAAGAGCAGTTAGATGAATTCTATTCCGCTGTATTTGAAATAAAAGGAGCAAACGAATGCTCTCAATCTACAAAAGAAAAGAAACCTACCACATCCGTGGTACTATCTCCGATGGTGACAGAGTGGTTACAGTCAGGCGAACTACAGGCCAGACTAACAAACGCAGAGCAGAAGAAATCTGTCGCTATGTAGAGGCCACCATATTAAATGAAATGAAGGGCGGCGTTAGTTCGTTGCCCTTCGTTGTTGCCGCTGATAACTGGCTGAAGATTAAACAGCGAGGCGGCACTGATACATATATTGTTAGCAAATTAAAAGAACATTTCGCTGAGTATCAACTTAATCATATTACCAAAGAAGCTTGGCAACATTTTATTAGTAGAAATTTATTCGGTGGCAAACCATCAAACGTAAACAGATATCGCGCTACTCTTGTATCGATACTGAACAGCGCATCTGTATCGCCAGCCATACCGAAAGAAAAAGAAATCAATGATAGGGTTCGCTTCCTTACCTATGAGAAACAAGAACAATTGCTGGCTGAATACCCAGAGTTTATTCGCCCATTGTTCATAACGCTTTGCTATCAAGGATTGAGATTGTCTGAGGCGCTTGGTCTCCGCCCTCATGATATCGACCTTGAAGCAAACACGCTGTTGGTAGAAAAAAGTAAGAATGGAAAGAGAAGGATTATTCCTTTGCATGATAGGGTGCGAGGGGTTTTCGTCTCCTTACCCTCTCGCCCTATTCTGTTTACCAACAGTAGCGGTGTACCCTACGCGGATGCGCGTAATCTGCGTGGGGTACACATCCGCGCTTGCCGCCGTGCAAGCGTATCAGAATTCACAATACATGATTGGCGTCACCACTGGGCATCACGATTAGTTATGGCTGGAGCAACCATGCCTGTGCTAATGAAGCTGGGCGGATGGTCGTCTGAGCGCATGGTACTGCGTTACGCATCTGTTTCAGACCAGCACATATCCGACACACTGCGGAGATTGAAATGAAAAAAAGATTGCAAAAACCGTTGCTTATAGATAACGTGTATTTCTTTGGTAAGGGTGAGGTCGCGTGTTCGAATCACGCTAGCAGCACCACCATTTTTACCATTTTCCCCTTTATATTCAGAGCCTTATGGAAGATATTTTTTCATTTGGTGATCTGCATTTTTGCAGTATTAATATCAATTTATATAATTGGTTATGCTTTAAGTTTGCAGGAAATGAATAGCTTCGACACAAATCCGACACAAAATTTATATCAACAGATAGAGGTATCTCATTATGAACGAAGAAGATAAACCCACCGCATTACATACGAGTGGAAAATACCAGCAGACCAGAGCCTACAATGTCGGCTTTATTGTTGAGATGTTTGTCGAGCGCAAGGTAAGAGCGTTTGATGAAGAGCAAGCAAAAGAACTTGCTGAAAACAGATTTCGTGCAAAGCATCAATCATTCATCCGCAAGGGATATACTGCTGGTGATATTGAACAGGTAACATGTGAGTTAGTTAAATGAGCAACATGAATAGATCGCAGATATTAGCAGATGCCGAAGCGGCGGTACGCAACCGTGGCGCGAATTACGGTTCGCCATCTGAAAACTTTGCACGCATAGCACAGCTATGGACAGCATACACAGATGTTGATTTTGCTGTAGAGGATGTCGGCGTGATGATGATGCTCGTCAAGCTTGGCAGATTGATGGAGAACCCGCACCATCAAGATAGCTGGGTAGACATCGCTGGTTACAGCGCCATCACTGCTGAAGCGATTGGCGAAACCTTAGATAATCAGCACCCTCTTGAGGGTCAGCAAAGCATTGAACCCAGCTAACAGGAGATGGATTATGCGGGTCGATAACCTGAAGGATTGCTTGCCCAAAGTTCTGCTGTTCAAAACCTTTAACGAAAGCGTAAGTGTCATGGAATTTGTAACCACGCGCACGCGCAAGCCATGCAGTCTTTTTACGCTCCACATCCTCGATATGAGCCAGCCCCCAGTTATGCCTGTGACCGCTTATGTACAACTCTGCGTGTCCCTTAAACCTAGCCATCTTGTTTTGGGCATGCAAAGAATTCCATTGAGAGTGACCCGGCATATCATGCGCCGCATGTATTCTGCACTTCCTGCCGTTGGGGAAGTTGATGGAGATGCGAGCCTCCCAGTCCTCACGCACGGTGTTAAGACCGCACATCCATTTGAGAGGATCACCCGCACCAGACCACATATCGTGGTTGCCGCCAATGAGAACCAGCGGATTCATCTCGCCAATCAACCACTCCACTAATTTCCACGCTGTTTTATGCGAGGTATCTTGCTCGCCATATAAGCGCCCCAGACGCCCAACCCAGTTGTTCTGGTGGTCGCCTAGCGAACAGCCATAGATGCCCTTGTACGCCTTCTGTAGCGCCAAATGAGAGCGCAATGAATCCCAATCGCAGTGATTGTCATCAATGTGTGGGTCGCCATACCATAACAAGCCGATTGGCTGGTCAGATTTCATCTCGATTTCATGCCAATGCTTTGCTTCTTTGTACTCTTTGCGCTTCTTAAAGCGAGCATGAAGCTGGTCTACCAGTACATCTACTGGCAAATCATCTTCTGGCATTTGGGGAATTACAAACTCGCCTGTGTCAGCGGTAGCTTTTTGAAGGTGTCGATGAAAGGTGGACTTTGACATCCCCAGGGCTTGTGCCGCTGTAACGACATTGCCATACATTTCATAGGCATCTAATATATCTTGGTTATTCGGACGTTCCATTACATTCCAACATCATATCTCTGAGTTCTCCACCCCGAATACCTACCTGCTGAAACCACAAACTATCTTCCATTTCGTATGCCACACGATCCCACGCTCTATCTTCTAATGCGGCAATCATTTTCTTAAATCGAGAGAAGCGAGGCCAGCCCATATTAAAAACCATTGAGGCTACTACGCACTGCGCCTGTTCTGGTAAATCTCTCCACCAGTACAAACGCTCATCGAGTTCGTTGAAAGTTTTCTGAATATCATCTTCAAGAATAATTAGCGCCGCACGCTCAGAAATGGGCTCAAGTAAATTGTGACCATAACCAATGGTCGGTACGCCTACTGTATCGTGATACATATCTAAACGTAGACCCTCATGCTGGGCTACAAG
>Ga0213866_10003783_pt1 | contig 10152 bp, 9 predicted proteins | sample PICome_11_FD_160079 | JGI IMG/M metagenome (GOLD analysis project Ga0213866, IMG submission 160079) | Coastal seawater microbial communities near Pivers Island, North Carolina, United States - PICO284 | ecosystem: Environmental > Aquatic > Marine > Coastal | place: USA: North Carolina... | reverse complement strand
AGCTGAAAAAAGAATATGGATAAAAAAACCAATAACCCCACCAATCCAAGTTCAAACCAAATGAAAAGGTAATTATTATGAGGGGTTTTATGAACCCCAGCAAGAATTTTAGTTGCGTGTTCGCTAATTGAAGAAAACTCTTTTACAAAGCTACCGGTACCATAACCTAATACTGGTTTTTCTTTTATTTTTTCAAACGAATACTCATAAAGATAATAGCGGGTATTTAAACTATTGACCTTATTTTTTTCTAATTGTGTAAGTTGTATTTGAATGCTATCTATTCTTTGCCTGAAATGAGGAGATATAGAATAAGCCATTATATTAATTCCTATTATAGCTAAAACAGATAGAAAAATAAGGCTTTTCTTATGCCAAAAAGCAAGTATAGAAAAGGATAAGAAAATAAATATAAAAGCAAGCTGTCCACTTCTACCGTTTTCAGTATAGAGACTCAGTAAAAATAAAATGGAAATAAAAATTAGTACTATTCTTAACTTTTTATTGGAAGAGCTATTGAACAAAAGAAAAAAGGTGACAAGCAATGAAAAAGCTAGAAATACATTATGATCTGTATAAGTCATAAAGGCCGGATTTTGCCAATTTGCAGCAAATATAGAGGAGTATTTAAAGAGGTGTTTTATCCATCCTAGGTTTATCAAATTGGCAATGAGTGCAGAAAGTGTTGTCGCTGAAAGAAAGGCAACTAAAGAATATTTTACCACTTTTTGACTAAAGCTAAGAGTGTATAAAATAGGTAAAAGTAAGAGTAATGCACTTTTTTGAAATAGCCATTCAGCCCCTTGGTGATTAGTACCCCACAGCATACCCACTACATAAAGAAAAAGCAAAGCCAATAAGGAAAGTATCCAAGAACTAGATTTAATCTTATTCCACTTTGATTTAAACTGACCTTCAAATAACCATAAAATAGCTAGAGAAAAAACGGCTACGTCAGTTACAAAAATTGATATAGGGGCAAAAAATGCTAAGGTAATTAATGCTATTCCTTTAGCTTTCATTACTGAATGCTTTCACCACGAAGGATAGCGTCATAAAGCTCCATATTGTCCAAAACGTCAATGGCTTTTGCTATTTCTTCGTCATGTTTTATAGTAGTTTCTATTTTTCCTTTTTGATAGAAATATCGTGTTACGATTTCCATTTCTAAAAGCTCACTTATCTCGGATTTGAATCGTTCAATATCGTTATTTTTACTTTCTTCCATTTTTGAGCTTAACACTTCCAATTGTTCTTGCAATTCGGAAAGGTATTTTTCCCCCTCAGCGTCTTTTTCAAGTTTTTTAATCGCCTTTTCGGTTTTAGTTTCGTACTCATATTCCTTGTCGTTGAGGTATTGCTTGAATTGACTATAAACATCATCGCTAATAACAAAAGATTTTGCATCATCAATAGATTCATTATTTCTTCTATACTGATTAGCAAAATTGAAAATATGACGTTTAGATACTAAACTTCTCAAAATATTACTGAATTTCTCTGGTTCAATTGTAATGTCTGGAGTAATTCCTCCACCATCAAAAACAGAACGCTCATTAACTAAAGTCTTGAATTCTGTTCTCAAACTATCAGGCACTTTACCTACGCTTCCATCTTCATCTCTATTGGAGTAGTCAAGTGCTTGGATACATCTTCCACTAGGAATATAATATTTTGCAGTAGTTACCTTTAGCTGGGCATTGTAGCTCAATTTTCTAGTTTGCTGAACCAAACCCTTACCAAAACTGCGTTGCCCTATTACAACACCTCTATCAAAATCTTGTATAGCTCCTGAAACTATTTCAGATGCTGAAGCTGAACTTCTATTTATCAGTACTACTAAAGGAATTTCTGTATCAATAGCCTCGTTTCTTGCTTTATAGCTTTTATCCCAATCTTTAATTTTTCCTTTGGTAAAAACAATTTCTTTACCTCTATCAATAAAAATATTAGCCATACTAATAGCCTCATTTAGAAGCCCTCCTGGGTTGCTTCTCAAATCTAAAACCAAACCTTTTAAATCATTATTGGCATTCATATCTTTATAAGCATCAATAACTTCTTTTGAGATGTTGCGAGTAAAAGAACGGGTTTTGATATATCCAATGCTGTCAGAAATTAACCCATAATACGGCACCGAATTGAGTTTGATTTCTTCTCTTATTATATCTACCTCAAAAGGTTTAGCAAGACCTTCTCTTTCTATCAATACTTTAACGGCTGTATTAGGTTCACCTTTTAGCACTTTGCTGACATCTTCAGTTGACTTACTTTTAGCAGATTCCCCAGCAATTTCAACAAACTTATCACCAGCAATAAGTCCAGCTTTATCAGCAGGAAAACCTTCATAAGGCTCACTGACATATACCCAGTCACCATTTTTAGTAATAACAGCTCCTATACCTCCATACTGTCCTGTTGTCATAAATTCAAAATCTTCCTTTTCAGATTCTGGAATGTATGTAGTATAAGGGTCAAGGGATTCCAACATAGCATCTATGCCTGTTTTCATCAGCTCACCAGCGTCAGTTTCATCAACATAATAAATGTTTAACTCTTTGTATAGAGAACTAAAAATGTCTAGGTTTTTAGAAATTTCAAAGAAGTTATCTACAAAGCCAAGAGATAAAATACTAGCTAATGATAAGCCAATGATAAGCGTGTATTTTTTAATTTTTTTCATTGTTTTTATTGAGTATTAAGGGACTGGGTCATGACCATGGCCACCCCAAGGATGACAGCTTGATAGTCGCTTAATGGTTAACCACAAACCTTTATAAGGTCCGTGTTTTTTAATTGCTTGAAGTCCATATTCTGAACAACTAGGAGTGTATCTACATCGTGGCGAAAACAAAGGTGAAATTGCTCCTTTGTAAAATAAAATTATAGCTTGTAGCAACACTGAAATTAATCGTCTCATACTTCATCTGCTAAACGTTGTAAAGTTACACTTATTTTATCTTCAATTTCAGTAAATGATAAAATGCTTGGTAAAGTGTAAACTAACATTAAATTGATAGATTTATTTTCTTGCAATAATTTTTCTACAAGAAGAGACTTTTGTTTTCTGTAGGCTTCTCTTACCAAACGTTTAATATGATTGCGTTGACTAGCCTTGGACAGTCTTTTTTTGGGAACACTTATTGCAACTTTGACGGTTGATTGTAAAGTGTCATCTTCTTGCCAGATGGCTTTAAAAGGAAATTCGTATAGCCTTTCCCCCTCTATAAAAAGAGTTTCAATTCTACGAGAACTGCAGAGCCTATCTTCTTTTGAAAAATGCTGTGAGGCCATAATAAGAAATAGGAAATAAACTAACGTTTATTAACCTGCTTGATGTATTGTTCAAGCGCCATTGTCATAGAAGGGTTTTCTGGACTTGGTGCTTTTATATTGAGTTTTAGCCCCGCATCTGCAACCGCTTTAGACGTAGTTGGCCCAAAGGCTGCAATACGTGTGTCATTCTGCTTGAAATTAGGGTAATTCTGATAGAGCGACTTAATCCCTGAAGGCGAATAGAACACCAAGATATCATAAAAAACATTTTCCAAATCTGAGAGGTCGCTGCACACAGTTTTATACATAACAGCCTTGGTAAAGTCAAACCCACTTTTAGCCAAAAATTCGGGAATACTATCTTTCAAAATATCAGAACAAGGTAATAAAAACTTATTGTCTTTATTCTTTTTCAATACAGGCAATAAATCTTCAATTTTTTGTCTTCCGATAAATACTTTACGCTTTCTGTAAGTAATGTATTTTTGTAGGTAATAGGCAATTGCTTCTGAAACACAAAAATACTTCATTTCTTCAGGCACAGTAATACGAGTGGCTTCACACATTCTAAAGAAATGATCCATCGAGTTTTTACTCGTAAAAATTACCGCATTATGACTAAGAATACTTATCTTCTGCTGACGGAATTCTTTAGCTGTTAATCCCTCAACATGAATAAAAGGTCTAAAGTCAATCTTCACATTACATTTCTTTGCTAAACTGAAATAGGGTGACTTGTCAGATTCGGGTTTGGGCTGAGAAACCAAAATGGTCTTAACTTTATTCTCTTTCAAAAGACTGTTTTTTTAGTGTTCCACATTAGACCAAAAACAATTTAATAAAGATGTTTTATTATAATTATAATTGGCAAAATTTCGAATGTGCAAAGATATATAATTATATGAGCTTTAGGAAGCGAACTGTTAAAAAAACTTAAACATAGCATTCTTAGCCATTTGTAAAACAAAGTCAATAGCAAAAAAATAGTGATGAATCTAAATACAAAATCCGCTTGTATAGAACCATAAAACAAAACTAAAGTGAGAGGAAAAAGCACCACTCCTACGACTTTTTCATATAAAAAGGATTGAAAAATAACCTCTTCAAACAAATAATTTTTTTCAAAAATATACCCTAAACAAAGTAGGCATACGTATTTAGTAATTAAAAATAAACCAACCCAAAAAATAAGTTTTGCAAAATAACTTATTGATGGATTCTGAAAGGAAAGAAACAAAGCAAATGATAAAATAAAAACAGGTAATAGATATAGTTTGTGTTTTGAGTTTGTTTCTTCTCTGAGGTATTGGTTAGAAAATTTTTGACTATAAGATGACTTTAGAATAAGTGTAAATTGATTCGAAAAATTAAACTTTAAAATTGCTATGTAGGCTAGAATAACAAGAAAAGATAAAAACACCCAATGGGTGGACGATATGGGATTTAAGTGTGCTATTAAATCCATTTACTCTAAATATCCATCGTTTATCCAATCGATTAACTTTTGCTTATCGGCATCAGACAAATTGCCAGAGGGTGGCATTCGATAAAATTCATCATCTGAGTAAAGCCTATCTATCATTGTATTTGTACCATCTAGATAGTTTTTAATAGATTCATAGTTTGTCAAATCTACAATGTATGCATTTTGATTAGGAGAATGACAGCCTAAACAAGACGACTCCAAAATAGTCTTCACACTTGAGTATGTTTCTAATTGAGGAGTAGGATCAATTGGTTCAGGTATTTCTTCCTTTTTACATGAAGTAAATAGGATTGCTAATAGAAGGGCAGAAAAAAGAATTAACCTCATTAAAATTGATTTTCACGCAATTTAGCTATTTATCATAAATTATTCAATAATTTTGTTCCCACTTAATTTATATTATTATGTCAACAGATTTATTTCAAGCGCCCGATTACTTTCAATTAGATGAGCTGCTAAATGACGAACACAAATTAGTTCGTGAAGCTGCTAGAGATTGGGTAAAGAGAGAAGTTTCGCCTATTATTGAGGATAGCTGTCAGAAAGCGGAGTTTCCAAAACACCTTATTACTGGTTTAGCTGATATTGGTGCCTTTGGGCCTTACATTCCAGCTGAATATGGTGGTGCTGGCTTAGACCAAATTTCTTATGGTCTAATAATGCAAGAACTGGAAAGAGGTGATAGTGGAATTCGCTCGACTTCCTCTGTTCAGTCATCTTTAGTGATGTATCCTATTTTCAAGTATGGCAATGAAGAACAACGTCAGCGTTTTCTTCCTAAGCTAGCTAGTGGCGAAATGGTGGGTTGTTTTGGTCTTACTGAACCTGATTTTGGGTCAAATCCAGCAGGAATGGTAACCAACTTTAAAGATATGGGAGACCATTACCTTCTTAATGGTGCCAAATTATGGATTTCTAATTCTCCCTTTGCTGACATCGCAATTGTCTGGGCAAAAAACGAAGAAGGACGTATTAAAGGCTTGATTGTTGAAAGAGGTATGGAAGGTTTTACCACACCAGAAACACATAATAAATGGAGTTTAAGAGCTTCTGCAACAGGGGAATTGGTATTTGATAATGTGAAAGTACCTAAAGAAAATTTATTACCTAATAAAGATGGTCTTGGTGCACCGCTAGGTTGTTTGGATTCAGCACGTTATGGAATTGCATGGGGAACTATTGGTGCCGCTATGGATTGTTATGATACTGCTTTAAGGTATTCGAAGCAACGTATACAATTTGGCAAACCTATTGCAGGATTTCAATTGCAACAGAAAAAATTAGCTGAAATGATTACTGAAATCACTAAAGCACAATTTATCACTTGGCGATTGGGTGTTCTTAGAAATGAAGGTAGAGCAACTTCTGCACAAATTTCTATGTGTAAAAGAAATAATGTAGATATGGCATTGACTATAGCTAGAGATGCTAGACAAATGCTAGGTGGTATGGGAATTACTGGTGAATACCCTATTATGCGTCATATGATGAATTTAGAATCGGTAGTGACTTATGAAGGAACACACGATATTCATCTCTTAATCACGGGATTAGATATTACTGGAGAGAATGCTTTTAAGTAATTAAACGCTACATATATTCATAAAAAAAGCTCGCTATTCGCGAGCTTTTTTTTGGTTAGCTTGGATTCTTTTATGAACCACAGGCAATACAATCATCAGGGTTGTCTATAGAACATGCTATAGCTTCCTCTGCTGTGTATTCGTCTTTGCCAGCAACAACTGGCTCTAGCTGAGACTTGGCTTGTTTTTGTACCGTAAACTGAATAGCTTGTGTAGCTGCTTTAGTTCTTAGGTAATACATACCAGTCTTTAGACCTTTCTCCCAAGCATAGAAATGCATAGATGTAATTTTACCCATATTAGGTTGATCAATAAAGAGGTTCAAGGACTGAGATTGATCAATAAAGTGACCTCTATCTGCCGACATATCAATGATATCTTTCATCTTAATTTCCCAAACAGTCTTGTAAATCGCTTTGATATTTTCAGGAATAGAATCAATAGCTTGGATAGAACCATTAGCCTTTATGATTTCATTTTTCATTTCATCGTTCCACAACCCTAACTTTACTAAGTCAAGAAGCAGGTGCTTATTAACAACTACAAACTCACCTGATAGTACACGACGTGTGTATATGTTTGAGGTATATGGCTCAAAGCATTCGTTGTTACCTAATATTTGAGAAGTTGAAGCCGTAGGCATTGGCGCAAGTAGTAAACTATTACGTACACCGTGCTCTTTAATTTGTGTTCTGAGTTCACCCCATGCCCAACGGCCACTTAGGTCATCATCTTTCTTGCCCCAAAGATTGTGCTGGAATAAACCTTGAGAAATTGGCGAACCTTCATACGTTTGATAAGCCCCTTCTTCTTTGGCTGTTTCCATAGATGATGTTAGGGCAGCAAAGTAAATCGTCTCAAAAATTTCTTCGTTCAAGGCTTTAGCTTCGGCTGAGTCAAACGGTAAACGTAGCTTGATAAATGTATCGGCTAATCCTTGCACACCTAAACCAACTGGTCTATGACGCATATTAGAGTTTTTAGCTTCAGCAACAGGATAATAATTTCTATCAATTACCTTATTCAGATTTTTAGTAATTACACGTGTTATGTTGTATAATTTCTCGTGATCAAAAGTATTAGTCTCCTCGTTGATGTACATCGGTAAAGCAATAGATGCTAAATTACATACAGCCACTTCATCTGGTGCTGTGTACTCAATAATTTCAGTACATAAATTAGAAGAACGAATCGTACCTAAGTTTTTCTGATTAGATTTTTCGTTACAAGCGTCTTTGTACAACATGTATGGTGTACCCGTTTCTACTTGAGATTCTACAACTTTTTCCCATAACTCACGAGCACGAATGGTCTTTCTTCCTTTGCCTGCTTTCTCGTATTTTTTGTAGAGTTTTTCAAAATCTTTGCCATAAGTATCGGCTAGACCTGGACACTCGTTTGGACACATTAAAGTCCATTCTGCATCTTCTTTGACACGTTGCATAAACAAGTCTGGTGTCCATAGAGCAAAGAATAAATCTCTGGCTCTCATTTCTTCTTTGCCATGGTTTTTTCTTAGGTCTAAGAACTCGAATACATCGGCGTGCCACGGCTCAAGATAAATAGCAAAAGAACCTTTTCTTTTACCACCGCCTTGGTCAACGTAACGTGCCGTATCATTGAAAACTCTTAGCATGGGTACAATACCGTTAGAAGTACCGTTTGTGCCTCTAATATACGAGCCTGTAGCTCTTACATTGTGAATGCTTAAACCTATACCACCAGCAGATTGTGATATCTTAGCACACTGCTTAAGGGTGTCATAAATACCATCGATACTATCATCTTTCATTGTCAATAAGAAACAAGAAGACATTTGTGGTTTTGGAGTACCAGCATTGAATAATGTAGGCGTAGCATGAGTGAAGTATTTTTGTGACATCAGCTCATAAGTTTCAATAGCCGATTGAATATCTTCTTTGTGGATACCTATAGCTACACGCATTAGCATATGTTGTGGGCGTTCTGCTATCTTGCCATTAAGACGAAGAAGGTATGAACGTTCTAGAGTTTTGAAACCAAAATAGTCGTATCCGAAATCTCTGTCATAAATGATGGTAGAGTCTAAAAGTTCAGCATTTTTCTTTATGATTTTGATAACGTCGTCTGCAATAAGAGGAGCTTTTTTACCGGTCTTTGGATTTACGAAATCGTACAAATCCTTCATTGTTTCTGAAAACGATTTTTTGGTATCCTTGTGAAGGTTAGATACTGAAATCCTAGATGCTAAAAGTGCATAATCTGGGTGACGGGTAGTCATAGATGCCGATACTTCTGCCGCTAAATTATCGAGCTCTGATGTAGTAACGCCTTCATAAATACCTTCAATAACTTTCATTGCTACTGCGGTAGGGTCCACCAAATCGCTAAAGCCATAACATAACTTCTGAATACGGGCTGTAATTTTATCAAACTTTACAGCCTCTTTTCGCCCATCTCTTTTTAATACAAACATATATTTACTGTTTTACTAGTTAAGTAATATTTTAAAAATCATCATCAAATGAGAAGGTGTCTTTGGAGTCATTGCTATCGCTTAAAACACCTGCTTTTTGATAATCTCCCACTCTTTTTTCAAAGAAATTTGTCTTCCCTTCTAAAGAAATCATTTCCATGAAGTCAAATGGGTTTTCTGAGTTGTATACTTTTTCACAACCTAACTCGACAAGTAGGCGATCCGTTACAAACTCTAAATATTTGGTCATTAAATCTGAGTTCATACCGATAAGTTTAACCGGTAAAGATTCAATGATAAATTCTCTTTCTATATTCAAGGCATCAACGATAATTTCTTTGATGCGTTCTTTTGGCACCTTGTTTATAAGGTGATTGTTGTGTAGGTGACATGCAAAGTCACAGTGCAAACCTTCGTCTCTACTAATTAGTTCATTAGAAAACGTCAGTCCAGGCATTAAGCCTCTTTTCTTCAGCCAGAAAATGGAACAGAAAGAACCTGAGAAGAAGATCCCCTCTACTGCAGCAAAGGCAACTAGTCGCTCAGCAAATGAATCACTTTCGATCCATTTTATAGCCCACTCTGCTTTCTTTTTAATGGCGTCAAAATGTTCTATAGCAGTAAACAATTTGTTTCTTTCTTGCTTATCCTTGATGTAGGTGTCGATAAGTAATGAGTAGGTTTCTGAATGGATATTCTCCATCATAATTTGGAAGCCGTAGAAAAATTTAGCTTCAGTGTACTGTACTTCATTAACAAAGTTCTCAGCTAAGTTTTCATTGACAATACCATCACTAGCTGCAAAAAAGGCTAAAATGTGCTTAATGAAATAACGTTCGTCGTCATTAAGCTTAGAGTCCCAGTCTACTAAATCTTGATGTAAATCAATTTCTTCAGCCGTCCAAAAACTAGCTTCTTGCTTTTTATACCATTGCCAAATATCGTCATGTTCTATAGGAAATAAAACATAGCGATTAGCGTTTTCTTGCAAGATGGGTTCTGTAGCGTTTGCCATTAGTGTTCAAAATTTAGTGAAAGGAATTCCTAGAGAAGATTATATCTTCCCCACCTTTCTGGTTAACTTTATAAATTGTTGGGATTTACTCCAAAACTGCTATTCCAATTGTAATATTGAGTTGCTCGAACGACAATTATGTTGAATTAGCCGACAACAAATGTTTCAAAAAAAAAAATGGAAAGCAATTCAATTTTATTCACAATGATTTCAAGTTTTTAACACTACTTCAAATTTTTGGATTCAAAATTTTTGGTCTTACTCAAGGGATTTTTTTTTTTTTTTTTTTTCAACTTTTTTTTCAAAAAAAAATGAACGTCAATTCACAATTTTAATT
>Ga0213866_10003781_pt1 | contig 10157 bp, 9 predicted proteins | sample PICome_11_FD_160079 | JGI IMG/M metagenome (GOLD analysis project Ga0213866, IMG submission 160079) | Coastal seawater microbial communities near Pivers Island, North Carolina, United States - PICO284 | ecosystem: Environmental > Aquatic > Marine > Coastal | place: USA: North Carolina... | reverse complement strand
ATCGTCAGGGTAAAATTACTCAGTTTGTTCCTTTCGATAAACGAGCTTGGCATGCAGGAGCCTCAGAATTTAAAGGTCGCCAACGCTGCAATGATTTTTCCATTGGCATTGAGTTAGAGGGGGCGGATCATATACCCTTTAGCGATATCCAATATTCGGTACTAGCAGCTGTGAGCCAACAAATTCGCAGTCAATACCCACTGATTACTCAAGATAATATAGTCGGTCACAGTGATATTGCCCCAGGGCGTAAAACTGACCCGGGAGAAGCCTTTGATTGGCATAGGTATAGAGAGCTACTTAAACACTAATTGGATTTTCTCGTGTCTAAGAGGCGGTTAACCCAGACAATCAAAAACAGCACAGGCAAACCCATTAATGCCGTGATCAAAAAGAACGACTCATAACCAATACCTTCGACAATAGAGCCAGAGTAACCGCCTAAGACTTTTGGGAATAGGGTCATAATTGAGCTGAAAATTGCATACTGCATGGCAGTAAAGGAAATATTGGTTAAGCTCGACAAAAAGGCAACAAAGGCGGCGCTCGCCAAACCGGCGGATAGATTGTCGGCAGCAATTACCCAATACAGCAAAGCTATATCCTGCCCTGCTTTTGCCAAAACTATAAATAATATATTGGTCAATGCCGATAAAACGGCGCCGGCAAACAAAATCCGCATCACGCCGAAGCGCAAGGCTAAAATACCACCAACAAAACCACCGATAATAGACATGCCTAAGCCAAAACTTTTTACTACACTGGCAATAGTATTTTTGCTAAACCCCAGATCCTGATAAAAAACATTGGAAATAACGCCTAAAACAATATCCGAAACCCGATAAAGACCAATTAAAGCCAGCATAGTTAAGGCTAGAGATAATCCATAGCGATCAAAGAAATCTGTAACCGGAGCAATATAGGCTTGATTAACTTGGTGTTGATCTACCATGCCAATAAAAATTAGTAACTTGGCGATTAGTATAGCGATGATTGTGGCCAAAATAAGGCGCAAAAACTCGACTACTGTGGATGCGAGATAGCCATTTGAGAATAATTGACCAAGCTGTGCTTTTGAATACGTAGCTAATTCAGAGCTAGCAAAATAGCAGCTAATAAAGCCAATCACCGCAGCGGTAAACAGTATAAAAAATCTAAGACTGTTATTGGTGGTGGTTACAATGCCGCCCCTCTGTTGAATATTGGGCTCAGAAATACATAGTGTGGTGATAACACCCACCAGCATAGTGAGAGCCATAAAGAGATAGGTCGACTGCCAAGCTTGGTAATTATAGTGATCACTGGTAGAGCCTAAAAAACTGGCTAAATATAAAGCGCCGGCACCGGCGATAAGCATACCGATTCTGTATCCTGCAATATAGCCGGATGACATGAGTGCCTGATAATGCTCGTCCGCAGACTCTATGCGGTAGGCATCAATAACAATATCTTGAGTGGCGGCAGAAAAGCCCAATAAAACCGCAGCTAAAGCCATAGCGGTTAACTGATCTGTGGCCGGGTCGACAAACGCCATCAGGCTTATAGCCAACATAATCATCAACTGAGATAGCAATAACCAAGACCGTCTTCGCCCCATTTTTTGCGTCAAAAAGGGCACTTTTAGACTGTTGACTAATGGCGCCCAGACAAACTTAAACGAGTAACCCAGGGCCGCCCAGCTAAAATATGTGACTGCCGAGCGGTCTACACCAGCCTCGCGTAGCCATAGGCTTAGTGATGAGAAGATAAGTAGTAGGGGAATTCCCGCTGAAACGCCTAATAACAGCATGGTAACAACCCTAGGTTGAGCAATAGCCCCTAAGCTTTGTTTCCAGCTAGTGTTGGTTGAATAATTATTTGGCGTCATGGTTTATACTCGTCTGCAACTTTTATAACTTTACACTAGCTCATGTAAAGATAACATTGAAAAACCTGAAACCACCCCAATATAGTATTTAGATTAAGAATTGGTGATCACTATGCGCTATGCACTGCTACTATTTATTTTAATGCCCATTATTGAAATGTGGTTATTGATTACTATTGGAAGCTATATAGGGGCCCTAAGCACAATATTACTGGTTCTTTTAACCGCATTAATAGGTATTGGGCTACTCAGAGCACAGGGCTTTACAACTCTCTGGCGCGGTAAAGAAAAATTACAGCAAGGTAAGATACCCGCTCAAGAAATAATGGAGGGGATTGTACTAGCTGTGTCGGGCGCGCTGTTATTAACGCCGGGTTTTGTAACTGATGCAATTGGGTTGTTGGGCCTATTGTCATTTACGCGTATTTTGTTAGTTAGAGGAATACTACATAAAGTTAATTTTATCACTGCCAGTGCTCAGCCTTTTGGTCAGCAACCCTTTGGATCTGACCCTAAAAATAATGGTGATACCTTCGAAGGTGAATCTTGGGATGCTGAAGAAAGCTTAAAAAAACCTAAATAAATAAAAGTTTTTTTAGGTTGACCCTTGAAAAGCCCCTCTAATGCCACCATATGATTTACAAGCGCAGAGTTTGATACTCTGCAACCCCATGCTAAAACTGTAGATAGATAATTTGGAGATAAAAGTATGAAAATTCGCCCATTACATGATCGAGTGATCGTGCGTCGCGAGGAAGAGGAACAGAAAACAGCTGGTGGAATTCTTCTGCCAGGTTCAGCTCAAGAAAAGCCAAATCGTGGTGAGGTTGTCGCAGTAGGCAGCGGCCGTGTACTGGATAATGGTGATATTCGTGCGGTGGATGTCAACGTTGGTGATATCGTGGTATTTGGCCAATATGCGGGCAACGACAAAATTGATGTCGATGGTGAGGAATTAATTATCCTCAGTGAAAGTGATATTAAAGCCGTAGTTGAAGGCTAATTTATTTGAATTTTTGTAACTGATTTTGCAAGGAAAAGAATCATGGCAGCTAAAGATGTAAAGTTCGGCGACAATGCTCGTCAAGGAATGCTAGAAGGTGTAAATACTCTAGCTAATGCGGTTAAGGTAACTTTGGGACCTAAGGGTCGCAATGTTGTATTGGATAAATCATTCGGTGCACCTACGGTCACTAAAGATGGTGTTTCAGTAGCTAAAGAAATCGAACTTAAAGATAAGTTCGAAAATATGGGCGCGCAAATGGTAAAAGAAGTGGCATCAAAAGCATCAGACGATGCTGGTGATGGCACCACAACTGCTACCGTGTTGGCGCAAACCATTGTTAATGAAGGTTTAAAATCTGTTGCTGCTGGCATGAATCCTATGGATTTAAAGCGCGGCATTGATAAAGCGGTCGCAGCTGCAGTAAGTGAAATTGCAGAACTTGCCAAGCCCTGCTCAGATAACAAAGAAATCGCACAGGTAGGTACAATTTCTGCCAATAGCGACGAAAGTATTGGCGATATTATTGCTGAAGCTATGAGTAAAGTTGGTAAAGAGGGTGTAATCACCGTTGAGGAAGGTTCAGGTCTCGAGAATGAGTTGGATATTGTTGAAGGTATGCAATTCGATCGCGGTTACCTATCGCCTTACTTTATCAATAACCAAGACAGCATGAGTGTTGATCAAGAGAGCCCATTAATTTTATTGGCCGACAAAAAGATTTCAAATATTCGCGAATTACTTCCTTTGTTAGAAGAAGTTGCCAAAGCTGGTAAGCCTCTTCTTATTATTGCCGAAGATGTTGAAGGTGAAGCGCTAGCCACTCTAGTGGTTAATAACCTTCGTGGAATTGTTAAGGTATCTGCTTGTAAGGCACCTGGTTTTGGTGACCGTCGCAAAGCGATGCTTGAAGATATTGCAATTCTAACCGGTGGTACGGTTATCTCTGAAGAAGTAGGTTTGGATCTTGAGGGTGCAACCCTTGAGCACCTTGGTACAGCTAAGCGCGTTAGTATGAATAAAGAAGCTACTACTATTGTTGATGGTGCTGGCCAAGGCAAGGTTATCGAGGCGCGAGTTAAGCAAATCCGTGCGCAGATCGAAGAAACTAGTTCTGATTATGATCGCGAAAAATTGCAAGAGCGTGTGGCTAAATTAGCCGGTGGTGTTGCCGTGATCAAAGTAGGTGCTACAACTGAGATTGAAATGAAAGAAAAGAAAGCCCGAGTTGAAGATGCTCTTCATGCAACACGAGCTGCGGTTGAAGAAGGTGTAGTTCCTGGGGGTGGTGTTGCTCTCGTTCGCGCCTGTGAAAAAATTGCAGCCCTAACGGGTGCCAATGACGATCAAACGGTTGGTGTTGGTATTGCTCGTCGCGCTATGGAAGCACCACTTCGTCAGATCGTTGAAAATGCCGGTGAAGAAGGCTCTGTCGTTGTTGATAAGGTCAAAAATGGCAAAGGTAACTTTGGCTACAATGCCGGTGCAGGTGACTATGGCGATATGATTGAGATGGGTATTCTCGATCCAGCCAAAGTAACGCGTACAGCACTTCAAGCCGCGGCATCGATTGCTGGTTTGATGATTACCACTGAAGCTATGGTTACCGATGTTGCTGATGAAGGTGCTGCGCCAGCTGCTCCAGATATGGGCGGCATGGGCGGCATGGGTGGCATGGGCGGTATGATGTAATTTTACCGATGCTTCCAAGCTTCATAAAAAAGCCCTGTATTATTAAAATACGGGGTTTTTTTGTCTCGCTAAAAATTTAAACCCATATAAGGCTATTTTTTTATTTTAATAGTTGATATTTACTGGGCTTTGCAGAACAATTGCAAAGTTAGGAATCAATGCCCACTTGCGGGCGCTCAATCAAAGGGGAACTGCTATGACAATGGAATTTATTAATTTTCTGGCTCGTTGGGGCCATGGTCTATTTGGTATTACATGGATAGGTATGCTTTATTACTTTAATTTTATTCAGGGTGCTTATTTTAAGGAAGCCTCACCTGAGGGGTTAGCTGATGCTAAGGCTAAGCTTGCACCAAGAGCGCTATGGTGGTTCCGTTGGGGTGCAATGTTCACCTTTATCACCGGTATTATTCTTTTTGCGGGTGTTTATCACAATGCGCAAATGAACAACTATATTATTATTGGTGTGGTTATGGGTACGCTAATGGCTGCCAATGTATGGATGGTAATCTGGCCCGCACAAAAAATTGCTTTAGGCTTAGTGGATGGTGGTGATAAGGCTGCGGCTGCTGGTAAAGCATTATTAGCCTCTCGTACTAATACATTATTTTCTGCACCAATGTTGTGGGGCATGTTTGCTGGTCCCCATTATGCAGGCTATGGCTATGGTACAGCGGTAGGTGGAACTGGCTTGATTTTGGCGCTCGTTATAATCGCTGCGATTGAGATCAACGGTCTTAAAGGCAAGATGGGACCAATTACTAGCGTCAGTGGTGTAATTAAGTCTAGTCTCGTTTTGACCGCAGTTTTGGCGTTGGTGCTAAATCTGCTTTAAGCGAGCTTGAAGTTTTTAAAAAAACCGGCGTTTGAAGCGCCGGTTTTTTTATGCAATAAATTCACTGGACTAGTATGGTTCTAGTTGGTGATAGGGGTATAATCATTTACAAATAATCCCAATATTTAGGTGTTAATTAAGCAATGGATAATCAGCGCAATAACCCAATTGTTCCAGATCGTGATGATAGTGTAGGTCGAGGCTCTAATGGTTCTCAATCTGAGCCTTACAGGTCTAGAGAGACAGCAAAGCCTGCAGATAATCTCTCCTCTACATGGAAGCTTATTGCTGTAGTTGCTTTGTTGGGAATGCTTGCTGTTTCATGGTTTGGCTGGCAGCAATATCAACAGTTTGTTGAATTACAGCAACGCTTTGCGGTACTCGACTCTAGACTTAACAATACTGACGAATCAGTCAATCAATCTGGGGTTGCTATGCAGGTCAATATTGGCAAGCACAGTGAGCAGCTCAAGAAACACTGGAGCGAAATTAGAAAGCTTTGGGGCGTGGCCAATGATAAAAATAAAGGCAAGATTAGTAAAAACACTAAGGATATATCTTTTCTTGCTAGCAAGCGCTCTGAATTAGAAACTTCTATAAAAAATCTTCGTGCTCAGATAGACAAGGACAGAGCTGCGGCAGAGGGTGTTGGCGAAAACTTTTTTGGCCTTTCTGCTGATATGGATAAATTATCACAATCCTTGGACGATTATTTTTTAGCAGTGCAAAACCTTAAGCAATCGCTTAAGCAACAGGATAAAAAGATTCTAGCAAATATAGAAGCTGTGAAATCCATGGATGCGTTTCGTAGACAGGTCAACCAGAAGATATTAAATCTTGAGAAAAAAATTGAAAAACAGAGTGTTGAGACACAAAACTTGAGTCCGCAATCGGATGCAAATACTCTTAGCCCTCAATAGTTACAATAATTTTACAGCGAGCTAAAGACAAATTATGACCGTTATTCGCCAACAAGATGTCACTCAAAGTGTTGCAGATGCTCTGCAGTACATTTCCTATTATCATCCGGCTGATTTTATTCAGGCGGTGAAACAGGCCTATGATCGTGAGGAGTCAAAATCTGCTAAGGATGCTATGGGGCAGATTTTAATTAATTCTAGACTCTGTGCTACCGGCAAGCGTCCGATTTGTCAGGATACGGGTATTGTGACGGTTTTTGTAAAAGTAGGTATGCAGGTTCAGTGGGATGCCGAGGATAGTCTTGAGGATATGATTAACGAGGGTGTAAGGCAGGCTTATACGCACCCAGATAATGTACTGCGCGCCTCTATACTGGCTGATCCCGATGGTGAGCGAAGAAATACCGGCGATAACACGCCTGCGGTAATCCACTATCAAGTGGTGCCTGGCGATCAGGTTGAAATTGATGTTGCTGCAAAAGGGGGTGGCTCTGAAGCTAAATCAAAATTTGCCATGTTAAATCCGTCTGATTCTATTGTAGATTGGGTGCTAAAGGTTGTTCCAACTATGGGCGCCGGATGGTGTCCGCCGGGGATTTTGGGTATTGGTTTAGGTGGCACTGCAGAAAAAGCCATGTTGATGGCCAAGGAAGCACTTCTTGAACATATTGATATTCAAGAACTTAAAGCCAAGGGTGCTAAAAACCGCAATGAAGAGTTGCGTTTGGAGTTGTATGAAAAGGTCAATGCCTTAGGTATTGGTGCTCAGGGTCTTGGTGGGTTAACCACGGTGCTCGATATTAAGATCAAAGATTATCCCTCTCATGCGGCTAACAAGGCAATTGCGATTATTCCTAATTGTGCAGCTACCCGGCATGTGCACTTTGTTTTAGATGGTTCTGGCCCTGCCGTGTTTGATACTCCTGATTTAAATGACTGGCCAGAAATTGCATGGGAAGCCGATGAGACAGTAAGGCGAGTAAATTTAGATTCTGTGACTCAGTCAGATATTGATCAGTGGCAACCAGGGGAAACGCTTTTATTGTCTGGGAAGATGCTTACTGGTCGTGATGCGGCGCATAAAAAAATGACGGATATGCTTGCTCGCGGTGAACAGTTGCCAGTTGATCTTACGGATCGTTTTATCTACTACGTGGGTCCAGTTGATCCAGTGAGGGACGAGGTCATGGGGCCTGCGGGACCCACGACAGCAACTCGAATGGATAAGTTTACCCGAACTATGCTTGAGCAAACTGGTCTGATGGGGATGATTGGTAAGGCCGAGCGCGGCCAGCAGGGTATAGAGGCGATTAAAGATAATAAATCGGTGTATCTAATTGCCGTAGGGGGTGCAGCTTATTTGGTGTCAAAGGCCATTGTATCTGCCGAGGTAGTTGCTTTCCCCGAACTTGGTATGGAGGCTATATACGAGTTTGAGGTAGTTGATATGCCGGTGACCGTAGCGGTTAATACTCAGGGCGAGTCGGTGCATATTAGCGGGCCCAAATTGTGGCAAGCTAAAATTGAAGAAAAAGTGATTCAAATTAAGTAAATCTAAACTATTAGATTGACCTATGGTGCAGGCTTGCTAAACTTGCCAATAATAAAAAAATAGATAAATTATTTATAGTTAGGGTGTCTGTATGATATTTTTAAGATCATTAGTGGCTGCAGTTGCTATTTTTGCGAGTTGCTCCGCTTTATCTTCCGGCCAATGGTATCTTGGTGTTACTCAGGGTTTTTATAGCGTTGGTGAGGGAGATAAATGGAATGGAGAAATTGATATCGGCCAAGCAGGATTGCAGATCGGTAAATTTATAACGGAAGATCTGTCTGTCGAAGGCGGCTATGCATTTAATTCTGACAGAACTGACTTTTTTATTGGTTCCCTAACGGCTCTATTCTGGCTGGGTGATAGCGCAGAAAAATACCAGCCTTACTTTTTATTAGGCACTAATGTTTACAACTTCGATAATGAAGAAGGCCTGCCAATCAAGCATCGAAATACCCAAGTCGCTTTTGGTGCTGGCTTTGGATCTAAAGTCTCGAAAAATTACATAGTTCGTGGAGATCTTCGTTTAATGGTCAGAAATGAAGAAAATGAGGACGATTTTGGAATTCAGTTTTCAATTAATCGCCTCTTCGATTAGGCTTATATATTCCCTAAAACGGCGCTCAGCGCCGTTTTTTTTGGCAAGAAAAAAGTATTAAGCTACACTTTATGATGATAGTTTAGATCAACAGTTATTGATAAATTCGGGGTTGAAAGGGTTTATGCAAGACAGCTTATATTGGCATGATTATGAAACCTTTGGCGCGGTGCCATCGGTTGATAGGCCTAGTCAGTTTGCTGGTCTAAGAACAGATTTTGATTTAAATATTATTGGCGATCCACTAGTTATTTATTGCCAGCCACCGCTGGATATTTTGCCCTCGCCGCAAGCCTGTTTGATCACAGGGATTACTCCTCAGCATGCTCTAGCCCATGGTATGCCTGAACCCGAATTTATTGCCCAAATTCACTCCCAATTAGCTCAGCCGAGAACCTGTACTGTGGGCTATAACAGTATTCGTTTTGACGATGAGGTAACCAGATACGCTCTATATCGTAACTTTTATGATCCCTATCAACGCGAATGGCAAAACGGTAACTCACGTTGGGATATTATTGATCTTTTGCGCGCTACTCGCGCACTACGCCCCGAGGGAATAGAGTGGCCAGATCATGAGCCTGGAAACCCAAGTTTTAAACTCGAGCATCTAACGGTGGCCAATGGTATCGCTCACGAGGATGCGCATGATGCACTTTCTGATGTGACGGCTACCATAGCTATGGCCAAGTTAGTTAAACAGGCGCAGCCAAAGTTGTTTGATTATGTGTTGCAGAATCGCGGTAAGGTTGCAGTAGCTAACATTGTCGATGTGCACAGCCGCAAGCCATTTTTTCATTGCTCGGGTATGCTTCCTAAGGCGCGTCTATATAGCGCTATTATGATGCCGCTGGCGGCCCATCCGACCAATAAAAATGCGGTTATATGTTTTGACCTTTCAGCAGATCCTGAGGTGTTAATCAGTCTGGATAGCGATGATATTAAACAGCGCATTTTTACCGCTGCCAAAGATTTGCCAGAGGGAGTTGAACGTATTCCACTTAAATTGGTTCATCTTAATAAGGCACCTATGGTTTCCACACCGAAGGTTGTGGATGCAACTGTGGCAAAACGATTATCGATTAATGTTCAGCGCTGTGAGCAAAATTGGCAACGCCTCCAGCAAATAGATTTGCAGAATAAACTTCAAGCAGTATTCTCTGAATCAGATTTCGTTGCTAGCGATGAGGTGGAACAACAGCTGTATGGCGGTTTTTTACCTAATCAGGATAAACCTGTGCTAGAGCAGATACGCGCAGCCACAGCAGAAGATTTTAAGCGCCAGCAATTTTATTTTTCTGATGATCGCTACAATCGATTATTGTTGAATTACCGCGCAAGATATTATGCAGACTCGCTGAGTGCTAACGAGCAAAGTGACTGGCTTGATAGTTGTCGTCATCGACTTACTGATGCGAAAAATGGCTTTCGCTCTTTAGAACAGCAACAGAAAGACATTGATCAATTATTAGGCGATGCTGAATTGTCACAACAGGATTGTAAAATTTTGCATGCGTTAAGTGATTGGAACCGCGAAGTGGCGGTTAAATTTTCACTCAATACTGCAATGAAATAGCCAGTTTCAGTCAAGCTTATTACTTCAGTTGATATTTAGGCTAGAGTAGCGCCGTCAAACAGGCTAAAATCAGCATTGATAATTTACTTTCGAGGCAATGATTTGAACTTTCAA
>Ga0213866_10003779_pt1 | contig 10159 bp, 12 predicted proteins | sample PICome_11_FD_160079 | JGI IMG/M metagenome (GOLD analysis project Ga0213866, IMG submission 160079) | Coastal seawater microbial communities near Pivers Island, North Carolina, United States - PICO284 | ecosystem: Environmental > Aquatic > Marine > Coastal | place: USA: North Carolina... | reverse complement strand
CTCTCTCCATCTCGCCGAAGGGCTGCGACTGCCCGCGGGCGATGTTCGCCTTGCCCTCGATCGTGACCCCGTGGCTCTCCTCTGAGAAGAGGTGATTGAGCGCTCGGACGCCGTGAGATAGCTTCGGGGGCAGGTGGTGAACCTGCTACGATGAGGAGGATGCATTGAGCTGTCTGGCCCTCAACGCCTCGTTCGAGCCTCTCACCATTGTCCCCGCCCGGCGGGCCGTGCGCCTGGTTCTGGAAGGGAAAGCCGAGGTACTGGAGGAGGACGACGGTCGTCGCTTCCGCTCGGCGCACCATTCTGTCCCGTGGCCGACCGTGATCCGATTGGCCCGCTACGTACATGTCCCGTACCGCTTCCGCCGACAGGTTACCAACACCTTCCTGTTCGCGCGGGACGGCTACGCCTGTCAGTACTGTGGCCGTCACCGGAGCCAACTCCACAAGCGTCAGTTCCTGACACGGGACCACATCGTACCGGTGTCACGGGGTGGGGAGAACTCGTGGGCCAACGTGGTCACGAGCTGCTCGCCGTGTAACAACCGGAAAGGGGACCGACTACCCAGAGAGGCCGGGCTCCGACTGTTGTCCGAGCCGACGGAGCCGAACTACGTCCAGCTGGTCTGGGTCGTCCGACGCGTGACCGCTCCCCAGGCGAAGTACATCCGGATGTTCTATGGCCAAGACGCGCTCGACACCTTCGCCCCGACGTCGGTCGACTAGTCTTCGAGCCAGGCGTACGGACGCTCGCAGATCTGGCCGTAGCCCCGGACGGTCCCACGGTGCGTGTATTCTTTCCACCGGATGATCCATCCCCGCACCGGGTCCTGATCGACCCAGTACTTGAAGCCCGGATGGTCTGCCCGTTCCGCAAGGAAGCGCTGCAGATACGTCGGGAGATTTTGAATGCCGGTGACTTCGACCGCGGCCTCCGGACGCTCCATGATCGCCGTCTGAAGCTGGGACTGCGACAGCTTGAGGGACTTGATGACCTCTTCGACACTCGTCTTGAGCTCACTCAGATCGGGAGCTGTTCCCGTGCGGCTCTTGATCTGCTTGACCAGGACGTCGGTTCCCGGCGCGGTCAGCTCGTCACGGGCGCGCGCGAACTGACCCAGCAACTGCTCGTGCAAGCGAAGCAACTGGGTGTACTCACGCTTCGCGTGGAGTGGCACCTCTGATCCTTCCGACATGGCTGCCTGGGCCGGGGGCCTGCGCTACCTTCAAATCTTGTAACCGGAGTTAATTAGGCTGCTTCCGGGTGACCCTGCAACCTCTTCGTCCCATGCGGCACGACCCTCCCTCCGCGCGTCCCGCCGGTGAGACGCCCACCCCGGCCCGGCCGGCGGCCGCGCGCCCGGAGTCTCAGTCGGACGCAGACTCCACGGAGGCCGAACCGAGAGAGGCAGAGGTTCCGGTGAGCGCCAGAGCTCTGACGTCGGCGCGCGCGATGGCGCAGACCGAGGCCGCTCCTTCGCCGACGACGCCCGATGCCGAGGACGCCACGCTCGAGGTGGACGGGTCCGCCTGGGTCGTGAGGGTGACCGGCCGGACGATTGGAGCCGGCGTGGCCAGGGTGCAGATGCTGTTGCTCGGCTTCTGGCCGGAAGGTGACGCACAAGGCGACCCGAAGCGGGAGTGCCTGGTTGTTGGCGGAACGCTGGACGCACTTTCTCAGGGTGACCTCGAGCGCTCGTTCGAGCGTTCCCGTCCGCCGATCGCCAGGCCCGATCCCGAAGGGGATGGGCAGGGACGACGCGGAAGACGTGCCGGTGCGACTCATCGTCGAGGGCGGTAGATTCTGGCCTGTGGTGATCGTGTTGGCATCAGCCGGGTACTCGCGGTCATCGATCCTCAACACACGACAGCGTGTCCGTGTCATCTGATCAAACCGAATCACCAACGGATGGTGAGCTTGTCCGCAGGGCGTGGAAGGGTGACGAAGTCGCCTTCGGCACGCTCGTCCAGCGGTACCAGCGGGCGGCTTACGCCGTAGCGTTGTCGGTTGTAGGACGACATGAAGATGCGGAGGATGCGGCACAGGAAGCCTTTTTGGTGGCTCTGGATCGACTCGAGGAATGCAGGAGTCCGGAGCGGTTCGCGGGATGGTTGATGACCATCGTGCGGAATCGGTCCAAGAACCTGATACGTCGTGAGTCGCTTCGAGAGACTGATCAGGTTCCACCGGGGGCCCGCTCGCGGGCGCCGACGCCGGATCGAGTGACTGAGACGAGAGAATTGCGGAGGATCCTGCAGCAAGCGCTCGCGGGCATTCCCGAAGTTCAAAGACAGATTGTGTTGTTGCATGACCTGGAAGGCTGGAAACACAGAGAGATCGCGGAGCGACTGGAGCTGCCGTCGGGGACCGTCAGGTCCCACCTGCACTTCGCGAGAAAGGCACTACGGGAGGCACTGCAGGATGTGCCAGGAGTGCCGGACATTTTGAGGAAAGCACAATGAATTTTGGCTTGCAGCAGGAGCCGGAACACATCGACGAACTGGGACGGGACCTCGTGCTCGCTGAGCACCTGGCTGTGCTCGACCCAGCTTCGGAAGATCCGAATTACTGGCTTCGCTTCCGCGAGCGGGTCATGACCGATGCGGCCCGAGCCCTGTCCCAGCGGCGACTGATGGCTGAAATCACCGTCGCGGATGTCATGGCTTCATGGGGACGTACGATTGTCCCGACGGCGGCCCTTGCGGCCGCTCTCGCCGGAATCTTGCTGGTCCGGGCTGGAGGCGACACGACTACCGCCGAAGTCTCTACCGTCGCACAGGTAGAGGCGGTTCCCGTGACGCTCGCGCCATCGAGCGCAGCGTCGTTCGTGGCGACCCTTCCCGAAGGCTTCTGATCATGGGAAAGGGTTCGCGGACACGGCTGGCGACGGTGCTGATCCTGGTGCTCGTCTTTGGCTCGGGCGTTCTGCTCGGGCTCGCGGCGGACAGTAGTTTGAGTGCAGAGGCGCCTTCGGAGTCGACGTCGATCGCGAGCGAGCCCGTCCAGGGTTCCGAGGAGGAGCCCGCCGAGCCTGAGACGGAGCGGCGGTACATCTATCACGAAGTCGATCCTAACGAAGAGCAGCTGGCGCGCATCCAAACCATCGTGGCGGAGTGGCGCGCTCGACGTGAAGCGTTTGATGAGGACTCTCGTACCCAATGGGAACAGGGGCGCAGAGAGTTCGTACTCGAAACGCGGAACGCGATCAAAGCGGCGCTCTCGCCGGAACAGGCCGCCGAGTACCAGAGGCTTCTGGACGAATGGGAAGCCGAACGTACGGCCGAGCGCGAGAACTAGGACGACCGGAACCAGCACCATGACAATTGAATCGCGGGCCGCGGCCCGCTCCCTGGCCAGCTTGGTCGCGGCCGTAGCTTTGCTGATGCCGCTACCCGTGCGGGCCCAGCAGAGTGTTTCGCTGGACGATGCCATTCAACGGGCTCTGATTCGGAGCCCCGCGATGGCGCAGCAGCAACAGTCCGTCGACAACGCCTATCTGACCCAGAAGACGTCTTGGGGCGCCTTCCTTCCGACGCTGAATGTCAGCGGTTCGGGCTCGCTGCGCAGCGCGAACGTGCTGAACGATTTCACCGGCCGGGTGGAGCCGGGCAGTTCAGATTCGTATGGCGCAGGCGTGCAAGGCTCCTGGAGTCTGTTCGAGGGCACTCGGCGCTTCAAGGAGTACGATGCCGCGAAGTCCGACGTTCGTGCCGCGGAGTCGAGATATGCGAATCAGCGCTATCAGGTGACGCTGCAGACGCAGACCGTCTTCTTGAACGCCCTGCGTGCAGCAGACCTTCTCGAGGTGGCGCGCGAGCGGGTGGCGCAGGCCGAACAGAACATGGAGATCGTCCGTCGGAGGACGCTCCTGGGTGAGGCTACGATCTCGGACTCGTTGAGAGCACGGCTGTATGTAGTGAACGCTGATCAGGCCGTCCTCCAGGGCGAGACGAGCCTCCGGGCTGCGCGCTTCTCGCTGGGCCGACAGATCGGGATCAGCCAGCCGGTGCTCCCGATCCGTCCCGAGAACCTCGAGCCCACCGCACTTGCGTTGACCGAGCCCGAGATCATGCAGCTGGCGGAATCGGCATCTCCCTCGGTGATGGCCGCGGCGGAGGCGAGCCAGGCCGCTGCGTTGAGCGTATCGGCCGCGAAGACCGTGTACATCCCCAGTCTCCGTTTGTCGTCAGGCTACAACTGGAACAATCAGGAGCTCGCACTGGCCGGCGGGAATACAAGTTGGAACATGTCGCTCTCGATGAGCTATCCGATTTTCAATGGATTCCAGCGCGAAACCTCGATCGACCGGACGCAGTACATACAGAGGGTGACGGTCCTTCAGGAAGACGATGCGCGCCTCGCGGCACGAGAGCAGGCGGATGGGGCTCTCTACAATCTTCGGACCGCTGAACGGGCGATTCTGATTGCGGAAGACGCGGCGCTCGTAGCAGCAGAGGATCTTCGAGTGGTGCGGGCGAGGTATGAGGTCGGCGCCGCCACGATCCTGGACATCCTGGTCAGTCAGAATGCGGTGACGCAGGCGGACGCCGACGTCATCACTACCCGGTACGACTACATCCTGGCCAGAGCTGAACTCGAAGCTATTCTGGGGAGGGAGTTGTGAGCGGGGAGATTATTCGGACGGAGCGGCTGACGAAGCACTACGTGCTCGGCGCAGAGACGGTCAGAGCGGTGCGCGGCGTGGATCTGCTTATCCAGCCGGGTGAGTATGTGGCGATCATGGGACCGTCGGGCTCTGGAAAGTCGACGTTCATGAACATGATCGGCTGCCTGGATACGCCGACCGATGGTGACTACTGGCTCAATGGTCAGAGGGTCAGCGAGCTCTCCGATGATCAGCTCGCTCGCGTGCGGAATCGTGAAATCGGCTTCGTCTTCCAGACGTTCAACCTGCTTCCCCGGGCCACGGCGCTCCACAACGTAGAGCTCCCGTTGATCTATGCGGGTGTGGGAAACAAAGAACGGAAACGCCGGGCTGCCGAGAAGCTGGAGCTCGTTGGACTCGGCGATCGCATGGACCACAAGCCTCCGGAGATGTCCGGTGGACAGCGCCAGCGCGTGGCCGTAGCCCGCGCCCTGGTCAACGAGCCGGCTCTGCTGTTAGCGGATGAGCCGACCGGAAACCTCGACTCCGTCACCAGCGAAGACGTCATGCGTCAGTTCGGGGCTCTTAACGAAGCGGGGCAGACGATCGTCCTGGTCACACACGAGCATGACATCGCAGAACACGCCAAGCGCCAGATTCACCTCAAGGATGGGCTCATCGAGAGAGATTTTCTCAATGCGCCCGTGGAGAGCCTCACATAATGTCTCACTATCGTTCCCTCGCCCTCCTGGTCGCCGGCTCGATCGCGTTGACCAGTTGCCAGACCGGTGAGGCCGCCGAGGATACCGGCCCGACGCTCATGACCGCCGAGGCCACTCGGGGGGACCTCTCGATTCGAGCGGAAGCGACCGGTACGGTCGAGCCTGTCCGCGAAGTCGAAGTGAAGTCGATGGCGTCGGGCGAGATCTTGCGGTTGCATGCGGATATCGGCGACGAGGTTCAGCGGGGCACCCTGCTGGCGGAAGTCGATCCTCGCGACGTCAGCAACCGGTACAACCAGACCGAAGCGGATCTGACGGTGGCAAAGGCCCAGCACGAGATCGCACAGGCGCAGCTGGACCGTCAGCAGCGACTTCTCGATGCTGAGGTTATTACACAGTCCGAATTCGAGACGGCCACGCTTTCGTTCGCGAACGCTCGGGCCCAGCTGGTTCGCGCACAGACCAACTTCGACCTGGCCGAGCTTCAGGTGGCGGACGTGAGCATTCGTGCGCCGCTCAATGGGACGATCATTCAGAAGAACGTCGAGGAGGGGACGGTCATTCAGTCCGCCGCCTCCAACGTGTCCGGCGGAACTCCTCTTTTCGTGATGGCGGACCTCGGGAACATGCAGGTCCGCACACTCGTGGATGAAACCGACATGGGTGACCTCAAGCCTGGGCTGCTGGCCTCGGTGCGCGTCGAGGCCTACCCGGACCGGACGTTTCAGGGTGTTGTCGAAAAGATCGAGCCGCAGGCCACGGTCGAGCAGAATGTGACGATGTTCCCCGTGATCGTGACGCTCAACAATGGTTCCGGGCTGCTTAAGCCGGGAATGAACGCGGAAGTCGAAGTGTTCATCGATGAGGCGCTGGACGTCGTGGTCGTCCCGAACAACGCGATCGTACAAACGTCGGACGTAGGCCCGGCCGCGATGGCGCTGGGGCTCGATCTCGAGACTCTGGATCTCGGCGCCTTCATGAGTGCCGGCCGTGGCGGACCGCGCGCCGGTGGTGGTCGACCGGGCGGCGGAAACGCCTCGGGCGCTGGCGCACAGGCGGGAGCAACTCCTGCCGCGCCCCAGGGTGGCGAGACTCCTGCGGCCGCGGGCGCCGACACTGAAGAGGCTCGGGCTGCGGCACGGGCACAAATCCAGACGCTCCAGGAGCAGGTCCGGTCCGGGGAGATCACGCAGGACTCGATGCGGACGGCGATGCAGGCGATGAGAGGTCAGGCCGGCGGTGGTGCCAGAGGCGAGGCTCGGGGTGGAGCACAGACAGGTGGAGATGCCGGGCCGGCTCGTGAGACGCGCGCCGCTGCGGTATTTGTCCTGAGTGCGGACAGCATCCCGGAGCCGCGACTGGTTCAGATCGGGCTTGGCGACTGGGACAACACCCAGGTCGTGAGTGGGCTGGAAGTGGGAGAAATCCTGGTCATCGTGGGGGCAGCACAGCTTCAAGCGCAGCAGCAGGAGTTCTTGAACAACATGCGTAGCCGCATGGGCGGGGGTCCCTTCAGTGGTGGTGGCGGTCGCCCGCGCGGCCGCTAGGAGACCACATGATGCTCTTTCTCGAGATCGTGTTCGTTGCCATGGCAGCGGTGCGTGCGAACGTTCTGCGATCTGTGTTGACGACGCTGGGGATCGTGATCGGCATCGCGGCCGTGATTACGATGGTCGCGCTGGGTGAGGGTGCTCAGCAGCAGGTGGAAGAGCAGATCAACCGTATGGGTACGTCGATTCTGACGCTCCGGCCCGGGCAGCAGATGTTCGGTGGAGTGTCGCGGGGAGATGCGGAGCTCTCGATCGACGATGCGATCGCGCTGAGGGACGAGTCCAATGGACTTCTCAAGGTGTCGCCCGAGCAGCAGTCGCGAATGCAGGTGGGGTACAAGCGCTGGAACTCCAACACTCAGATCATGGGTGTCTGGCCCGAGTACTTCGAGATGTACGACCACTCGATCCAGATCGGTCGCTGGTTTGATCAGGGCGAGTTGCAGGGGCGCCGTCGTGTGGCCGTTCTCGGATACAATCTCCCGGAGACGCTGGGTGAGACCCCCCCGGAGCTACTTGTCGGTGAGACGATCCAGATCCGCGGTGTGCTCTTCGAGGTGATCGGGATCCTGGCGGAGAAGGGCGACGCCGCCTGGATCCGTCCGGATGATCAGATCTTCATTCCTCAGTCGACCGCCCAATACAGAGTCATGGGTGGCCGGAACCGCCTGAATTCGATCTACGCGGCGACGGACAGTCCTGATCAGCTGGACATGGCCTTCGCCGAGATCGATCGCATCGTGCGCCGATCTCATCGTATCAAGGCGGGAGAGGACGCGGATTTCAACATCCGGAATTCCTCCGATCTTCTGGCGACGTTCAACGAGACGAACCAGACGTTCGCCCTCCTGCTGGCCGGGATCGCGGGCATCAGCTTGCTCGTCGGCGGTATCGGGATCATGAACATCATGCTCGTGTCGGTGACGGAGCGAACCCGGGAAATCGGTGTGCGTAAGGCCCTGGGCGCCACGCGCCGAGCCATCATGACGCAGTTCCTCGTCGAAGCGCTCTTCCTGTGCGTGCTCGGGGGGCTACTTGGTGTCGCGGTGGGATACGGTGCGGCTGAGGCGATGACCCGGGTCGCGGAGTGGCAGACGTCGGTGGCCCCGGGGGCGGTGTTCACGGCGATCGGGTTCTCGGCGGGAGTCGGTCTCTTCTTCGGGCTCTGGCCCGCGCGTCGCGCGGCGCTGCTCGACCCGATCGACGCGCTGCGGTACGAGTAAGCCGCCCCGCGGGAACGAAAGGAAAGAGGCCCGGCTCCCTCGATGGGGAGCCGGGCCTCTAGCGTTTCCTGGGTCGGACCCGTTCCCGAACTAGCGCCGCAGCAGGAGCTGCGCGGTCTCGCCGCGCCGGATAATCGTCACCGGTAGCGAGTCGCCCGCCATCGAGACACCGAAACGGAGGTCCTCGACGGAGCGGATGCCGACGCGATCGATTCGGACGATCACGTCGCCGGGCACGATACCGGCCATCCCGGCCGGGGTACCGGCTGCCACATCAACCACCAGCACGCCGCCCTCGACCTCGAAATACGCCGCCAGCTCAGGCTTGAGGTTCACCACCTCGGCCCCGGCGACCCGGTTCCGGCCCAGGAGGTACGGCGTAAGTGGCCGAAACTCCGGAGCGGAGGGCGGTTGGTCCGGGAGGACGGAAGAGCCACCTCGAACTGTGGCGACCCGTGGAGCGCGGGCCACATATTCGAGTCCTGCCGTCTCTCTCGCAGCCTCCGCCATCGCGGCCCGAAGCCGGGTCGACCGCTCGCCGACGGCGTCGCGCTCGCGGGTGAGGACGCGGAACTCCTCATCCTCGGCCAGATAGAGTGGGTCCGCGCTCCGGACACGTGTTCGGATTTCTCGCTCCCGTTGCACCATCTGACGTTCGAGCTCTTCGATCATGCCGTTGAGCTCCACCATTTCCTGTTTCAGCGAGTCGTGACCCTCACCGCGGAAGACGAAGAACTCGAAGGGGGCCTGCATCGAGCGACTGCCAGTGCCCGTCACGACCGTAACGCCCTCGCCTCCCGAAGGGGCGGACGTCCTGATCCGAATACTCTGACGCTGTCCTTCGATGACTTCGATGCGGAGTGAGTCCATCGACCGCATCCACGTATCGACCTGCCCGTCGTCCACGTATGCTACTTCCACCCGCCGCCCGAGGTCGACGTCCACAGGTCGTTCTACGGCCCTCAGTCGCAGGCGCCGGAGTTCACCGGCTCGTTCGACCTCCATCACGACACGATCGCCGACGGTGAGTCGCAGACGGGCCGAGAGATCGGCCAGCTCCGACGGCGAGTCGAGCTCATTGATCGCCACGAGCCGGTCCCCTGGTCGGAGCCCAGCCTCATCCGCCGGGCTTCCCCGGCTTACATCCGTGATCGTTACTGCGGAGGTCTCGCCCCAACGATCTTCGTCGACCTGAAACGAGATCCCGATCCAGCCCGGCTCATCGGCTCGCGGGGTCCACTGTTGCGCCTGGGCAGGGCCCGTCATCGACACACCGATGATGGCCGTCAGCACGAGCCCGCGAATCATATCGGAGAGATTCATCAGAACCAGTTGGCTCGGCGGGTCGATACCATTCGAGCCGCTGCGTCCCGTTCAGCCATGGCTGAAGCGAGGAAGCCATTCAGGAAAGGGTCACCCGGGGCCTGCCGAACGGCGGCCTGACTGACCATCACGAGGTGCTCGAGCGCGGCAAAGCGACTCGCGGGGTCCGTTCCAGAGTCACCACCGTCTCGAGCCAGCAGCTCCCGGTAGTGTGAGACGGCCGACACGTACTCCTGCTCGGCGACACGCACTGCGGAAGCTGCGGTTTCAACGTCTGCGCCGTCGGTAACGATCGCCATTTCGGGCATGCCGGCCTGTGCCGTCACCGCGGCACCCGTCCCCGCACCACTGACGAAGAGCAGCACAGCCGCCGCTGCCTTCATCCATGGAGGGGTGTGGGCCAGCCCGAGGCGCCGGAGCATCCTCGGGTCTTCGATCAGGCCCTCGGAACGCAGCTGTGCCTCGAGCACGTGCCAGTCACCCTTCGGTGGCATGATTACGGGAAGCGAGGCCAAGGACTGTGTCTGCTCACGCAGCGCCTCCACTTCCGTGGCGCATCGCGAGCACGACTCCAGATGAGCCCGTTCCTTCTCATTGGCGGACTCATCAACGAGTCGAGCCAGGGTCTCGGTATTCAAATGTTCCATGCTTCTGCTCCGTGTTCCTGCGCGGCTCCGTCCAGTCCGGCGAGCATCACTCGCATCTTGGCTCGTGCCTTGAACAGCTGTGATTTCG
>Ga0213866_10003778_pt1 | contig 10159 bp, 22 predicted proteins | sample PICome_11_FD_160079 | JGI IMG/M metagenome (GOLD analysis project Ga0213866, IMG submission 160079) | Coastal seawater microbial communities near Pivers Island, North Carolina, United States - PICO284 | ecosystem: Environmental > Aquatic > Marine > Coastal | place: USA: North Carolina... | reverse complement strand
ATATTATAGAAACCTTCAAAAATTTATTGACCCCCCTCCTTTTTTATGTTTTCAATTTCAAAAGAAAGATGATTGATTGCTTTCTGTAAGTCTTCAATGTGCTTGTCAACTTGCTTCATACCTTGTTCTGTCTTTGTTCCTGCTCGTAGTATATACGTCAATGCAGTTCCACAATTGTATGAAAGATCATAGTCATATATGATGTCTTTTGCTTTGTAGCCATACTTCTTTCCTATGTAATAGTTGGGCGTCTGTGTCTGTTTATAGTCAATCACATCGTCTGTGTTTCTTGTGTAGTCGTAATAGTATTTTGATTTAGCCATTGCGTTTTCTTCTTTTGCTTCTTTCCCAATTTGTTTTTTGTATGTGATGCCTATGACATAGCGTCATCAAATTGTTTTGATCAAGCATTGCACCACCATCTTTGATTTCTTTGACGTGATCTACAACGTCACCAGATACCACCTTGCCTTCTTCTTCACACCACTTGCACAAAGGATGTTCACTGATGTAATAGTTTCGAAGTGTCTTCCATTCTTTACTATTGTAGAATTTAGCGTTTTCAGTCTTGTATGACTTCTTTCCTTTTGTTTCGAACACTTTGCGTTCTGTCTTTGCTTTCCAGGATACACTTTTGCTTTTTGGTAGCTTAGGCATTAATTAATTAATTTCTTAATATCTTGAACGTCTTCTTTGTCCATATTGTATTGTATCGTAATCTTTGGCGATACATCACCATTGACCCATCCATCGCATACATTCACAAGTTTTTCAATGACTCTGTCTTGTACGTCAGATGGATGATCATTGTCTTTTACTTTGACGTTGACTGATATTGTTGCAACTACTTTCATTTTTTGAATAAATTTAAAATTATTTCTGTAATATAAACAATCACAAACGTGATGATCATCAAAGGTATTGTGAATATCAGCGTTAATGTCGCTTCTACTAACTTACCGATGATTGTGATGATATTATTTAAAAGAACCATATTTTTATGTGTTTTTCTGTATATACATTCAATGTGTATGATTGATGATGTTTTCTGATCAATCTGTTTTCTTCTTTGTTATCTTCAGACATTCCAAACATCAATTGAAATGATATGTCTGTATTGATGATCTTGGGCATCTTCAAAGTCAATGAATCGTCATCATTTCTTTTCCATATAGTCTGATGATGATTCTTCTTTGACATTATTTCAATTTGACTGCGATTGTTTCTTTTCCTGGTATGAAGATTGCTGATTGTACTTGTTCTCCATCTTCTGTGACAAGATAAGATCCATTGAGTTCGTTCTTGTATGCAAGTTTTGATCTTTCTTTCAATCGCTTCAATTCTTCTTCAAGATCAGTGATTTCTTGTATATGACTGAAGTCCCATCGACCAGCCGAAGATCTTAATTCGATTGACGCTGAAGATGTGTCAATTGATTTGTTGTTGAATCCTATTTGATGAATCAGATCAATTGTTTGTTCTTTCAATTCGTCTTTCATACTTTTTGCATTGACTTCTATTTGCTTCAATAAGACATACGCATCGGTTGACTGCATATATCCTTCATTGACAAGCGATACGATGTCAGATGTCTTCTTTCGTACTTCTGCAAGTACATCTGTGTCTTTTACCATTAGTCCAGTGTTGATTTGTATTGATTAATTACTTTTTCCATCTGTATTTCATAAAACAAACGAAATTCTTTCTGTTGATCTGTTTGTTCCCATACTCTATATAAAACATTGCGAAGTCTTTGACTTGGTGTCTTTTGATTAAATTCAAAGTCTGATGTCGCTGATTGTACTGCGTCAACTTCTTTTTGACTGATTGAATCAGAAGAAATCAAGACAAGACCTGGCTTTTTGTTCATTTCAAATATTCGCATCATAGTTTCGGCAGGAAGTTCTTGAGTATGTAAATTGATCGACAATGTACCATCTGCCAATGTACCTACCTTATTGATTCCAGCTTCAAATATCACTTTTTTCATTCCCATAATATAACAATTTTCTTAATATATACAACGTCAACGTCATATTTCTTTCAATTTTTTTTCAATATTCTTGATCGCTTCTTCATAGTCTATTCGTGAAAGTTTGACAATAGTCATTGCACGTTGATGAAGTTCATCTGAAGTTCCTTCGCCATATTTTTTATCAAGATACAAGCCAAACTTGTATTGTTCTCCTTGATTGAACAAATTACATTTGGGACATTGTACTTGAACATTTACTTCATCCCATCGTGTTGTCAGATGCTTTCTTGACTGAAAGTGTCCGGCGTGCATCTGTTTCCAATGTTTTTTTACACCACAAGTAAAACAAGACACAAATTCGTCAAAGTCTTTGTTTCTTTGTCGTATATACAACGAAAATAGTTTGTCAAGTTTTGATTTCAGTTTGCTGATCGTAGTCTTTGTCATATTACATACATTGATTTCGTTGCCATATTAATGCTTTGACAACTTTTTCTTGTTGTGATATTCTTTGTTCAAGCGATTCAATACAATCGTCAAGTTCTTGTGTTGTATTTGCAACGTAATATCCTTTTGAAGAAGAACAAAGGAAACAAAGATCACCACGAAGTCGCATCATTTGAATCAATTTTCGAAGTTTTACTGCGTTTAATTTGTATTTTCCGAAGATCTGTGAATCATTAAGTCGTTTGATGATCGTACTACCCGAAATTGCATTGTCTTTTCCTTTATAACGTGACAAACCTTTGACAAGTATCGGAATAACTTTGTTGATTTCAAAGTCGTTTGCGTCTTCTGTAATTGTTTCGAAGTCTTTAAGCATCTTTGATCTGTTTTGCTTTATTTATTGTTTGATTGATCATTTTTTGTGATTTTTGATGAATTTCAAATTCTGTCAATCTTTTCTGTTGTCTTTTAAGACGTGATCCTTTTTGATATTCTTGTATAAATTGATTCCAAGATCTGACGTTGATGAAACAAGATCCTTCTCCATTCCGTATACCTTCAGTAATTGCAAAGTCAACTTCTTGCATTGTCAATGACGAATATTTTGAAACAAGATCGTCATACAAGAATTTTGCCATTATGACTATTTGTTCTGATTCTGGCTTTTGTCCGAGCATCAAATAATATTTTGACAAAAGATCAACACATTCAATTTTTAAGTTTTTTTTATCGTTGTTGAAACGATACCAGATTTGTTCTTCTTTATTCATTTGATACGATTTTTCTTGCTTCTAACCAATTAGAATGCAATTGTTTGACATTTGATTTCTTTTCTTCTTTTAATGCGAATAAACCTCTCCATCCGTTTGATATGCTTTGTTCAATGATGTCTGCTTGAATTTTTTTATCAGCATTTGAAAGATTAATCAATTTTTTGATTGCTGATCTTTCTCCGATCGGCTTGTACGTTGATCGAAATTGTTCTTTTCTAAATTCTTTCCATAAACACCAAGCGTCAAAATTAAGATCTTGAAAGTCTTTTTCAATACTTTCTTTTGTTAAGTATTTAATACTATTATTTTTATTCTTATTTAATAGTGATTGATTTCCTTGATGTTGTTTACCTACTTGTTGGAAACCTACTTCTTGATTTCCTGAAAGTGGGCATTCGTGTACAATGTATTCCCAAGAAATTATCTTTCCTTTCTTGTCACGAATTTGTTTTCTTTCAAGATAGTTGAATGACATCAATTCTTTAAACGCTGAATAGATCGCAGTCTTTCCGTCTGTATGATGCTTGATGACGTTTTCTACATACAATTCCCAATTTTCTGGTAATGCTAACATCCAGACAAGCAAACCTTTTGACTTCAGCGACAAACCTTTTTCAAAAATGAATTGATTGTTTACGACCGTGAAGTTCTTTTTCTTTTTTACTCTTATTCTTTTCATATTTTTATTTTTTATAATCCGCAATAACCTGTGTCACATTCATTAAAGTCATCATCAAATAAATTTATCTGTGTCAAACTATTTCTTATTTGTTGGTATGTAATATCTTTTTTCCATTGATTGTTTTTATAAGACTTCATAGCTTTTTCTTCTTGATTAATAAACCATTGTATTTTATTAGGCTCTTTGTTGTCCATATGTTTTAATAGAACAGGACTTCTGTGCATACAACCAACACAATTATTCATATATGCAAATCTTACAGGCTTATCTTTCCAATACTTTTCTATCTTGTCCTTGTATATATTATCATTAATTAATGGAAATGATGGTATCTGATAAGGTATGTCTGCCCATTTATTTCTATTGCCTGTTTTAGATTTACCTACAATAGTTTTAAAAGTCATTACACCACCTGTTTCAGCACATCTATCCATCATAGTTTTTGCTCTTTTAGTTTCGTTTGCCCTAAAGCCAATCCTTGTTTCCACTATTTCTTTTATGTTTTCATTCCAAAAATTAAAAATAGGCTCTATTTTCATTTCAATAGTACAAAATCTTCTCATAGGTGTCGGTAATTGTATTTTGTTGTTTTTTCCTCTTGTGATAACATCTTCAAAACTTTTGCCTGTAACCCAATGTATCTCTTTACCTATGTATTGTTCTAAATCTAACATAGTATATATTATAGTATCCATTTCTAAAGTACCTATAAATTCTTTACCAATTTTATCAGATACAATTTGTCTAATTTTTTTATCAGGAAATAAACAAGATTTGTCATTAGTTCTTACAAGTGCAAATACATTATAGTCTGCTGGATAATGTACTGCAATATATGATGAAGTTTTACCTCCTGATATTGAATTTACCTTGATCATACTCCTGTTTTTTTATTCCATATAATTATGTGAAGACGATCACAATACCTCCATCCCATTTCAAGACATTTATTGACTACCATCATTCTTGTTTCATTCAATTGATCTTGATCTTCTCCTGCTGGCATCAACACAACTTTGTTCAAATCAATACAATTGAAGTCTTTGATGATTTCGTCAATGTCGTTTTCGTGCGATATAACAAACTTAAAGATCGATTTGGTATGATTGCTTATCTGCGTCAATGATTGTTCGTTAAAACGTCTGAAAATAGGTTCTCCGGAATTTTCAAGTTTCGGACTGCAATTGATAAAGTCAATCAATTTAAAAAGATCGTGATCGATTATTCTTGTTCCATTTGTTTCAATTTCAACTATTGGCTTGAAATGATATTTCTTTTTAAACCATTTCAAGAAGTTAAGTATCGCAGTTTGATGAAGCATAGGTTCACCTCCTGTGAAAATAAGATGTGTACCTTCTTCAAGTCGTTTGATCATATCTTGATCAAGTACATCTTGAAATTCTGTTTTCACACCTTTCTTCCATACTTCGATTGAATCACAAACCCAATGATCTGATTTGCAAAGAAGATTGCAACCTGCAAGTCTGATGAATATTGAAGGAACACCCATCGTCTGTCCTTCGCCTTGCAAAGAATAGAATTGTTCGCTTATAATTAATTGATTCATCTTTTGTAAATTGCTGAATTTGTATTGTTTTCAAAGCATTCAACAGATACAACTTTGACACGTTCTTGATGATCAAATTCTGATTGTATCATATTGAATACAACTTCAGCAAACTTTTCACATCCTACATCTTTCATTGTACGAAGTTGCATCAAATCGTGATATGCTAAATTCTGAAAGTCCCAAAGTCTTGGATCGTCAAGTGCTACGATTGTGGTGTGATCAAATAATTCTTTCATTTTTTGTTTGATCTTTTTGAATGATCCAAAGTCAACTACCCAACCACGTTCGTCAAGATCTCCTTGAAATATCACTTTGAATCTTAATGAATATCCGTGAAGATATTTGCAGTGTGATTCTGCTTTCCATTGTCTGAAAGTTGTCGAATAACCTTCAAGTATTTTTGTTGATTGAAATTTCATATTTGATCAGTGTTTGACATTAGATACTTAAATTCTGTAAAACCTTTTGATCTTAATTCACAAGCAGGACAATCGCCACAACCATATCCCCAATCGTGCAAAGTTGTACGATCTCCATTGTAGCAAGTATGCGAATCTTCTATGACTGATCTGTATGCTTCTGCACCCATTGTCATTGCAAGTTCAAATGTTTCTGCTTTTGTCAAGTACATCAAAGGAGTCAAGATATCAATGTCTGCATCTGATCCTAAATTTGTAGTCCATTCAATTGCTTTAACAAATGATTCACGACAATCCGGATAACCAGAATAATCAGTTTGACAAACTCCTGTGATCAAATGTGTTGCATTGATCTTCTGTGCAAGTGAATGTGCCATTGTGATGAAGATTTGATTTCTGTTCGGAACAAAAGATGACGGAAGACCTTTGTCGTTTAATTTGTTGACATCTCCGTTTGACGTCAATGCTGATTCGACAATGTTATTCAAAAAAGATATGTCAATGATGTGAAGTGTGATGTTCAATGAATCACAAATCTTGATCGCTTGTTCTAATTCAACCGAATGCTTCTGTCCGTAATTGAATGAAATTGCTTCGACTTCTTTGAAGTCATTAAATAAAGGACTCAATGCCCAATGAAGACAAGTCGTTGAATCTTGTCCTCCACTAAAAATTACCAATGCTTTCATATTAAAATAGTGTCAATTGTTGTTGTAAATAATTAAAATTTTTTGTCTTGTTGATTTCTCCTAATTCTTTGAACCTATTCAAAAGATTCTGTATGTGAAAATATGTTGCTTCTTCAAGAAGTTCTTTGTTGGCTGCCATACCAGCGTCACGATCATATGCGATTCCATTCATTTTTGCATAGTCCCACATCGACATATACATATACGATCCGTCTGTCTTTCTATATATTAGATCTCCATACATCTGTGTACGTTTGTACGCAATTGAATCAACTGAATAAAAAGGAAACATACCTACACCACTGAATGATGAATAACCAAGTGCGTGTGTCTTGACATTCAAATCAATCTGACTGAATATGTATTTGAAATAGTTTCTTTTTACTTTTTCAGAAGTGTCATTTGCTGGAGATATACATATGTAGTCACATTCATTGACGAATCTGTGCATCAAAGAAATGTCTTCTCCGTAATGATGTACGGGCAAGACGTTCTTCAAATGCTTTTGTAAGTACACAAAATTCTTGAATGATTCTTCAGTGCATTTCAATTTTTCTGCAACTGACGATCCTGTCTGTGGTATGACATCAAGATTGATCTTGTACACTTCTTCTGGCAGTTTCTTACAATACGCAAGATATTCCTCACGATCGATCACTTTACCACTATTCCAAGCCGAGAAAGCACCGGAGTCAATCATAATCGTGTTTTTCCCGTCACGATAAAATTCATCGAAATGTTTTGAAGATGTTGCAAAAGACAACAAATAGTGTTTTGCTTTGTCATCATCCATCAATCGTTCTTTGACTCCTTTGACGGTGCTTTCCGGTCCAGAAATGTAGTAAATCATAGCGTTCCTTCAATGCAAGTTGTGTCAAATCCACCACGTGTATTGTATATAGTTGTCACACGTACACGATCAGATCTAAGAATTTCTTTGACATCGTCATATATTCTTTTTGTCGCACCTTCTTGATAAATGCCGACATTTCTGAATGATGTCATATAGTATTTGAATGACTTCAATTCAATGCAAACATATGATGTCGGATAGTATTCGACTTTCAAATATGCGATGTCTGGTAGACCACTAAATGGGCAGACTGCTGAAAATTCTTTTGTTTCTGTAATGATTAATTGATCGGGCGAATCAAATTGAAAAAGATTCAATTCATCTGTTTTGATTTCTGATTCTGGCAAAAATGAAAACCTTTTTCCTTCTGCCGTGATTTCTGACGTTACGTCCATACTTCTGTTGTTTAATAAGTTAAAAATTCTGATCTGACTTCTGGCTTCAAAAATTCTCCACCAAGTCTTGTTGTTGTCGTTGATGATGATGAATCTTCAATACCACGTGACTTGACGCAATAGTGAACGGCATCGATCTTGACGGCGACATCATCCGTCTTTAATATATAACAAAGCGTGTGAAAGATCTGTTCTGTGAGTCTTTCTTGTATCTGTGGTCGTTTACTAAAGAAACGAACAATTCGATTGATCTTGCTTAATCCAATGACATAGTCTTTCGGAATGTATGATACTTTTGCAATACCATCGATTGTCACGAAATGATGTTCACAAGTTGACATCACTTCAATGTCTTTGATCGTTACCATTTCGTCATATTTCATTTTGTTTTCGACACGTGTACACTTCGGAAAATTGTCATAGTTTAAACCTTCAAATATTTCTCGCAAATACATATGTGCAATCCTTCGTGGAGTGTCTGCAAGTGAATCATCAGTCAAGTCAAGATTCAACATTCGCATAATAACTTCGAATGATGTTTCAATATGCTTTTGACGTTCAATAAAATTGAAATCTGTTTCGTGTGTCGGTGTTTCAATACCTAATTCAAGAAGCATCTTGTTGACTTCTTGTCCAAGTTTTCTGTCTGTTTTCATAGTATTTTTTTGTCCTCTCTTAATGTGTTAATGACGTGTCCTTTTTCATCGTTCAGTTTGTCTTTCAAAAAGTCAATGACTTCTTCATTATACTTCTGGTACATTAGTCGAAAGATCTTTGAATACCTACCACGATAAACAGAATCAAATTCAAGCAAGTTCTTATGAAGTTTTATTGAATGAATGATCGAAGCGTGATTTTTGCTGAAGTATTTTGATATTACTTGATAAGGTAGTCCAAACAATTCCCGCATCAATGCGTATGCAAGACGCCTTGCGTCTACAAGATGTCTTTGTCTTGCTTGTGAAAATAGTTCTTGTCGTGTCAAGTGTGTTATGTCGCAGACGATTTCTGTGATGAAATCCATTTGCCTAATTAATTCTTTTTTTTCCATATTATTTAATGTCAAATTTTATGCAGTCCCAAACCTTTTGATCAAGATCTTTGATCTGTCGCAAGATCTTTCTTGCTTCAAGTTTAGCTTTTTCTTTTTTTGTTTTTGATATGTCAGTGCCACTTGATTCGTTAATGATCAAATGTGCTTCTTTCAAGATCTTGTCAATCTTTCTTTTTATAGATTTAGTCATTGTCCCGTTCTTTTTTTAGTATTTCTTCAATCATTGAATCTGTGTCAATACCTATCAAAAAAAGATCTGTGATGTCAGTTGTCACCCATTGAATGTCTGCGTCTTGTTGAATTAGTTTTGATGTCAAAAGAACCTTTTCAATTTCAAGATCTTCGTCTTCTGGATCATAGTGTGTTGCTGATTCATAAGTGTATGTGTAAAAGACTTCCATTGTATAAAAGTCATCCTCGTATAAAAACGAATCTTTGTTCTTCTTTTTCATAGCTTAAAATGGTAAGTCTGTTTCATTGTCAACAACTACTTCATCAGCAGTTTCATATGTTGCAACGTCTTGTTCTTTGTCTATTCTCCAAGCATTGATTGAATGATAGTATCTTCCATTGTATTCACGTGAAGACAGATTGAATGCAACTTCAATCACATCATCAATGTTGATGTCGTTGATCATTGCAATTTTTTCTTCTCCAAATAGTGTGAAACAAAGCAAAGGATTGTACTTGTCGCCAGTGTCAATGACGAAGTCTTGCTTCTTCCATTCTTTACCTGCTTTTGATGTTCCTGTTTCAAGATCAAGTTTCTTGATCAATTTACCTTTCTGTGTGTGTGTCATTTTATTAATTGATTTTGTGTCGATTGACTGATTTGATATTTGTTTTTGATTTTGTTAAGATCGCCACCTTCTTTCAAGTATTCTTTTGCTTTTTTAAATTCTGGAGAATTCAATCGAAGTGTCGGCTTTTTTTCTTGTTTGACTTCTTTCTTCACGTCTTGTGAATCAGGATCTTTTGTGTCATCAATAAGAAACATTCCATTCAATGCGTATTTTCTTGCATATGAAGAAGAAGACCCAAATTGTTGTGGCAGATCCATACCTTTGCGATCTGTGTCAATACCTGCTTGTGCCATTGTAATCAATTCGTGATCGTTGTCTTTAAGACGACAGATTGCATTGATGTATGAAATGTCGTTGATTGAATGTACTTCGTCACTGATCGTCAACGTGACTTCGTACTTTTTAAGAAGTGGCTTGAGTGCTTCAAGTATGTCTTCTTGATTTCTGTATTTGTATTTTGCAAAAGAATTGTATTGATTCTTTGGAGCTTTCAATTCAC